>Ga0082212_10004243_pt1 | contig 19945 bp, 17 predicted proteins | sample TergutNt197P3_FD_71548 | JGI IMG/M metagenome (GOLD analysis project Ga0082212, IMG submission 71548) | Neocapritermes taracua P3 segment gut microbial communities from Petit-Saut dam, French Guiana - Nt197 P3 | ecosystem: Host-associated > Arthropoda: Insects > Digestive system > Gut ... | reverse complement strand
CACAACCGGCACTTCGGGTGGAAGCGTGAAACTGAACGATGTTTCGGGCAATGTGGAGGCACGTACTTCGGGTGGAGGTATGGATGTGAGAATGAAGGCTGTGAGCAATCAGGTGAAACTGTCGAACAGTGGAAATATCAGCCTGAGCTTACCTGCCGGTGCCGGCTACAACTTGAAAGTGAAAGGCAACAATATCGAAACATCCGGGATGAAAGATTTTCGCGGCAGCACGGAAAGCAAAAGCATCGAAGGAACCACAGGCAACGGAGGAGCGGAAATCAATGTTAAAACATCGCAACGAGTACGTCTATCGTTTGAATAGCTACCGGATAATCAGCATTATTTTTTACAAAACAGAGCTATGTAATTGCTTCTTGTGTTAGAAAATTTTGTAAATTTGCAGGTAAGTTTATAAAATTATTAATAGCACATGAAAAAGATTGCATTATTATTTTTGGCAGTATGCATGACACTGCCGTTATTTGCACAGGTAAGAGGAAACATCGCTATTCCCGACCTGAATGGTTACGTAACGCTGAAATGTGATTTCCACATGCACACGGTTTTCTCCGATGGACTTGTGTGGCCTACGGTACGGATTGACGAGGCTTATCGCGAAGGGCTTGACGCCATAGCGATTACCGACCACATCGAATATCTTCCGCATAAGGCGGATATTGTTGCTTCGTTCAACCGTTCGCACGAAATCGCTCAAGTTTCGGCAAATGCCCGGGGCATCCTCCTGATTAAAGGTAGCGAAATTACCCGACAGATGCCTCCCGGTCATCACAACGCTCTCTTTCTTAGCGATTCGGACGAGTTGGATCAGGAAGACTATATGGATGCTTTCCGCGCCGCCCAAGCTCAGAATGCTTTCATTTTTTGGAATCATCCCGGCTGGACTGCACAACAACCTGACATTACCCTGTGGTGGGATGAACATACCCAATTATTGGAACAGGGTATGATGCATGGGATTGAAGTAATCAATGGCGAATACTATCCCGAAGCACACCAATGGTGTCTGGAAAAGAAACTGACCATGCTGGGCAATACGGATGTTCACGCTCCCATGCCTATCTTTGCCCCCGGACAACACCGTATCATGACGCTTGTATTTGCCAAAGAGCGTACAGCGGAATCTATCCACGAGGCATTGATAGACAGGCGCACGGCAATTTACTGGAAAGAGTATGTCATTGGCGAGGAAAAGTACCTGAAAGAATTTTTTGAGAATGCACTGGAAATGAATGTAAGAAAAGAGGGTCAAATAGCGTATATCACGCTCAAAAACAAATCAGACTTGACTTTCCGTCTAAAAGCGGCTAATCATGATGCACGATTGACCTATTTCCGCCATACATCCATGGAGCCAGTTATCGTTGAACCACAAAGTACATATACCTTTTCAGTCCGGTTGAATGACGGTATCACTGGCGGCGACGTCAATTTCATCGTGGAAAACTTTTTGGTGCGCCCCAATGAGGGAATGCCGTTTACGGTGAAGATATAAATTCAAAAGAACACAAATGACGCAAAAACACAAATTTGCGTCATTTGCGTTCAAAAATATTTTTTATATGAATTGCTTAAAACATATTGCTTTAGTAGTTTTCATATTGTGTTCACCCATTTTTAATCTAAAAACCTATTCGCAAGTACTCCAATTGCATTACAATATGCGGCATACCATAAATCCGGAACTGAATCCGAAAAATTTTCCATCGCTCGTTTTTGAATATTACAAAGCGCAGGATACGGATTCAAGCAAAAAATTTATTAAACCGGGTGCATTTATGTTGAAGATGCAATCTGATTTGAAAGGCGAAAAAAATAACATGGGAATGTTTTATATGCAAGTATCACAATCATTTCGCTGCTGGGAACCCAAACTGTATATCAATTTACAATACAGCGGAGGTTTGGGTATTACAGAACCGTATAGAGAATATAGTTTTTATATACAAAATACTTATTCAATGGGCGTTTCCTATCCTTTCAAGTGGAATAATGCCTATATGACGTCTGTGTTTAGTTATAAATATGTTCCCTACAAAAAGTCCAGTCGCGATTTTTCGTGTACTTTGTATTGGTGGCAAGGTTTATTTAAGTATAAAGGTGAATTTTCAGGAAATTTCTCAATATGGTCTGATAATAAAAATCACGGTGATGAATTTACGAAAGACATGAAAGGCAAAAGATTTGTGTTTTTTGCCGAGCCGCAATTCTGGTATAATCTGGGAAGCATTTTTTCAGCAGGCACTAAAGTGAATATGTTTTATCATGTGAACACCACCAAAAATATTTTTGAAGTTTATCCAACGATAGCCATTCGTTTTAGAATTTGAATAAAATGTTGGAAAAATTTGTATAAGTGGACATATATTAGTAATTTTGTATCTCTATATTTCATAAAAAACTTATTTTTTGTTTTGTATATAAAACAAAATGTACATTTTGTTCTATTCCCGTGTTAAAATGCTTGTTGAGTGGATCAAAACTTTATTAGAATAATACTGCAAAATATATTTTTCTACTTCGTCCATTTTCACTTCTTGCCATTTTTCGTTTTCTTCGACTTTAGTTTGGTAAACAGGTCTGCCGTATATTTTTCGTAAAGCGAGAACAAAAACTCCATACGGTTTGCCTCGTTGGTAAATGGTTGCGGACGATACGACAAATCAACGTCCTTGTCTAATTCGTTGTGCGCTTTTGTCAATGCAAGCGGCATTGTTCGCAGGTCGTATAGATTGACAAGCAAACTGTTGGGGAATTTTTCCCGTACATCCAAAACTTTTTGTGCTGCTTTTTCTATTGCCTGTATCTGCTTTTTTGTGGGATTTTCAGGCCAAGGGAAATTATTGTAAACAATATCTTTTGAATAACGAAAATCACTTTTTAAACGCCCGCAAACCGTTTGTACCCATGCCATGTGCATTTTCGACATCAAAACGCCAAAATGAAATAAATTGCCGTTGGGCATTATTAAATTTGCATTGGTAGAAATAGTGTTTTTGCCTATAAAACCCAATGGGATATACTGTCGCATTTCTGAAGAAACAACCGGAATTACAATACAACTTTCGGGATTATTTGTTTCTCGAAAAAGCGTTGGCGGTAAATTCTGCATACCTTTGTCGGTGCTTTTTAGCCTGTCTGCTTTAACGCGCTTCACACGTTCCATTACCAACGGCATTTTTCTCAGTTCATCTGGCGGACAATTTACCAACCAAAGACAATAGCGTTTTTTGTTGTTAATAAACTCGTCTGCACCTATCAAACGTTTAATCCATTTTTTTGCATCAGGTTCATTTTTAGTCAAATAATATAAGTCTTCTTCTTCAATAATTAAACCTTCGCTTTTTGCGTAATAATTTCCTTTGATAATGTCGGGAACATTACAAATTGGTTTTTTCTTTTTTTCAACCAAAATATCTTTTGCATCAATTAAATATGGATTGATGTTTTTTGATTTCTGTTCGTGTGGATCGCCTTTTATATCTTCGTATTCAAAAATTCGCTTTTCGCTCGTGTCAAAATTAGCGAAACCGACTATTACACAATAAACGGCAGCGTTTCCTCTTGCCTCATTGCTCCATTTAAAAGTGCGGTGTGCAAAATGAATTTTTATACCATATTTATTTTGTAAAATTCCCCAAAGTAAACTTGTTTGTTCGCCTTGCACAATGGAGTTTGTAGAAACGAAAGCTGCTTTAATTTTTGTGTTTTGAATGTATTTTGCGGCTTTAATGTACCAACCTGTTACATAATCCAACACTCCGCAGCCGTCAAAATGGCCAAACTGTTTTACAATTTGGTCGCGCTGCTGTTGCGTCATTATTTTAGATCCGATAAAAGGCGGATTTCCAATAATATAGTCAAAATTTTTGCCGGTTACCTGTTCGGGCGGCTCTGTATGAACCGAATAAGATTTAGTTTCCACATTTACGTTTCCATAAGGCGCTTGCGGCTCCTGCACTATAAAAATATTAGCATGTTCCGCACGAACAGTATAAGTATTTAGCGGATTCAAAAGCGATTGCCAATTTGTTTCCAACGCATCGCCGTGGACAATAGTGGCTGCTTTTGTGAGCGGCAAACGCACAAAATATTGTCCGAACTCGTTACTTATTTTCATATTCATTTGGTGATCAATAAGCCACATTGCCACTTCTGCAATTCGGGCGGGAAATTCCTCGTACTCAATGCCATAGAATTGATCAACGTCTAACCAAATAATGCCGCTCACATCAATTACTCGTTGTCCTTTGTGTAACACTCTCAAAATTTCCAATTCGAGCAAACGCAATTCGCGGTAAGTGATTACTAAAAAATTACCACAACCGCAAGCAGGGTCTAAAAAACGGAGTGTGCTTAATTTTTTATGAAATTCGGGAAGTTTGTTTTTGTTGTCTTTTACGCTTTCAAATTCTCGCCAAAGTTCGTCTAAAAAAAGCGGTTTAATGAGTTTCAAAATATTGGTTTCGCTGGTGTAGTGTGCACCCAAATTTCTACGTTCTTTTGGGTTCATCACACTTTGAAACATTGAGCCGAAAATAGCGGGAGAAATTTCGCTCCAATCAATATATGCAGAGTTTAAAAGTGCTTGCCGCATACTGCTGTCGAAACTTGCCGTAGGCAAGATTTCTTCAAACAGTTTTCCGTTTACATACGGGAATGCGTTTAAGTCTTCGTCCAAATTTTTAAATCGGTTTTCTTTGGGCGTGTTCAGCACCTGAAAGAGTTCTTGCAGTTTAGGGGCAAGGTCGCTTCCGTCTTCGTTGGTGCGGCGTTCGATAAAATCCTGAAACTGTTGTTTTTCAAAAATGGTCGTATCTTCGGCAAAAAGCAAAAACAAAATCCGCACAAGATAAACTTCCAAAGGGTGTCCTGTGTAACCGATTTCTTTTAAGCGGTCATGCAGTTTTCCCATAAGTTCGGCTGCTTGTATGTTGGCTGGATTTTGTTCTTTGTATTCCTTTTTTTGGTAGCCGAGCAAATAACCGAAATGCTGCACGTTGTTTACAAGTTCGAAAAGGTGAAATTCGTGAGTTTTGTCTTCTTCGAGGTCGGTCAGACGAAAAATTTCAAAGTCCGAAACCAAAATATATTTGGGCAGTTCGTGTTGTTTCAGTCCGTAGGTGTAATCTTTTGCCTGTTCAAATGCTTTGACAAGATTTTTTCCTCGACTTTTCATTTCTACGAGGATAGTACCTTTCCAAAGCATATCAATGTAACCGTCTGCTTCGGAAAGTTTTTTTACTCGGTGTTCAAACGTTCCGATTTTCTTTCTCGTAATTCCGAATACGTCAAAAAAAGCGTCCAAAAAAGGTTTCGCGTCCGCTTCTTCGCTTGAAGTATCCGCCCATTCTTTCGAGAATTTTAATGCTCGGTCTTTTATTTCGTTCCAACTTAATGCCATACTCTGAGTGATTATTTTACGTGTACAAAGGTACTCAAATTTAAGCATATTTGCTTATCACCTCTCTTATTAATGTCGCAATGAGTGAATTTCTTTGTTTAATTGTTCCACCTCTCTACTATTCTGTTTTGCCTTTGCATGTTTCTCTGCCTGTTCCTTCACCAATTCCTCGTATTTTTCCACTTGTTTGCGAACAATCTTGATGCTGTCGTTGTATTGAAATTGCTGTTCCAAGCGGTAAAGGTTATCTTCATCGGTTTGTCCTTGCATTTTGATATAGCGATATTTTAAATCATTATTCCTGTATTGATTAATACTTTTTCTTTGTTCGCCAATGTTAATGATAAAACGTTCAAGGCGAGTTATCGGTTTTTCAACATCTTTTATTACAGGGTCAGGCATTCTTTCTTTTGAAACGATATAAATATAATCAAAATTACAGTCCTTAAATAGCGGATGTTCGGAAAGTTCATCTACTAAATCGTCCCAAACTTTGAGTTCGGCAGCGTGGATTCGTATTATTTTGGGGCGAGGCATGATTGTTATTTCAATGTGGTTTTAGTTTCTCAGTAAGGTAGTAACCTCCGGTTTTTTTTGAACCTTTATATTCAATAAAGCCATCGCTTTTCAGAATATTCAAATATCTGAAAATAATTTTTCTACTCTTTTTGACTTCGTTGATAATATTCGATTGAGAAATGCCTGATTGTTCCTGTATCAAATCAAGAATTTTCGCTAAGTCATTTTTTAATGTATCATTTAATGTGCCTTTTAATGTGCCTTTTAATGTGCCTTTGTTTTTATCAACGTCATTATCAGTATCTTTTATAGTAACACCGTCCCACGGATTAGCAAAACTTGCAGTGATTTTTTCGATAGGTTTTTCCTTGATTGTAACTCCAAATACTCCGAAAGTGTTCAAGTCAAATTCAGCCGGTTCGTTTCTGTTGTTTTTCAAATCTAACTGAGCATTTTTAATCCCCATGTTAAAACGGTTTACAAATCCCATTACACGCATGGATTCGGAAATTACCAAGTTACGGTAATCACTGACATTCGGAAAATTTTCAGGTCTGGCATTCCCATATAACCCGCCGGGGTTTACAATTTCAATTCGGTCAGAATATTGATAAAACTTTATGTATGAGGTTATCTCATAAGAACGGTGCATAAGTGCGTTCATTAGAAACTCCCTGATTGCAGCATCTGAATAATTAAACACATTCTCTTCAATAAGAGCGGAAACAGGTATTGGGCGTTTCTTTACGATATTGACCTTTACGAAACTATTTAATTCATTAACAATCGAAATCAAATCGCCGGAAAACTGCGTATCTGCCAAAACATTGCTTGCAACAGTAATCCCTTCAAATTTAACATACTGAACGTATGCTGTTGAAAAGAAATACCGAACATTGTTGCCGAACATCAAGATACCTGCATTGGTTGGACAATCATACACTATATCATAAAAACGCAAAGAAGCCAACTGTAATTTAATGTCCCGCTTGTCATTAGCAAGAACATCTGCACTAACGGCTTTCGGCAGATATACCATTCTAAAAAGATTGATATTCAAATCATCAATAGTAGAGCCAATACAAGGTCGTTCGTCGAAAGTTTTTGCATTAGATGTTCTTTTTTCAGTTAAAAAAAGTTCTTCCACCTCGTTAGCAATAGCACGCCGCGGACCAACTCGAATCCAAATTCTGCCTTTGTACCGAACCGGCGGAAAATGTGCCGGCATAACTTCCACCACAATCACGTCCCCTTCATCAAACGTATATGTATGAACAGTCATCGCCGGTTGTGGTAAAATATTACCATCGGAACGAATGGCTGCAATGTCTTTCAACATTTTGTCGGTTGCTTTCAAACCGGATAGTTTGCACGATGTGTTCTTTACACCGATGAACAAATATCCGGGTTTTTTATGATTTGCAATGTCATTTGAGAATGCGCAAACTGCTTCGGCAAATTTATCAGTATCATCGATAGATGTTGTTCGCTCGATTCGGTCGCTTTCCTTGTCGTTTATTAGTTCAAATATTTCTTCTTTTGATAACATAATGTTTTTGAAATCAAGTTACAAATATACTACATTTAAATTTATTGGCATCACAGAACTTTAACGGCTTCATCAATTATATTACTGGAAAAACTATCTAAATAGGTATTTGTAGTTGATAAGTCGCTGTGTCCCAAAATCTGTGAGATAATTTCTCTTGGAACTTGATTGTCTTGCAATGTCATCGCCATCGTATGACGGCTCACATAACTTGTCAATGTCATTTCCGTAATGTCTAACGTTTTCGCCAATTCTTTCAGGTTTTTATTGTTCCTCGAAAAGCGGCTGCGAATGTGGTTGTATAACTGTTCGCCTGCGTATCCACTTCGTGATATAATCGGAACAAGATAATCCTCAATCAGAATGGTATTTTCTGCAAACCAATCCAAATGGCTTTGTATTTCGGGAGTAATTCTTATCTGAATGGCTTTTACTTTTTTCGCTTCTTTGGTTTTGTTCCGTTTATAAACAATATAATCACCTCCGTTATAACGGATAATGTTCTTTTTTGTAAGTAAAGCGGCATCTATAAATGAAATTCCATAGCAATAGTAAGAAAAAAGAAACAATCTGCGGGTAAGTTCTAACGTATGATTTTCCATTTCGGTAGATTTTATTTTGGTCATACAATCCATTGGTAAATAACGTTTCAGTGTTTCTTCTTCAAGCGATGCAATATTAAATCCACCTTTGCCAAACGGATAGGTACTTGCAGATGCTTCTTTGTCCTGAATTGCCTTGTTTAAAATGGCTCTCAATGCCTTCATATAATATTTTCGGGTGTTACCACTACAATTTCTTTTTTGCAGGAAAATATCAAAGTTTTTCACATATTTAATGTCAATCTCGGAAAATAATTTGCTTTGGAATTTTTTATCAAACAGTTCCATAATATGCAATGTACCGCTATAACACAAAGCATTGCCGGTGTGATTAGTATCTTTGAGTATTTGGATGTGGTTAGTAAAATAGTCATAAATTTTCTCTTTCTTAGTATGATTAAGAAAGGCATCTTCAAATTGATTTAAAGTCCAATCAATACGAGAATATTCAAAATCTCGAACTACTGAATTTATACGTACTTCCAATTCTGCAAGTTTAGCATTCAACAACTTATATTCGGGAACAAGTTTTTTGTTGCTGACATACCTTTCTTGTTCTTCGTTCCATTCTTCGGGCATTGCGTCTAAGCCTGTCCGAATAAATTTTGATTTTCGTTCTTTAGTAATCCTAATTGAAATTGGATAACTTCCATCTATTCTTTTACTCCCCGAAAAAAGTACAAATTTATAACTTGCCATACCTTGTATTTTTTGTTATAGACATTCAAAATCCTACAACAAAACTACAACATTTTTTCAAAAATAACAAATAATTGAAGAAAATAGATATAATTTAAATGTGTATAAAACAGTTATAAACGACTATAAATAAAGATATTTACAAAAAGATATAAATTAAAAATTTCTTTCTGGGGGGCGTGTGGTCGGACGTTCGAATCGTCTCACCCCGACGGCTGATTATCAGTCATTTACGATATAAAGTAAGTGGCTGATTTTGTTTAGCGGAACACTTTTGGAACACAACTTCGAGTGATTCCATATCATATTCGGTAACCAGTTCTAGGTTCATCAGCCGGAGTTCATCAACCAACAAGGCGTAAAAATCCGTTTCCTTTGCTGATATCTTGTATGTTTTGCGGCGGGGCATGAGTTATATTTTTATTTTTCTAAATCGTTCATTCAGTTCTTGAATGCGTTCAATAAGTTTATCAAACGGTAAAGAATTTCCATAAATCATTGTAGATTGCATTCTTATATAGTAATCTTTCCAATAAGGAATAACTTCACTCGGCGGAATAAAAGAAATTGTTTGAGGCATAAGCGTATCATAATCAAAACCTTTTATCCCAATAAATTTTCGACGATGTTCTACTATTACTTTATATAACTCCGTATCACTTAGGGCTTCACGCGCTATATGCGTATCCATAAGTTTCTCCAAATCATAGATATGTCGCGACATTCGGTCTATTCTAATATCTTTTGTTTCTTTTGCAAATTCTTCGTGGAGTAAAAATGCTTTTTCAAGGAATGTACGTTTTGGAGATACTGCTTTGATTGAAAATAACTTATCTGAAAATTTTGCATTAGGTATGGATTGTGAAACAATAGAATTAATCTCGACTTCTTCCAAAGGCTCACTCATAGACCTGCCGCTAACTTCAACGATAACAGTATTTACAACATAATTAGATGGGGGCAATAGAGAATGATAATGGACTTTTATCTTTTCAGGGTCGGTAGTGGTTATAGGTGTTATATCTACTTTAATATCAAACAAAGTAGAATCAACTCCCAATTGTAGCATTTGATTTTCTAATTCATCTTTCATCGTTTCCCGGACAAAAGCACAAGATGCCCGCCGGAGTTTATCACTGATTTGAGTTTTAGACAATTCACCGCTGAAACCCAAAAATTCTCTGTTGATAGCGATGTCGATATCTTCTGATATTCGCTCAATTAGGTTCCAGCACTTGCTTAATGTGATGTTCCGCCTTTAAAAGATATGTTTTTTGCAAAAGAGGAATTGAATAACGCTCTCAATACAAGCGTTACCCACCAATCTTTCTCGACTGTTTCGGCAGAAATGCCATTTTCAATACCAATCGTACTGATATATCTTTTTCGTTGTTCTTCGGACAATTCAAGCCAATTCTTTATCGTGTCCATTAATTATGTTTTTTATTATTTTGCGTTCCCAAGCCGGCATAAGCGGCAAATCTTTTTCAATTTTACTCTTATCTTCTTTTAATAAAATAGGTGTTATTATAGCAATATCTTCGTCTGTAACAAGGTCTTTACCTATTTCAGCCAGAGCAAAAACTGCTAACATCGTTATATAACTCTTATAAGCAAAATTTTTTGACGATGCTCTTTTGAATGTAATTTTGCTCTTTCCTAATTTCACTTTTCGCGGAGTTGTATCCGTAAAGAAAACGACGTTAGTTGGCACTTGGGTAGATAAGCCCAATTTGTTTTTTGCATAATCACCGGTCGGAATAATTCGGGCTTTATCTCTTTTAGCTAACGCCTCCGCAACATTCTCAATAGACGGCAATAAATTAATTCCTAATTCCTCATCAACTATCGGAAAATAAAAAATACCACGAGCGATGCGCAATAAAATCTTATCGTTTACCAAACGCATTAAAGCAATTCGAATTGCACCATCACTCCCTAAAGCCTGAAAGTCTTTTGCAAAATAGATTCTTCCCCGTCTTCTTTTTGAAATATGTCTTTTTATTTCTGTTTCAATAGTTTGCATATATATATCACTTGTATTCTTGTAACAAAAGTAGCATTTTTTTGTTACAAAAGAAAATTTTGTTTGATTATTTTTCAGTCATCTCCAAAATTCGTCAGCAATGCTGCGTTTTTAATCCGTTCCTCCTTCTCAAACGAAGCCAAATAATTTTCCGTTGTCTTCAAATCACACCAACAATATGGTTACAAGGTCATATTGCAAATGATATAATGTTTTTAAGCAATGACACACTGAGTTTTGATGTAAAATTTTAATAACGTGTTGCCTATTTAAGGATTGAGGAAAGCGCCCTTTTCTTTTTCCTCAAAATACCGGAAATAATTGATGTCGTAGAAAGTAGGCGTTTGAACATTAGGGGCATCCCATTTTCCGGCGTCATTTACTTTTTTGACAAACAACTGCCAATTATTGGGATTTACTTTAAGTACATATCTGAAAAAAGCAGCCCATTGTGCGGTATTCTCAACTGTCGAATAGACCACCGGATTGTATTTTTTCAATAGTTCCCAATAGGGTTTAAAAGAATTGGAATAATCGTCCAATACTTTAAATTGTATTCCTATTTCTTCATCTGTTAAATTATTCAGCGAATCAAGTTTATTAATAGCGTTTTCAATATTATGCACAGTATAAGGATTAAAAATACGTTCTTGCTTATTTTCATTCAGTATTTCTACCAAGCCGCTTAAATTTATTCGCGGATTCAGTTTCGGAGTATATTTTTCTTTCAAAATAAGTCTTGCATACGATTCAATATCTTTATAACAGTCAATTAGTTCTGTTCTAAGTTTTTGAATATTATTCATATCTGCTTCCGTTTTTGTAAAGCAGTAATAAGGTTTTCCGGATATTTTCAAACCGGATTCGTTCATTTCAAAAACAAAATTGACATCTTTATCTGTCATAACAAAAGATGTGAAATTTTTGTCGCTCGTCAATTTATCATAAATAGCGCGGTGAAGGCTTGAATCTAATACCGGAGTAAACGCTTTTTCGGAAGACGCCAAAATATACTGCCGACGGGAATCAACAGGCAGGTCCCATATCATATCGGGCATATTCAACAAATCGGCTTGAAACAATCTCAAACCTAACAAATTATTTAGAAACGCGGGATGATACCTGCATTTAGCCCCCTGATTGCCAATTGTGTCGCCAGATAACGAAACAGCCACCGCATACGAACTGTTTACGAAATTTACGATGGGAGCCAATTGCCAAAAAGGTAAATCGGGATATACGGTTTTCGCTCCGATACGGACTGTCAACCGGTTATCTGCATAATCCAATGAAATGTTTTCATTTTTCAAATTTTCAGCAGGCGTAGCAACCGATTGAAATGAAATGCCTCCGACACCGGAATGAAAAGCATAATCGCCAATTTGAGGGTTAGCCGTTACAATGTAGGCTTTTTCATTCGGAAACGTTTCGTGGTATAAATCCAAAATATTCAAAGCGCTTTGGCTGTAAACAAATGTAGAACAAAAGATTAAAACTGTCAAATAAATCCCTTTCCTTGCTCTGAGTCTTGATGAAAACTTATTAAAATGCATAGATACTTTATTTTATCATTGTTATTGAATATATTTCGCATACAAAAGTAATATTTTAAATACAAATATTTGTATTATTTTTGCAACAAAATATGAAATAGAAATTATTTAATCATTTAGTTAAATATTTTAGTTAAATAAAATTATTAAATTAAATAGTTTAAGAAATTAGTTAAAAATGAAAAATAAATGGAGTGTCTTAGGAGGAGGGATATTTTTTCTTATCAATGTTTGTTTATCAATACCGGTTTTTGCCCAAGTTCAAGAATCGGAATTAATCAAGATAGATGCGTTGGAACAAAAAACGGAATTACTCCAAAATGCGGTATCGGCCTTGCAGAAATTCAGGGTGTCGGGTTATATACAAACGCAATACCAGTATGGAGAAGCAGCAGCGGACGGGGTCAATTTCAGATTCCGACGGGCTAATTCATACGAGGGCGATGCTTATTATCCGGGAACGGACGATTACAAAGGCTTGGATGGTTTTAGCCGCTTTGGGATTCGCCGCGGACGTTTCAGATTGGCCTACGAGGAAGGAATTGTATCGGGAGTTGTTCAGATTGATGTCACGGAAAGGGGAATCAACAATACTTCCATACCGGGGAGAAATGTCGTTATGTTCAGGGACTTTTTTCTAAATATCAGCGACCCGTGGTTTGGCACAAGCGCTTTCAGAGCCGGCTTGTTTCCTCGACCTTTTGGGCACGAGGTTTCTTTTTCTTCTGCTCGCCGCGAATCGCCGGAACGCTCACGCATTATTCAATCCATTTTCCCCGACGAACGTGATTTGGGAGCAATGCTTGTCTTACAAGCTGCCGGATCCTCCAATTGGAATTTTCTGAGATTGGAAGGCGGCTTGTTTGCCGGAAACGGGATTAGACCCCAAATATCGAGTCGAATGGATTTTATCGGACGTTTATCCGCTACCCGGTCATTCGGACACAATACGTCGTTAAGCGGCGGCCTTTCACTCTATTGGGGCGGTGTTTTGCAAACCGATAGTTCGAGATACATCATGGAAAATAATCAATTCGTATTGGAAGGCGGCGAGAGAAGCCGCAAATACATCGGAAGTTATGCCAAACGGCAATACGTCGGTGTCGATTTTCAGTACAGTCAGAGAACATCAGCAGGATTGACGCAACTAAGAGCCGAATACATATTTGGCGAGCATCCGGGAGATGCTTTGAGCGCTTATAATTTTATACTGAACGATATAACCTCCGGCCCGGTTTATATGCGTAAAATCGAGGGAGGCTACGTGGTATTTGTTCAGGATTTGGGGCAAAAAATACCGCTAAGCGCCATCGCTAAATATGATTGGTATAATCCCAATATCGATGTATCCGGGAACGAGATTGCAGCCGTGAATTCGGGAACCGGTGTCAATGATATTGCGATATCCACTGTTGGTTTCGGACTCTTGTGGCGCATCAATCCGGCGCTTAATTTAACGGCATACTACGATATTGTTTCAAATGAAACAACTGTAAATTTGCCGGATACAAGGGATTTAAACAACAACATCATCGCCTATGGTTATGAAAAGAACCGTCCCGATAATGTTTTTACCTTGCGTTTGCAATACAGGTTCTGAATAAAATATAAAAAAATTGTATCATTTTCTTAACCAAACCGTAACAGCCGCCCCCTAACTTTGCGGCGTTAAATTTAAATTCAAGAAAAAAATGGAAAAAAAATCGTACGTATTAAGAGGAATGTTATTCCTTCTATTGAGTGCTATTATGTCAATGCCTGTTTTTGCTCAGATGCAAGAACCCGAATTAAGTGAAGTTGAAATGTTGGAACAAAGAACGGGTTTACTTGAAAGTGCAGTAACCACTTTGAAGAAATTTAAGGTATCCGGTTATATTCAAACGCAATATCAATACGGTCAAGCAGCGGCAGACGGTAATAATTTTAAGTTGGCGAAACGGGCGAATGCCTACGAAAGTAATGCGTATTATCCCGGAAGTACCGACTACAAAGGCTTGGAAGGTTTTGGTCGTTTCGGAATTCGTCGCGGACGTTTCAAATTGACTTATGAAGAAGGGATTGCCTCCGGAGTCGTTCAAATTGATGTCACGGATAAAGGAATTAACGATGCCAATGTACCCGGAAGAAACGTTGTCATGTTCAAAGACCTTTATCTCAACGTAAAAGACCCCTGGTTCGGCACCAGCGCATTCAAAGCAGGGATTTTCGACCGTCCTTTCGGACATGAGATTGCTTATTCGTCTTCTCGCCGTGAATCGCCGGAACGTTCCCGCATTTTTCAGTCGCTTTTCCCAGATGAACGGGATTTGGGAGTGATGCTTACGTTGCAACCCGCAAAGACCTCCGCTTGGAATTTACTAAAACTCGAAGGCGGTTTGTTTGCAGGAAACGGGATTAAGCCTCAAATATCAAGCCGCATGGATTTTATCGGACACCTTTCTGCTACTAAAATTTTCGGAAGCGATATGTCGTTAAGCGGAGGAATTTCGCTTTATGCAGGTGGCGTTTTGCAAACCGACAGTTCAAGATATGTAATGGAGGACAATAAATTCGTATTGGAAGGCGGAGAAAAAAGCCGCAAATATATCGGAAGTTACGCCAAACGGCAATACATCGGCTTTGATGCTCAATACAGTGTGATGACCTCTGCCGGATTGACGCAATTAAGGGGAGAATACATCTTCGGAAAACACCCGGGGAATGCTTCGGCGGCTTACAATTTTGGATTGAATGATATACCCTCCGGAGCGGTTTATATGCGTAAAATAAGTGGAGGATACGTATTATTCGTTCAAGACTTGGGAGACCAACTACCCCTCAGTGCCGTTGTCAAATACGATTGGTATAATCCCAACACCGATGTATCCGGCGATAACATTGCTGCTGAAGACTCCAAAACAACTGCAGGCGATATTGCACTCTCAAATTTGGGATTGGGGCTTATATGTCGTATAAATCCTGCTCTCAAACTGACGGCTTATTACGACATCGTTTCCAATGAAACTACAACCCATTTAAAAAACACAAAGGATGGAGATAACATTACCCGTTATGGTTATGAAGGACATCGTCCCGCTAATGTTTTCACCTTGCGCTTGCAATATAAGTTCTAAAAAAAATATAAGAAATTTGTATCATTTTTGTAACAGAACTGTAACAGAGGACTACTAACTTTGTTGCGTAAATTTAAATTCAAATAAAGAAATGAAAAAGACAATTTTTACAGTTATCGTTTTATTGAGCGTATTATTTGGCGCTCAGGCTCAAAGAATTAAAGGTTCAGACACTATGTTGCCTTTATCTCAAAAAGAAGCCGAAAATTTTATGAAAGCCAATCCTTCTCAAACAGTAACCGTTACAGGAGGTGGTAGTGGTGTAGGTATTTCCGCTTTAGTTGAAGGAACTACCGATTTAGCTCAGTCTTCGCGTAAAATAAAATTCGATGAAAAACAAAAACTACAGGAAGGCGGAAAAACCGTTAAGGAAATTATCGCCGCTTACGATGCTTTAGCTGTGGTCGTACATCCTGATAACAAAGTAACCAACCTCACTCGTGAGCAGTTGGAAGGTATCTTCACCGGGAAAATCAAGAATTGGAAAGAAGTGGGCGGAGAAGATTTGAAAATTATTCCTTATGCTCGTGAAACTTCTTCGGGAACCTATGAGTTTTTCAAAGAACACGTATTGAAGAATAAAAACTATGTGAATGGAATTATGAGTATGCCTGCAACAGGAGCGATTATACAGTCAATCAGTCAGACAAAAGGTGCAATCGGTTATGTAGGCTTGGCTTATATCAACAAAGATGTGAAGGCAGTACACGTATCTTACGATGCGGGAAAGACCTTTGTAGTACCCTCGGTAGTCAATGCAAAAAACGGCAGTTATCCCATTGTTCGCCCCTTGTATTACTACTATGTTACTTCTGCGGAAAGTAAAGTAAAACCCTATATTAATTATGTATTGTCGGAAACAGGGCAAAAGATTGTTACGGATATCGGTTTTATAACTGTGAAATGAGACAAACAATTAGGCGATTTACGGAACGCTTTATCGAAGGCTTGTTAACTCTAAGTGGAGGGATAACAAGCCTTACGATTTTGCTGATTGTGATTTTTCTTTTCAAAGAAGGAGCGGGCTTGTTTCAAAGTCCCGATGTTGAAAAAGGGTATTTGCTTGCCGTAAACGCCGGCAATCCCGTTGAACATCTTCATTCCAAAGAAATCAAAGAAATATTTGATTATGAATACACGAATTGGCAGATTTTAGGAGGAAAAGACGAAGAAATCATGCCGTTTCGCTTCAACGATATTTTTTCCATGTATGAGGAAGAAGAATTTGGAGAAGATTATGTTTTACTTCCCGAAAAATTGGGAGAAATAATTGCTCAAAATTCGGGTATCATCGCTTTTATTCCCGAAAGATACGCTCCGAAAGAGAATGTATCCGTAAAGATACTTCCGACAAAAAATATACTTCTTTCCGAATTTTTTGCAGGCAAAGAATGGATACCGACAGCAACGCCTTCTCCGCAATTCGGCGTACTTCCGTTGATATTGGGAACGCTTTGGGTTAGTATTTTCGCCGTTCTGATAGCCTTGCCATTGGGATTGGGTGTAGCGATTTATATGTCGGAATTGGCAAGCGAGCGTATCCGCAAATTATTGAAACCTGCGATTGAACTGCTTGCAGGTATTCCGTCTGTCGTTTACGGTTTTTTCGGATTGGTAGTCTTGGTTCCCTTGATTCAAAAAGCATTGGATTTACCCGTAGGAGAAACGGCTTTGGCAGGAAGTATAATATTGGCAATTATGGCTTTACCTACCATAATCACTATCGCAGAAGATGCTATGCGTACCACGCCTGCCTCTATGCGGGAAGCAAGCCTTGCCTTGGGAGCCACTAATTGGCAAACCATCTACAGGGTGATTGTTCCTTATGCCGCTTCGGGGATTTCTGCCGCCGTAGTGTTGGGCATCGGACGAGCAATCGGAGAAACGATGGCTGTGCTGATGGTAACGGGTAATGCGGCAATTATACCTCATTCGCTATTCCAATCGGTGCGTACCATTCCTGCAACCATTGCTGCCGAATTGGGCGAAGCACCAACAAAAGGCGTACATTATCAGGCATTGTTCATGTTGGGTTGTATATTGTTTATAATCACCATGATTATCAGTATATCGGCAGAATTTATTTCGAGAAAACAACAAAACAAAGGACTTTGATAATTAAAAATTAAGAGTTGTCATTGCGGGCTTAACCCGCAATCCCCAAAATAATTAAGTTATATGGATAAAAAGATAAAACAAAAGATTGCCTTTACCATTTTTCGCGGACTGAGTTTGATTGTGGTCGGAATTTTGTTTTGGATACTGGGATTTATCGTTTACAGAGGAATGGGTGTGATTAGTTGGGAATTTCTGACGACAGCCCCAAGAGATGGTATGACAGCCGGAGGGATTTTTCCGGCTATTGTCGGAACGCTTTGTCTAATCATTGGAAGCACAATTTTTGCTTTTCCCATTGGCGTTATGTCGGGAATTTACATCAATGAGTATGCGGGCAACGGTTGGCTTGTGAAATTCATTCGCATCATGACCAATAATTTGGGGAGTATTCCGTCCATTGTATTCGGTCTGTTTGGAATGGCTTTGTTTGTCAACACATTCGGATTTGGAGATTCCATAATAGCAGGTTCGTTTACTTTGGGGTTATTGATTTTACCGCTGATTATCCGCACTACCGAAGAAGCATTGAAAGCCATACCCAGTTCCTACCGTTCAGGGAGTTATGCTTTGGGGGCTACTAAACTGCAAACCATTGCGAGGGTAACTCTACCAATGGCATTTCCCAATATTGTTACGGGTTTGATACTTTCTATCGGGCGGGTTTCGGGAGAAACAGCCCCTATTTTATTCACCGTTGCCGCTTATTTTTTACCCAAATTGCCAAGCGGTATCTTCGACCAGGTAATGGCTTTACCTTATCATCTATACGTCATTGCGACCAGCGGTACCGATATTGAAGCCGCCCGCCCCATTGCTTACGGAACGGCTTTGGTACTGATTTTCATCGTCTTATTGATGAATGTATCAGCAAGTGCATTGAGAAGGTATTTCGGAGGAAAAGTGAAAACGTATTGAAAATAAGAGGTTTTATTTTTTCATTACAGACTCCCAAACTGCTTTTCGGAGGGTTGCCGCACTGTCGTCCCCATCATAATCCCAATACATCATTCCTTTCATGCCTAAATCCAGCAACCATTCGCCTTTAATGGCAATGCTCTTTTCGTTGTCGTAGCCACAATAATATTGTCCATTGAACGTAACATAAGGAACTGAGGCGGCTTCGTCCCAATTGTCGATTTTGTAGGATTGTGGACTGAGAGTAAGAATATTTTTGTAATCGATGGCAGTTGGAGAAGAAGAAAACGACCTCCGTCCGTAGAACGGTATTCCCAATACTAATTTGTTGGCAGGCATACCGGCTTTTAGATACGCATCTACCGCCCTGTAGCAATCTACGTATGCTCTTGGGTCGTTCAATGCCGATTGGTGCCGAGGCGCCTCGTCCATATCATAAGTCATAATGTTTACCATATCTACGTAAGGTGCTACGGCGGCAATATCTATATACTTACTGCCTCCTGCTACTATTTCTTTATCCTTGCAATATCCGGCGTAAGTAAGTAGATATCTGCTACCCAAAGTTTCGCGTAGTTGTTTCATCAATAACACATGATTAGCGACATCAACAGCCACGTCATAAGCGCCGCCTGCACTCCATGTCAAACCCGGAAATTCCCAGTCCATATCCACGCCATCAATGTTCCATTTTTGAAGGAATGCTCTACAATCGTTCGCAAAAGCCTTGCGATATTCGTCTGATTTTGCCAATAAGGAAAAACCTCCTGCGACTTTATTGTCCGAATTTTCAATATTGTTCGTGAAAGCGATGGATATTTTCAAATTGGGATTTTGCTGTTTTAGAGCGGCTATTTGGGCAAATCGATTTTCATTTCCTTCCACTTTAAATCCCTTGTATTGACCGTTATCCATATAAAGTTCGGCAAAAGCGTAATAAAGATGGGTAAAATAAATCGGATCGGGAGTCGATTTCCCATAATAGGTTACATAAGCGCCCACTACACGCCCTTCCACTTTTTCGGGAAGACCTCCTCCGGAGTTTCCGGGTTCCTCGCTTCTCTGACCGGGAATGTAATCGTCCTCACCACAAGCGACTAATAATAAGGCTACCGGTAATAAATAAAAAAGAATTTTTTTCATGATTTTTTAATTATATAAATTGAATAATTAGTTTTTGTATATTGCTAATTAGATATAGATAATGACTGATTTTTAAAATGCAGAGATACTAAAAAAACTATATTTAATTAGCAATGCCAAAAATACAAGATGTTTCATTATAAAAATCATTACAAACACTTAATCACTTCTTCCATAAGGAAAGCCAATTTCGGTTGAGCGATTTTAGCGGCTTCTTGGACTTCCTCGTGCGATACTTCAACGATTTTTCCGTAAACACCCAAGTCGGTGATAACCGAAAATGCCA
>Ga0082212_10004242_pt1 | contig 19946 bp, 6 predicted proteins | sample TergutNt197P3_FD_71548 | JGI IMG/M metagenome (GOLD analysis project Ga0082212, IMG submission 71548) | Neocapritermes taracua P3 segment gut microbial communities from Petit-Saut dam, French Guiana - Nt197 P3 | ecosystem: Host-associated > Arthropoda: Insects > Digestive system > Gut ... | reverse complement strand
GGCCCTACATTTTTATTTTCCATTTCTGATTACCCCCCGCAGAAAGTACATTTTGTTCAAATTCCCCCCTTTTTTGTAACTTTTGACTTTTCTTTTCCGTATAAAGAAATGTAAAGTTGTAAATATACGTGAACAGATACCTGTCAAATGTTGTTGACAGCATGATTTTCGGTTCATGTTGTATAATCCTGTAAATGATGAGGCAAGGAGATATATGTAAAAAATTTTCAGACGCCGTGCGCTTTCTCAAAATGGGAGCGGCGGCGGTAGTTTTTTTGGTATCGGGTACCATACAAACCGTAGCGCAAACTTCGCAATACTGTGATGCATGGACAAATATGAGCAGTTTATATCAGGCAAATTATTGTTCGCCATCGCAGGCATATTATACGATCAGCATCATGTTTGATAAATCCTTTGACATGAAGAGAGTAGTAAGAGCAGGTGTTGACTGGGGCGATGGCAGCCCTCGCGAATGGTTAAGTTATCCCAGTGATTTCAATAATAGAAACGGTACAATTCCAAATACAGTTATTTATGATGGTAAAAATTCGCTTGGACACATATATCATGCTGAAGCAGACTGTCATATTAAGACTACAGTTTTGGTTGAATTTACAGATGGAATATGTGAATTGACAGGAGTAATCAATGCTACGGTATGGACTACGGACAATGACAGCAGAGGTAACGGAGAATTAGTATTTGTTACTGAAGAGGATAAGGGAAGCGTTAATGAATATTTAGTTTGCGCCGGACAGGCAATAGATGTTTCTTTCTGGGATTTATCCACATTAGCCTGTCTCACCGTACCATATACAGGCGCGGAAAATGCTTTTATATATGATATGAGAATCCGTAATACGCAATATGTATATGGTATTGCCAATGGATCCAGCGACGAATTTCCCGCGCCCGCGCCCTTAATACCCGAAGTTACGGTAGGTACTGTGAAAGTAACCGATTTAGGCGGAGGCGGACACGGGGTGTTAACTACCGGAAGCCCATACGAGCAACCTTATAAAACTTTCCCGCAGCCTCAGCCCGGAACGTTTCAGGTTACCGATGCAATTGAGGATGAAACGCCGCGAATTACGGTTCCGGCAGATGTTACCATAGCCGGACAGGTATTTACCATTGAATTGAGGAACTGGAACTTTTGCAATTCTTATCCCGGAAACGCCCCCGTTACCACAACTGCCCGTATCGTAGTTGTGGATGCTCCGCCTCCCCCAAGTCCCGCTACAGTGGAGTTTTGCCACGAAAATCATTATTCCGCCCTTCCCAGTTATACGATTACCCTGACACACAGTCTCCCGAGCCAGTTTACTCCGGGCGAGTACCGCTGGTATGCCGACAATAACGGCGATCCGGGCGCTGAAATCAGAACCAAGCCTTATACGGACAGGACTTTTAATCCGTTTTCCACAACTGATGTTCCCAGCAGCGTTCAACGCATTCCAACAGACGCCGCCGGCAAACCCATACCGGGGGAATATATCTATTGGGTGGACTATAAATACGACGACCGAACATCCAACCCGCCAAAATATGTATGCGAAACCAACAAGGTTCCCATCACCTGGGTGATCCGCAGTGATATTTCTGATCCGCCCTCGGCGCTGACCGGCGTAAACAGTTCGACCGGCAAAATGGAAGGATGCTCCGGCGAAACCGTTACGCTGACCTATCCGAACGCGCCGGGAACCGAAACCTACGGCGGCAATACCCAGTATTTCTGGCAGGTAACATCTGTAATTCCGGGAACGACTACGCCCAATGCCATTATTACACGCAATACCGGCGACAGAGGTCAATCGGCAAGCATGGTCTTAACCGGCGACCCCGATGCTACTGCCGTTACCAAAACCCAAACGGTAACCATCCGCGTACACCGCGAATGGGTGGACGAATTAATCACCACGCCGGCGAACCGCGGCGTTTGCCGATACGCCTACCCTTCCGCTCCGGCGGGCGAATACACGCAAGGCTGCGATCATTGCCCGGGCGATTACGTACAGTTTACTTTTATCATCAATCCTTTGCCCAAAGCAGCGTTAGGCGGCGGCGGCGAGATTTGCGCCGACGAAACAGGACTTGAACTGCTATCTTTGACGGGTTTAGGCGGCGGCAAACAGGGCGGCTCGCCCAGCCAGTACAACCTCAAAGTTACGTTGGAGTCATCCGCGTCCGACACGCAGGCAGAAGACATTAAATACTCCGGCACTACCGGCAGCATCAATATTGTGCCCGATCCGTTTCCCGCCAACGGTACCTACACCACTTATACGATCACAAGGGTGGAAGACGTCATTACGGGCTGTATTTCTACCGCTCCATCCACCAAGATAACGGGAAGCGCCGCCATCACCAAGCGCGGTAAATTAACCGCACCGACATTTTCGACCGTGCCTCCGAATTATTTATGCCCCAATACCTCTTATTCATGGGAACTTCCCGCAATTACCGGCTTGCAGCCTGCCACCCCCCCAAAACCGGCTCCGGCGCTGGCTGCCCAGTACAGATGGTCGTGGTATGGAGGATCAGAGGCGTCGCTGGCGGCGTCGGGAACGCCGACAATAACCGCCAACAGCGGACCGGCTGCTTTTCCAGACGGCACGTCGAAAGATATGGCAGTTTACTCGCGATACACCACTCAGGCTGCTCAATCGGGACTTGTCGACAAATATTGCCCTTCGGACGCCGTTACGCAGTCGCATTTAGTCATTCCGCTTCCGACCGTAACTCTGTCGCCTGCTTCGCAAACGCTGTGCAACGACGAAGCGTCGGTAACCGTAACTCTGAACCTGACCGGATTTGCCTCTACTTCTGACGGGGGCTGGACTGTCGAGTGGCGATTGATGAAAAGCGGAACTCAGGTAGCGCTGGCAACAAACCCTGCAACGCCTAATCCTTTTACTGTTGCCGGAAATACTTCGGGTACGGCAAGCGAACCCCTGACCATATATACTTCCGACATCCCGACGCCTGTGGACGGAGATTATACTTTTGAGATTGTATCCGTAAAGCAGGCTGCAAATACAAATTGCGCAGCCGTTGCAACGCCCTCGGTAAATTTCACTATTCGGAAAATACCCACCGTAACGATTATAACCGCAGATCAGGAAATTTGCGAAAAAAGCAATTCGAAACCCATTACGCTTGATTTCGGCGGCGATACCGGAGGCTCATTTTCCATCACTTACACCAGCAGCAGAACGGGAGCAACTATACACACGCCCGAGTCGTCATGGCTCGTAGGAAATACGCTCATCATACCCAAAGAACATATCAATACGGGAAGCGCTACAACCGCCATTACCATCACATCGGTAACCCAGACGGTTTCAGGGAAACCCTGTACGGCAACTGTTAGCGTTCCATATACCATTACGACCATAGAACCGACAAGTGCAGGCGGCGATAAAGCAACCTGCGCCGGGGCGATTACCCTTTCGGCAACGACGCCTACGCTTCAGGCAGGTCAATACGTTGAGTGGGTGAAAGTAAATCCTTCCGACCCGATTACCGTTACAACACCTTCGTCGCCTTCGAGTACCGTTACCATGAATAACCCTACGGCTTTCGGGGTTTACCGGCTTAGATGGGTCATATTCGATTCGGGCGGAAACGAGGTAGGCGACTGCGCCGATGAAATCGCCGTAACTTTCGGTACAACTCCGCAACAAAGCCTGATAACTGGCGAGAATGCCGTTTGCGGGCTACAGGTAGCGCTTACAGGCACCACAACAACAGGCGCGATGAAAACATGGGAAAAAGGCACATGGACGCTGGTGTCATCTCCAGCCGGAGCATCGGTTGTTTCACCGGCGCCATTCCATACGAGAACAGTTGACGGCAACGGTATTGACGATGATGACGTCATCGTCAGGGTGGACGCTTACGGAACATATACATTCCAGTGGATTGTCGAAAGCGCTTCCTGTCCGGGGGCTGTGCCGGCTACAAAAACCGTTACTTTCCATCCGATTCCTAATACCCAAACGCCGGTGATCGTTCCGGATCCGGCGTGTCAGGGCGATACGGTTACGCTTACATTCGCGGATAACAATTCATCGTTTCCCGTGCCGATTACCTATTCGTGGAGTTTCAACGGCGCTCCCCAACTTCCCATTACATCGCCTCCCAATAATCAGGTAACCGTTACCGCTCCCTACCATGCGTTCAGTTCAACCCAAAGTTACAATGGCTGGGTGAGAGGCACCTCGTATCCCGACAATACGAATCTTCCTCTCGGATGCGCGGGAGATCAGGAACCGTTCGCCGTAAGGGTATTTCCAAAACCTGTGTTATCGGATATTGGAGCGCAGACCTTATGCCCGGGCAATAGTTTCACGCTTTCGTTAGCGTCCGGCTTATCGGGCAATCCGCCCGTTACCTTTACATGGGAAGGCGTTGACAATCTGGGTGATCCTTCGCCGCACCCCAACAGCGGTTTGCCCCCCAACGCCGGCATGGCAGACGGTTCGGTAACAGTTTCAACCACCCCCTATCAGCACAGCCTGACGTCCATTCCTACCACCGCCAAAGACGTTACCGGTACTCATCTGATTCCCGAAACCGGCAGGCTAAAAGTTACCGCTTACGCGAACGGATGCCCAAGCGATCCGAAAACGTTTGCCGTAACGGTCAATCCCGTTCCGACCATCGAATTTTCGGCGACAGAGGCAGCATACTGTTCCAACATACGCGTAGATGACACGAATGCCATGAGATTCTGGAGCAGCGATGTTCCTGACGCCTCATTCACATGGAAATACGAGTACAGCGCCGCCATTGTAGGCGACCTGACGATGAATGCCTCGAGATCGGCGCGTTCCATTGCGGGAACAACTCCCCAGCAATGGACTACCGAAAATTTTACCACCGCAAACAATACGGGCGGCAGCGACCGCATCGGAAAAATTTCGGTAACATCCACCGCCTTATGCTCGGACACGGCGTCTTTCCGCATTATCGTGAGACCTCAACCGAGAATCAACGCCATAGATGCGGATTTGTACAGGATATGCTCTCCGCCCACAGGCGGCGCCGCCTTCCCTGCCATCACGCCCGTTCCGGCTGTAACCTATTCGTCTCCGTACCTGTTGGCATACACATTTGACCAGACAGGAGATTTTGGTACGGGGTCTCTTTCAGGTTCATCGTACCCCGGTATCGTGAATCCGGAGAACCTGACCAATAATGACTTTACAGGAAAAGTAACCATAAATCCGAGTTTAACGTGGGGCGTTGCCGGCGAAAGTTGCCCCGGTACGCCGGTTGAAGTAGATTTGACCGGTTATCGCTCTCCCGTCATTAATCCGATTGCATCGCAGGCGAGATGTTCGGGATTGAGTTTTGATCAGATCAGTTTCTCAAGCAGCAACATCGCTCCCGACGAGATGAACCGTTACGGATGGTCGTTCGCAGGCGATAATGTCGGCAGAACAGGCTCCGGCGAAAGCAACAGCATACCTTTCCGGATGACAGGTTTTCAGGCGGCGCCCAACACGAGCGGAGCCGATCTGACGGCGACGGTAACCGTGAATGCGTACAGCAGCCGGGGTTGCCAGAGTAAGGATCCCGTAACTTATACCTATACCGTATTTCCCCGTCCGGAGATTAGCCAGATCGGCGCTGCGCCTCAGGTATTCTGCCCCGAACAGTCGGTAACAGTACCCGCATTTTCGTCGAATATCACAACTTCGGCAACGGTAACCTATACATGGAGCATGAGCGGCGATAAAGTAGGCGAAGGACTGCCTTCCGTTTTTCCCCAAACGGGTAACATACCGTCTCCATTTACTGGCGCTGAAAATTTCAGCGGAGGCGACAGAAAATCAACCGTAACGGTAACGGCGCTGTCGTCCGATGGCTGTGCGGGTGTCAATTCGATGAATTTTGATCTTACCCTTCGTCCGGCGCCCAAAATGGATCCGGTGGTTATTCCCGAATTTTGTCCCAACCTGTTGATTAGCGGAGGTATTCCCATCACGACCAATGTGTCGGGGAGCGTGGTCAGCTGGACGCGCACAGGCGATCAGATTTCTGCGGCGCCTGTGAATGCCGGCGATCCTGCACAATTGTTATTTTCAAGCACCGGCGGTATCCCCGAATTTATAACAGACAACCCCGTATCTCCTTCGGTTGCGAGCAGCCTCGTCAAAGCTACGGCTACTTCGGCGCCCGGTACTTACAATGGCGTACAGTACCCCGGATGCGCGAGTTCCGATACGGTCAGATTCAGCATCGTGGTTAAACCTACGCCCGACATCAGAATGCCCGCCGATACCTTCTATTGCACAGGCGAATCAACCGGAACCATTAGTTTCAGCAGTTCCTTTCCGGGTATTACCTACCACTGGAGACGCTCCGGCGATTATATCGGTCTCAGTAATACTACCGGCACAAATGTGATTCCCAGTTTCTCCACAGTCAACGATTCGCCCTTTATGCTTGAATCGCGTACATCAACCTTTTTGGTCTATTCTGCATTGAACGGATGCGACAGCAAGCCGGACACACTCTCAATGACCGTCATGCCCCGTCCGCAATTAGATACTTACGATGCGCTGACTGTCTGTGCGGGCGATCCCGTAACGCCTGATCCGTTTGCATTGCGACCGCCCGAAAATCCTGATAAATATACTTTTATACCCGGCTACCGATGGACGGCGTCGGGCGTGTTCAAGGAAATGCAGTTGACGCCGCTCAGTTTTCCGGCGTCTGCAAATCAGTTTCCGGCGTCGGGCAACGGCAATTTGCCCGCTTTTGTGGGCGACACCGCCAAAACGGGTTATGCGCCTGCAGATAATGATTTGTGGGGAACTACGCCTAAAAATGTCAATGTTTCCGTAACGCCGCAGGTATCTTACGTATATCCCTCCACGTCGATTCATGTGGGCGCTGTGAAAACCTGTTCCGCTACAACTCCTCAGCCTGTATATATCACCGTCAATCCGCTGCCTGTAACCAAAATCATGCAGCCCGACAACAATTGCGTCAAGAGCGAAATGAAAGCCCTGTATCAGTTAGAAAACGCGAATCCGGGTTCATACTGGTTCTGGGAAGACGGGGTGGACGCTCCGGGTATTCCGCCCGCTTCGGCTGGAAAAGGTCCCGTAATATCGCTTCCCGATCCGTTTCCTGCGGGCTGGAAACCAGACTCGACGCTCACCTATCAGGTTTACCAGTATCCTGCCGACGCCACCAACTGGAGAGGTTACATTTCCGTAAGAGAGCGCAACTGGGCAGGATGCTGGGGAGATGTTGCAAAACTGGATTTGACCGTTACAGCCGCGCCGATTGTATATGCAGGACGCGACCGCACCATTTGCCGCGGCGATACTGTCGTCATGACCGGAACAGTTCTGAATTTTCAGCCGCCGCTTTCCGATTACGGATTTGAATGGTTTCCCGGAGGCGCTATTGAAGGCAAGCAGGATTCGATCACTGTGGTCATGAGACCATTCGACAACATGACCGTAGATTTTCGGGCTGCCGTCAACGGATGCTATAGCGACCCGTCTCGCGTCATTCTCAAAGTTATTGCGCCGCCGAACATGCCTAATGTTCCGCCGGTAACTCTGTGCGAAACCGATCCGTTATGGAAAATGGATGTGATCAATCCGGCAACCATGCAATCCAACGAACACATGCACTGGTTGCGGATGTTTGAAACATCGCTCAACGTATGGGATACCGCGCCAATATCCAACAGCGACTCTATTTCTGTTTCGATGAAACTGACGGGAGTGCATCCTGAGGCTCTGCCGGCGTATCCGTTGCCGTGGAGCGATCCTTTGGCAATTGATACCGTCCTGCGCTATCAGGTATTCATGACCCGCCATGACGCCGCAACATCGCTGATTTGTTCAAGCCCTCCGACCACGACCACGCTAACCGTCCGGCGTACTCCCGACGAGCCGTTTGCAGACCATCCTTTCTACTGCGAAGGTTCTCATCCGCTGTCGCGATATCCCCTGAATGCTACTTCAACATCGGCAAATGCGCCCTATATCAACTGGTTCGACAGTGTCGGAAATGTGGCGGGTTCCGGACAGAGAATCCTGGTGCATCAGCCGAAACCCAGCCGCGAAATAGCCGGCGCACCGCCAACATACGAGCCATTCACTTATTATGTATCCGCTTCAAACGGATACTGTTCAAGTCCGCTCAAAGAGGTTTTCCTGACCGTTTACCCGAAACCGGAATTAAACTTTATATTGAGAGATTCATTGAATATGATTCTTAACCCGGGTGACGGAGGATGTTCGGAATTTTTGGTAAACGCCGAAAACATTTCTCCGACAGGTATTTATGCAGACTACAACTGGATCTGGACGGTCAACGATACCGTTCCCGCACCGCTCAACGGCATCGTGCGGCATTTCTATAAAACTGCAGTTGGAAGTACGGTTCCCGAACCGGTCTGGTTGAAGCTGAGCGGCGTGAGCAATAGAAATATTGATTCGGAAACCGGCGAATACTGCCGCAACGACACGACACAGATGCTGATCATCAGTCCGGGCGTGAAAGCCAACATCCACGCCACCACCTACGAAGGCTGCGATCCCTTGCAGGTACTCTTTTCTTCTACGTCAAGCGGCGCCTATTACGCCCGCTGGTACTGGGACAGAGAGCTCTCAGGCGTACCGCGCTATCCGGGCAATGCAGCTAATCCGGGTACTTTGGAAACACCCGATATGTCGGGAGGTATCGTTCCGAAAACCTTTGAAAATAAAAATTCCGCGATTCCGAGAGAATACCATCTGTACTTAGTGGCTCACAATGACGCATGTTACGACCATAAAGACACCATTATCACGGTATATCCGGTGCCGGAATCGAAATTCAGCCACAACACCACCAGCAAAGGTATCTGTCCGCCCGATTCCGTGATGTTTACCAACTTGTCGGACCTGGGACTGACCAATGGACCAAACACCCGATATGTGTGGAATTTTGGCGACGGCGCTCCCGACACCACTTCTTTCAACTCTGTAACGTATCACCGGTACGAAAGCCTGAACGCATCGGCGCAGGTGCCTTATAACGTCATGCTGACCGCATTCAATCAATTTACGCCGCCCGGCTTAATATGCAGTTCAACTTCCAGCGAAACCGTATATGTAAATCCGCAGGTATTGGCAGCCTTTACAGGCGACTCCGCAGGCTGTTCGCCGATGACGGCACGGTTCCAGAGCCAGTCGGTTGGCGCGGTGAGCTGGCACAACTGGGATTTCGACGACCCCAATGATACAAGACCCGGTACCGGTTCAAATCCATCGCATCAATTTATCAATTCCGTAACCCACGACGATGTGAAGGAATATCATGTGAAACTCACAGCCGGTAACAGTTATTGCCGGGACAGCGTATGGGGGTATTTCTACCTTTACCCCAAACCGATAGCCATATTCGATGTGGATCCCCCATCCGGATGTCAGCCGTTGGACGTAACCTTTAATAATTTATCCAACAGTCCGGGAAAATCCAACCCCATGGACGGAACAACGTTATATTCATACGATTTCAACGACAGTCAGTCGTGCAGTTTCAGAGATCCCGACTCAACGGTCATACATCGCTACAACAACGCGCTGGGCACAAACATGACGATGAATCCCACCCTGACGGTGAGGAACAAATGGGAATGCGTTACTACGGTGGGATCAACCCCTGTTGTCATCTTTCCGTTAGTGAAAGCCGATTTCGAGATAGAGGATTCGATAGGCTGCGCCCCGTTGATGGTCAGATTCCGCAACGGATCGATGGGATATTCCAGTTACCGGTATGCTTTCGGCGACGGCTTTATAGATTCCGGCACGCAAACGTCTTCGGGCGGTCTTAACGCTCATTCCTATAAAAACCCCAGCATGTACAGGGATACCGTCTATAATGTAACATTGACAGTTACTTCCGGCGCAAGGATTGATCATAACGGCAACACGGTGTACTGTTCGGATTCAGTTACCCGGAAAGTAACCGTATTGAGCCAGCCTGTAGCAGAATTTCTGCCGGAAAGTCCATATCCTGCCGATTACCTCTATCCTGTGGGGCAAATTGAGTTTTACAACCAGATACCGCTTCCCGACAGGGATAGCCTGATATACCTGTGGAGCCATGTTGAAAGGTCTTCAGGGTTGCTCACCAATTTCTACTTCTCGGAGTATCCGCCTCCACAGCCGTTTAGAACATGGGGAACATTCGATGTTACGCAGCATGTAACCGCGCCCAACAATATCTGTACCGACAGTAAGACGATTACCATCAGAATTGTGCCGCCGGGCGTCATTCCCGAATTTCAGGATGTAGTACCGGATTGTATGCCTTACGAAGTAGAGTTCGTTAATGAATCAAAATTCGTCAAAGACGACAAAGCCTACCTGTGGGAATTTGGCGACGGAACGTCTTCCAACGCCAAAGACCCGAAACATGTCTTTACGGATGCAGGCACCTACATAGTAACGCTCACCGCCTGGGGCGAAATGGACAACGATAAGAAAACCATGCAAAAGGTAGTACTCGTACATCCGTTGCCGCAAGCCGGCTTTCAGGTACACCCGAATTTTCTGTGGGTGGGTCAGCCGTTGAGGTCGTTGAATACTACCGCGCACCAATACAGCAACGCAGTGCCTTACGATGTATGGTACCGCTGGGATTGGGGCGACAATACGCCCATTGACACGATTGAACAGCCATCGCACATGTACCTCAAAGCAGGTTCGTACAGTATCACGCTCACCGTAGGCACCTATACCGACCCGCAGTGCATTTCTTCGCTGACCCTGTACAACGCGGTGGATCTCGAATCAGCCGGCGACATCATCATGCCGAATATTTTCAAGCCGCATCCCACGGGAGAACCAAGCGATATCATAGTAGATCGCGGATATAAGAATTATCTGTTCTTCCCGCCGGTGCTCACGCCTGTCCGCAAGTATCATTTTGTGGTCTATAGCCGCGCAGGGCAATTGCTCTTTGAAACTAACGACCCGAACAGGGGCTGGAACGGTTACTTCAGGGGACGTTTGTGCGACGAAGGCGTGTATGTATATAAAATACAGGGCGTGTATGAAACCGGACAGTCGTTCCAGATGATGGGCGATATAACGTTATTGAGGTAGTGTTATGTTAATTGTTTGAAGTTAATTGAAGTTGAATGATTGAAATATATATGAAAATGTGGTTTAGTATTTCTCTTCGTAATATCGCGAAGCAAGTATCGTTGTTTTTCGCCGGCGCTGTGTTGATTGCAGGAAGCGCATTCTGCCAGTCGCCTCAGTTTTCGCAGTATTATGCTTCTCCGTTGCTGCTTGCGCCGTCATTTGCCGGAAACTCGTTAGGGTCGCGAGCCTTTGTCAGTTACCGCGACCAGTGGGCAAAACTTCCCGGATCGTTTCTTACGTATTCGGTTGCCATTGATAACAACTTTTATGCCATCAACAGCGGTTTCGGGCTGGTAGTGATGAACGATATTGCCGGTTCGGCAAAGTTGGGTTCTACCAGCGCCACGGGACTGTATTCGTACCGGTTTAATCTGAATGACGACTGGCGCATCCGTCCGGGTATTTCATTCTCGTTTACGCAGCGCGCCCTGAATTATGCAAAAGCCATTTTCCCCGACCAGATTTCCGAGTCCGGCGTAGATCCCACAACTATGGAAATACCCTCAAAACCTTACAATTATTTCGACGCCAGTTCGTCGATAGTCGTTTATAACCGCAGGTTATGGCTGGGTCTTTGCGTGGATAACCTGATGCGCCCCAATAATTCGTTCAGTCGCTTAACGGCGCGTTTACCCATGCAGTGGTCGCATTTTGCGGGTATCAATTTTCCTTTGACAAACAGTGTCGGCAAAGTACCCGAAGTAATTACCCTGAATTATCTCTACAAAATGACGCGAACATGGCGTCAGTTGGATATTGGCGTTAACTGGTACCGTGCGCCCCTGCTGCTTGGGTTTGGCTGGCGCGGTTTGCCCGCTGCCGACAAATATCACTCGTATGACGCTCTGATTTTTACCACAGGCTTTGCATTCAACGACATGGCGTTTGGCTACAGTTACGACTTTACGGTATCCAAACTGGGTTCCCCTACCGGCGGATCGCACGAAATCACGTTTTCCTACTCTTTCAACGAAGGTAACAAGAAAAACAGGAAAGGGGCTATTCCATGTCCCGATGTAGTGAAATTCAAAATGTTCGGCGACAAGGAAAGTTTTAGATGATGTTGAAACATGTCGAAAATTAAAACTGTTTTTTTTTGCAGGAATTGCGGCAACGAGTCATCCAAATGGATCGGACGCTGCCCTGCTTGCGGCGAATGGAATACCTACATCGAGGAGCCTGTTGAAAAAAAATCGGCGCAACCTGCCGCTTATGAGGTTACCGAACGCGCGCGTCCGCAAAAACTTTCCGAAATATCGGCAGTCAATTATCAGCGTATCAACACGCACAACAGCGAACTGAACCGCGTACTGGGCGGCGGACTGGTGCCGGGGTCGCTGGTTTTGCTTGGCGGCGAGCCGGGTATCGGCAAATCAACGCTGGCTTTACAGGTAGCCCTGCAACTCAAAAACCGTTGTGTGATGTACGTTTCGGGCGAAGAAAGCCTTCAGCAGATCAAACTGCGTGCCGAACGCATCGGCGGTAAGGACGAGGAATGTTACTTTCTGAACGAAACATCGCTCGAAAATATTTTTGCTTACTGCAAGGAACTCAAACCCGCCCTGATTTTCATTGATTCCATCCAGACCATCAGTACGCAAGGCATTGATTCATCCGCCGGAAGCGTGTCGCAGATACGCGAATGTACCGCCGCGCTGCTCAAATTCGCCAAAGCCACGCACACATCCATTTTCCTCATCGGACATATCACCAAGGACGGTATTCTTGCCGGACCGAAGATACTGGAACATATCGTGGATGCGGTGCTTCAGTTTGAAGGCGACCACAACCACGTGTACCGCATCCTGCGTTCGTTGAAAAACCGTTTCGGCGCTACTTCCGAACTGGGTATTTTCGAGATGCGCGGCACCGGGCTGCGCGAAGTCAGCAATCCTTCGGAAATGCTCATCACCGCCAACGACGAGGGATTAAGCGGTATCGGTATCGGCGCCACCATTGACGGTATTCGTCCGTTCCTGATTGAAGTGCAGGCGCTGGTAAGTTCGGCGGTGTACGGTACGCCGCAACGCTCATGCACCGGCTTCGACTCGCGCCGGCTGAACATGCTGCTGGCGGTACTCGAAAAACGCGCCGGATTCAAACTCTCGGCTAAGGACGTGTTTCTCAACATCGCGGGCGGTCTCAAGGTGGACGATCCCGCCATTGATCTGGCAGTGATTGCCGCCATCATGTCGTCAAATATTGATACGAACATCAACCATCTTTACTGTTTTTCGGGCGAAGTAGGACTGTCGGGCGAGATACGTCCCGTAAGCCGCATCGAACAGCGCATACAGGAAGCACAGAAATTGGGATTTACCAAAATATTTATCGCATCAGCCAACCGTAAAGGCATTGACGTATCGGGGCTGGGCATACAGGTAGTGTTTGTGAGCAAAGTAGAACAACTGTTCAAGGCATTGTTTGGGAAAAACGGATAAGAAAAACAAAGGTTTTATCAAATCTCTGTTTATTATTTTAGGTTCGGTGGTTTTCAAATTATTTCAAATGGTCGTTTTATCCTGGACATGCTAAAAATTCCTGCTGGGTCTTTCAGACCCGGCAGGAAAACCTGTGCGACAATTTGAATTGCACCCTCGCCTCTAAAAAAATTAGCCGATTTAATAATAATCATTATCTTTGCGTTTGAAATCTTTTAGGGGTGTCTGTGTGCAACAGACTGAGAATACACCCGTTGAACCTGATCCGGACAATACCGGCGTAGGGATAAAGATTGCCGCCGCGGGCAATTCTCTTCATCGCGTTCCATCATCTCGCCAATCCCCTTTTTTGTTGAACCTGTTTCATGTTTCAAAGTTTCACGCTGGTCGTTCCGTTTTGGAATCTTATTAAACTGAAACCTGAACCTGAAACTAAAAAACTTTTTAATGAAAAAGGTATTTTTTTTCGCATTTTCCTGTTATGCTTTGGGTTTGAACGCCCAAAACGATTCAATCCGGCAATTGGATCTGTCGGAAGTTGTGGTTTCGGCAACTCGCGCCAATCATCGTACGCCAACTACGTTTACCAATTTGAAAGCTTCGGAAGCCGGTAAAATCATGGTCATGCCCGAAATTCCAAATGCCATCGGACTTAGCCCGTCGGTAGTAACGACTTCCGAAAACGGCGCAGCCATCGGCAATCAGACTTTTCGCGTACGCGGCAGCGATGCTACCCGTACCAATGTAACCTTCGACGGCGTACCGCTGAACGATGCCGAAAGTCAGGCTGTATTCTGGGCGAATATGCCCGATTTGACGTCGTCGCTGCAAACGATGCAGATACAGCGCGGCGTGGGAACTTCGGCAAACGGAGCCTCAGCCTTCGGAGCAACGCTCAACATGCAGGCGCTGCAACCCGCCGCCGATCCATACGGTCAGGTAAGCGCTGTGTACGGTTCTTTCAATACCTTCAAACTGACTGCCGCAGCAGGCGCTGGACGCAGTAAAAACGGATGGAACGCCGATATGCGTTATTCTTTCGGGCGAACCGACGGTTACATTGACCACAGCGGCTCAAACCAGCATTCGCTGTTTTTCACGGGCGGCTATTCAAGCAGCAAGCGGATCATCAAGACGAATATCTTTTTCGGCGACCAGCACACGGATATTTCGTGGGAAGGCGTGCCGGAAGACAAAATGGCTGAAAACCGCCGCTATAATCCGTCGGGGCTATACACCGGCAGCGACGGAAACACCGTTCGCTACAACAATGAAACCGACAATTATCGTCAAACGCACGTACATCTGAATTACACGGAGCAGTTGGGCGAACGTTTCAAACTGAACGCCGTGCTGTACTATACCCGCGGCAAAGGGTATTACGAACAGTACAAAAACGACAGACTTTCAAAATACGGACTGCCGGATTACATCGAAGAAGAAAAAGCGGCAAAAATCAATCTAATCCGTCGGAAATGGCTGGATAATCATTTGTTGGGCGCTATCGCAACGGCAACATACGCCGTCGGCAAGACCCGCGCTCATTTAGGCATTTCGGGAAACATTTTCGATAACAATCATTTTGGCAGGATAATTTGGGCGCAGTATCCGCAGGCTGTTCCCGATGATTACGAATGGTATCGCAGCACAGGTGAAAAATCGGATATGAGCGCCTACATCAAGGTAACGCAGCAACTCGGCGAACGCTGGTATGTTTTCGGCGACGTCCAATGGCGGGGCGTCGGTTACCAAATGGATGGATTGGATGATGATTTGGCAGACCTCGCGCATGATCATCATTACCGGTTTTTCAATCCTAAAGCGGGCATTACTTTTGCCATCGCGCCGCAACAACGAGCCTACGCTTCGTTTGCCGTTGGACATCGCGAACCCGCACGCGCCGACATTAAGGATGCGCTCAAATACGGAGGTACGGTCATGCCACGTCCCGAAACGCTCTATGATGTGGAAGCGGGATACGAACTGACGGATGATGTTTGGTCGCTCGGCGCCAATTATTTCTATATGTATTACAGGGATCAGTTGGTCAATACCGGAAAAATGAATGATGTGGGTTACGCTTTGATGGAAAACGTGCCGGACAGTTACCGCACAGGAATTGAACTGACTTTTGGCGTTCGTCCGGTTAAGGCGTTGAAAATCAATGGAAATATGGCATATAGCCGAAATAAAATCAAAAATTATGTGGCATACATGGATGCTACGACCACAGACGGCGCTCCGTTGCCGCAGCGCGAAGAACATTTGGGTACCACCGATCTTGCTTTTTCGCCCGAATGGGTTGGCGCAGCGGATGTTTTGTATGAAATATGGAAGGGTTTGTCCGTTGGCTTGACGGCGAAATATGTCGGGAAACAGTATTATGACAATACTTCAAATGCCGACCGCCGTTTGGACGGGTATTTTGTGAACAACGCCATTGCACAGTACAGGCACGATTTCAGGAAATTCTATGTGGGTTTGCAGTTTTCGGTCAATAACCTGTGGAACGCCAGCTATATATCAAATGCTGCCGTATATCGCGGTTATGCGGGCGATAGCGAATGGGTAGCGCGATATTTCTTTCCGCAACCGTTTAGAAATTTTTTGGTAAAACTGACGGTGGGGATATGAAAGAAAAATGATGAAAAAAGCCGCAGAAATCCTGCGGCTTTTTTTGATTGTTATAGGAATTACATTCCAAGACGTTTTTTAAGCCCGTCGAGTTCTACTGCCAACTCTTTGGGGAGGTGGCTGCCGAAACTGGCATAATGCTCGTCAATCAGGGCGACTTCCGCTTTCCACTCGTCGGCATTTACTTCGAGAAGTTTTGCCATTTTGGCAGCGTCTGCATTAAGACCTTCGACGTTGATAGCGTTCGCAACCGGAAGTTTTCCGATGGGCGTATCAACCGTTTCACCTGTGCCGTTGCAACGGTCGAAAACGTATGCCAATACGCGGCTGTTTTCGCCGTAGCCGGGCCACAGGAATTTGCCGTTTTCATCTTTACGGAACCAATTTACGAAGAAGATTTTGGGTAATTTCGCGCCTTCGCGTTTTCCGGTTTTTATCCAGTGCGCGAAATAGTCGCCCATGTTGTACCCGCAGAACGGGAGCATGGCAAACGGGTCGCGGCGAACGCCGGCTTTCAAACCGATAGCGGCAGCCGTAACTTCCGAACCGGCAACGGAACCCATGAATACGCCATGGTTCCAACTTTTGCTTTCGTTCACAAGCGGTACGGTGCTTGCGCGGCGACCGCCAAAAAGGAATGCCGAGATAGGCACGCCTGCCGGATTTTCCCAATCCTTGTCAATGGCGGGACATTGCGACGCCGGAGCGGTAAAACGCGCGTTGGCGTGTGCGCAAAGTTCGCCCGATGCAGGGTCGTGCACCTGATTTTTCCAGTTGATGGTTCCCGCCGGACAATCACATCCGATGCCTTCCCACCAAATATCGCCGTCGGGAGTTAAGCCCACATTGGTAAAGATGGAATTTGCGTCGGCGCTGTGCATGGCGTTGGGGTTGGTTTCTAACGAGGTAAAAGGTGCAACGCCGAAGAAACCTGCTTCGGGATTGATGGCGTACAGTTGCCCGTCGGCGCCGAATTTCATCCACGCGATGTCGTCGCCCACAGTTTCCACTTTCCATCCGGGTATGGTCGGGATAAGCATCGCGAGGTTGGTTTTTCCGCAAGCGCTGGGGAAAGCGGCAGCGATGAATTTCTTTTCGCCTTTGGGATTGGTAATGCCGAGGATCAGCATGTGTTCGGCAAGCCAGCCTTCTCTTTTAGCCATACTTGATGCGATGCGCAAGGCGAGGCATTTCTTGCCCAACAGAGCGTTTCCGCCGTAACCCGAACCATACGACCAGATTTCGTTGGTATCGGGGAAATGCGAAATATATTTCTTTTCGATGGGAGCGCAGGGCCATTTGACGTCTTTCTGACCGGGTTCGAGCGGTGCGCCTATCGAGTGAACGCAGGGAATAAAATCGCCGTCGCCCAGCACGTCAAGCACTTTCTGCCCCATGCGGGTCATGATGCGCATATTGACCACCACGTAAGGCGAGTCGGTAATTTCAACGCCGATTTGGGCGATGTTCGAGCCGAGCGGTCCCATGCTGAAAGGGATCACGTACATGGTGCGACCTTTCATGCAACTTTTGAACAGTTCGCGCAGGGTTTGCTTCATTTCTTCAGGTTCAGCCCAGTTATTGGTAGGACCGGCTTCTTCCTGAGTTTTGGTACAGATAAATGTTCGGTTTTCCACGCGAGCCACATCGCTGGGGTCGGACTGGAAATAGTACGAATTGGGACGTTTGGCTTCGTTCAATTTCACAGCCATTCCGCAGGCTGTCATTTCGTCCAAAAGACGCTGGTTTTCGGCTTCCGAACCGTCGCACCAGTACACGCTGTCAGGCTGGCACCAATCTGCCCATTCCTGAACCCATTGCTTTAAGTTCTGATTGTTTGTCATTTTGAATTAATTGATGAATAGTGAAACTTTTTTTTATGAATATGATTTTACAGTATGGCAATCTTTTCTAACGCTTTCTCGTGCAGGATGGTAATTTTCTTACCATTCACATCAATATGTCCTTCTGCTTTAAATTCGGACAAAATCCGGATAACCGATTCGGTAGCCGTTCCTACCACATTTGCCAATTCTTCGCGCGAAAGCATAATATTGATTTGACCGGTTTCGTTTACGCCAAATTTGTTTTTCAGCATCAGCAACAGTTCGGCAAGCCGCTCCTTAACTGATTTTTGGGCTATATCCGTAATCAACGAATGCGACTCTTCCAATTCGCGACAGGCAATCTGCAAAAGGTCGAGTGCAAAATTCCCGTTGGTTTTAACCATTTGATGAAGACATTCTTTGGGGATATAACACAAGTCGCTGGTTTCAAGCACTGAAGAAGTGTGGCAAGCCGGCTCTTCGCTCAGCACCGAGCGATACCCCAGTATTTCGTAAGGTTTCGCAAGACGGATGATATAATCCCTGCCTTCGCCTCCGGTTTTAAATTGTTTAATAATACCTGACAAAACTACATAACAACCCGCAATGCGTTTTCCCTGCAAAAAAATAACCTCGCCTTTTTTATAATGCCGTATTTCGGTTGATTCTTCCATGTAAGCCAGTTCTTCGACATTCAAATGCCGTAAAATGGATTGACTTTTCCATGATGAATATGAGATATGTGTTTGTTCAGTATTCATTTTAAAAATTGCTTCAACAGGTTTTCTTTCCTGTTGATTGAAAATGCAAATATAATAAAAAGAATACTATTTTTCGCAAGATTCAAAGCCATATTTTCCATTTTTGTGAAATAAGCCAGCAAATAAAGGACTAAAGCGATGATGATATACAGCGCTATTCGTTTGATCGGGTATGGGACAGGGTAATGCCGTCTGCCCAAAGCCCAGGTGATGACGATCATGACCATGTAGCACGCCAGATGCATCCATGCCGATGCGTGATAACCCCACACGGGAATTAACAGCCAGTTGCCGGCAATGCAGATAATTGCGCCAATGGAGGCAATTCTCAATCCATACCATGTTTGATTGCTGAGTTTGAACCATATCGAGAGATTGTAGTAAATACCCAGACACATATTAGCCAGAAGCATCACGGGAACAACGCCCAAGCCTTCCCAATGCTTTGCATCAATGATATGCCTGAAAATATCCAAGTAGAACGTTACGCCAAGAAAGATGAACAGACAGAATATGATGAAATATTTCATCACTGTGGCAATGGTTTCGCGCGAATCTTTCTCTTTGGCATTGTTGAAAAAGAACGGTTCGGCAGCGTAACGGAACATCTGGATAAATATGGTCATCAATACGGCAATTTTGATGTTTGCTCCGTAGATGCCCATCTGTTCCATCGGGTCTGCGTTTTCGAACAGGCGATGTTTCAACATAACGCGGTCAATAGCCTCGTTGATAGCGCCTGCCAGCCCGGCTATCATTAGCGGAAGCGAATATGCAACGATATGTTTCCACAAACCAAAATCGAAACGTATTTTATGGCGGAAGATTTCGGGGAGCAACAAAATGATGGTCGCAACCGAAGCAATCAGGTTCGACAGAAAGATATATCCCACGCCCACATCGGGATTGTAAATGGTCTTGATAAGAGGCGCATCGGCAAATTTAGGACAGAACCACAAAAAGAAAAAATTAAACAACACATTGATCAACACATTGATCAATTTGAAAAATGCAAAACGCAGGGGGCGATTATCCAGACGCAGACGGGCAAACGGAATGGCGGTCAAAGCGTCCAAACCCAAAATCCAGCCAAACCAGACCACATATTCG
>Ga0082212_10004241_pt1 | contig 19947 bp, 12 predicted proteins | sample TergutNt197P3_FD_71548 | JGI IMG/M metagenome (GOLD analysis project Ga0082212, IMG submission 71548) | Neocapritermes taracua P3 segment gut microbial communities from Petit-Saut dam, French Guiana - Nt197 P3 | ecosystem: Host-associated > Arthropoda: Insects > Digestive system > Gut ... | reverse complement strand
GGCATCGACATTACGTACAATGCCGTCTCGTTGATACTGAAACGTTTGAAAGACCGGTATGGCAATGACATCGAACAGCAGATTCAACTGTCCGGCATGCCGAAAGATATTACGTCGGCAAAAGCATTGGCACACAAAAAGGATGACCGGTTGCGAAAAGAATTTGAAAAGTGGGCGATTCTCACGTACACGGATAACCACGCCAAGATTAACGACAAAAAAGGGTCGGATCGTGGTATTGATGGCATCGCTTACATTTTGGGAGGTGCGGCGGTCTTTTCGGTGAAATCGGGCAGCGTTTCGGTGAAAGATGTCCGAGACTTGCGTGGTGTCATGGAACGTGAAGCGGCGGCGGGAATTTTGATTACATTGGAGGAACCGACGAAACCGATGTTGCAGGAAGCGGCGGCATCGGGATATGTGGACGACCTACCGGGCATGAAAATGCCGAAAAAAACACCGAAGTTACAGATTGTAACGATACAGGAAATTCTCGATGGTGCAACAATGAATTTACCCTTGCCGGTTGCTGTGGTAAAATCGGCACAGCTGCAAAAACGAAAAGATGATGAGCGGAAAATAGAATTTGAATGATACGCTGTAATACGGTAGCAGATCATCGCGTCGATATACCTCGCAGAGGATGAGGAGTCCTTTCGCCTATACATTGCTCTTGACCATTTTCGGCAAAATAGGCACAATTCCATTATGGGACGAGTTTTCTGCGTTGCCAATCAGAAAGGAGGAGTCGGTAAAACGACGACTGCGGTGTCGCTTGCCGACGGCTTTGCAAAATCGTCGGCAAAGACTCTTTTGATAGACTTCGATCCACAGTGTAATGCCACCAGTGGACTTGGACTTGATCCGCTCCAAGATTCCCCATTCGTCCCGATGCCGGATGGAAATTTTTCGCTTTCAGATGTCATTATCCCAACGCAGACTCCGAATCTCGACATTTTGCCGGGGAGTCGAAATACCGTTGATGTCGAGGTTTTGCTCCGTACCCAGCCTGACAAGTCGGTGCGGATTCACGACCAACTTCAGCAAACGATAGCACAATACGAGTTCGTTCTTTTCGATTGCCCTCCTTCGTTGGGTCATTTAACGCAACTCGCTCTCTTTTCCTCTACTGAAATCTTTATCCCTATTCAGTGTGAATTTTTTGCAATGGAAGGACTGACACAGATGATAGCGGTCATCAAAAAAATTATGGATCAAAAGCCGAAACTGGAATTTTTCGGCGTGTTGCTGACGATGTACGATGCCTCTTTGGGATTGACTCACGAAGTGGAGCGGGAGGTTCGGGATTTTTTCGGCGAAATCGTTTTCAGGACGGTGATTCCTCGTGATGCGGCAGTTAGTGAGGCTCCGAGCCACGGAAAGTCGGTGCTCGATTACGCTCCACGTTCCCGGGGAGCAAGAGCGTATGTCGAACTATGCATGGAAATCCTCGATCACCGCGGGAAAATGTGAGTGAATCTGCAACGGCTAAAGGATTTGTCCTACTTGATTTCTGCAACGTTTGAAAATATAATTTACCGTAGCGGTGTGTGCAGATAAATTGGTGAGTTGCTTGCTGTGTTAAGGCGGACGACGAGGTTGAAACGAAGTGCGAAAACACCCCGGAGGTATAGAATATGTTGATGCGAATTAAGGCAGCACTGGTAATCATGGCGATTATTTTCGTCTTTACAGTGGCAAGTTTCTTTTTGAGTTTATCCTTTACCCAACGTCACATGGCGGACATGACGGCGCAGGAACTCTCCCTGGCTCTTGACATTGCCGACACCATGATCTCCGCAAAAATCAGCCTTTTGAAATCAAATGCCGCAACCATCGCAGCCAGACTCGGTGTCGTTTCAGACGCGGAAATGATGACAGCAATGGCTACTCAAATGGAAGAGTTTCAGGATTTTACTTCACTTACGGTTTATGATCGAACAGGTATGGTCGCCCATTACGGCGAGCCCATCGATCATGATGTACTCCAATTAGAAAGTGAATATGTGCAAGCCGCTGCCAATGGTGAAAGTTTTTTATCTTCTGCACATTACAACAGTGCAAAAAGCAATTTTATTATCCATGTATTCATACCCATTGGGACGGATAGGATTTTATCAGCCACGTTTCCAGGACTGTTCTTTTCCGATATTCTCTCGGAATACCGGTTGTGGCAAACCGGCAGTGTGTTCATGGTGGACGCAAAAGGCACACTTGTTGCAAGCCTCCGCACTGATCTGGTTTTAGCACAGCGCAATTTTATTGAGGATGCAAAAACCAACCCTGAATTACAATCTTCGGGCAAGTTCTACAAAGACATGATTACCTGCGATCAAGTTTCCGGCAGATATACTTTCGAGGGACAAGAACGTATTTGCGTGGCAAAACGTGTCGCTGATTCCAAATCGGGGTGGTATATCGGCGTGGTCGCCCCATTGAATGAAAGTCCATTAAAGAGCGTTCAAAACGGATTACTACTATCGGCGTTGTTTCTCCTGGTCTTGGGCACCATTGTTTCCATTTTTGTTTCCGGCATTGTCATCAAGCCGTTTATAACTATTCAAACGCAGGCAACACAAATTCAAGCGGAACACGCCCATACGTTACTTTTACTTGACGCAATGCCTCTTGCCTGTAGTTTATGGAATATAGATTTGAGTATGTTCGCATGCAATGAAGGAACTGTCAGGCTATTTCAATCTGACAATAGTCTGGGCTTTCTTGATCATTTTGATAACTTCTCTCCTGAATATCAACCGGATGGACAAGTGTCCGCAATGGCGGCTATCGATATGCTTAAGAAAACGTTTGAAGAAGGCAAATGCGTCTTTGAATGGATGCATCAACAATCGGATGGGACACCGATCCCCGCCGAAGTTACGCTTGTCCGCGTCGCCTATAACAATAGTTATGTGGTCGCCGGGTATGTGCGGGATTTGCGTGAGTACAAACAAATGATGAAAGAGATCGAACGCGATACCAATTTGCTGAATACCGTGAATCTCGTGGCAAATATACTGCTACAGGCGGAAAGTGATAAATTTGAAGACAGTTTACAGCAATGTATGGGCATGATCGGCAAGGCGGTGAGAGCCGACCGCGTCAGTATTTGGAAAAACAGTACCAGGGAAGACAAATTGTATTGTACAAAGGTTTACGAGTGGGTCGATGATGTACAATTGCGTATAAACGAAGAAATAGCGACGGATGTATCCTACGAAGGAAATGTACCTACTTGGGCAGACCTTTTGCCGAAAGGGAAATGCATCAACTCTCGGGCATGCGACCTGTTGCCCGCAGAGCAAGCGAGAATGGCACTGCACGGAATACATGCTGTCTTTGCGGCGCCGTTGTTCGTGCATGATGAATTCTGGGGATTTTTCGGGTGTGATAATTGTCACAACGAAAAAACCCTTCCAGAAAACGAGGTATCCGCCCTCTCTTCCGGTAGTTTACTTATTGCCAATGCTTTGGTACGTAACGAAATGATGCAGAATCTTCGTAACTCTTCAATAAAATTAGAGGCAGCATTAAATGATGCCACGAGAGCCAATAATGCAAAAAGCAGTTTCCTGGCAAGTATGAGCCACGAAATGCGAACGCCCCTAAATGCCGTTATCGGTCTAACCGATTTGACTCTTGAAAATGACGAATTGGACGGGGAATGTTTATCAAATCTTGAGAAGATCAATAATGCTGGGATGACCCTACTCTGTACGGTCAATGACATATTAGACATTTCAAAAATTGAGTCAGGAAAATTCGAACTTGTCTCTGCCATGTACGACATGCCCAGCCTGATTAACGACACCGTCACTCAAAGTATCATGCACAAGGGAGAGAAGCAGATTGAATTTATCCTGAACATTGATGGAAACCTCCCTGCACAACTTTGCGGCGACGAACTAAGAATCAAGCAAGTCCTCAACAATATCTTATCCAATGCTTTCAAATATACGCCGCAAGGCACGGTCGAATTAGGCATAAATTGTGTTTCAGAGGGCGAAACAGTGTACATAGATGCATACGTCCGAGACACAGGTATCGGTATTTCCCCTGAATCTATAGGTCACATTTTTGCCGATTATGCCCAGATGGATATGCAGACAAACCGCAAAATTATGGGGACAGGACTCGGGCTTTCCATCGCCAAAAAGATGGTCGAGTTGATGGGCGGTACCATTACTGTCGAAAGTGAATACGGTAAGGGTAGCAGTTTCATGGTAAGGATTCCGCAGAAAACCGCAAGCGATACGGTAATCGGTCAGGAAATGGCGGACAATCTTAAAAATTTCCAATACTTTGAACACAAACGCAAACAAAATTCTAAACTACCGAGGGTGAGTTTGCCGTATGCACGTGTGCTCATCGTGGATGATGTCGCAAGCAATTTGGATGTTGCCAAAGGACTGATGAAGCCGTATGGAATGCAAATCGACTGTGTAACAAGTGGACAACAGGCAATTGATGCCATCCGCGACGAAAAAGTTCGCTACAATGCCATATTCATGGACCACATGATGCCCGACATAGATGGTATCGAAGCCACTCATATCATCCGGGAAATTAGCACCGATTACGCACAAACAATTCCCATCATTGCGCTGACCGCAAACGCTATAGCGGGAAATGAAGAAGTATTTTTAAGCAATGGATTCCAAGCGTTCATACCGAAACCCATCGAAATAGCCCGTCTTGACGCAGTTATTCGACAATGGGTACGCGATAAAGATCAGGAAAAGCAGTCTTTTGATCGGCAAATCAACCTAGGCGGAGACCTCGTTCCAGATATCCGTAGCGGAAGTGAACGACGCACTCCTTCTGCCAGACGAACAGGATTTGATCGGCGAAAGTTTGGCAAATTATATTACGAACTAAATGTTAAGAAAGGGCTGGCACACTTTGGCAACGACAAGGACACCTATTTGGGAATACTGCGTTCTTTTGCCGTTAATACTAAACCGTTGCTTGAAAGGGCACAAAAGGTAAACAGAGACATGCTCACCGACTACGTTATCGTAGTGCACGGAATAAAGGGTTCAAGTCGTGGTATTTACGCAAGATTAGTCGGAAAACAAGCGGAGATGCTTGAAAAAGCGGCAAGGGCAGGTGATTTCGACTATATTAACGATAACAATCCAGGTTTTATCAAAACTGTCGAAACATTAATCACGGATATTGAAGATATGCTCGAGAAGATGAAAGAGGAAAACCCAAAATCAATGATGGACAAGCCAGATGAAGAAGTATTGATGAAACTTCTGGAATCTTGTAAACAATATGATATGGACGCAACAGATGCGGTGATGGCAGAACTTGAACAATATGAATACGAATCGGACAATGGACTTGTTGCCGAACTCCGCGAAAATGTAAATGAAGCGAATTTCCCGCTGATCATGAAAAAACTATCATACCTGGAACAATAAGAATAGGCTTACAATGGACAATTCACGAAGCAAAATCATTTTGGTTGATGATGTTAAGGCAAACCTGACGATGGGCAGAGACTTGCTGAAAACATCTTACGAAGTCTATCCTGCGCCATCGGCGGAGAGACTTTTTGAACTCCTTGAAAACGTCATTCCCGATTTGATACTGCTGGATATTGAGATGCCGGTGATGAACGGCTATGAAGCAATAAAAAAATTGAAAGCCGATCCGCGCTTTGCGGGCATTCCCGTTATTTTTCTCACCTCCAAAGACGATGACGAAAGTGAAATGGAAGGTTTTGATTCTGGAGCGGTGGACTATGTAACCAAACCTTTTTCCGGTCCCTTGCTCCTCAAACGTATCTTAAACCAACTTTTAATCACGCGTCAGAACAAAGAACTTTTGGCAAGTCGGGCGGCACTTAAGGATTATGCGGATAATTTGGAAGTCAAGGTAAACGTAAAAGCCGCCGAGGTGGTAAATCTTCAAAATGCTATCCTCACCACCGTCGCCGATCTCGTGGAATTCCGCGACAAACTGACGGGAGGGCATATCATGCGCACACAACATTATTTACAAGTAGTCTTTGACGAAATGGTACGAGAAGGGATATACACGGATGAAATATCAAAATGGAATATAGACTTTTTTCTACCCGCGGCACAACTCCACGATGTGGGCAAAATTGCCATTGCCGACACGATCTTGAACAAACCCGCTAAACTGACATCGGAAGAATTTGAGGTCATGAAAACCCACGTAACAGTTGGCGTGGATGCAATAAAACAAATCATGAATAAAACAAAGGAACATGATTTTTTGAATCATGCAGTGCTCATTGCAGGAACACACCATGAAAAATGGAACGGTAACGGGTATCCCGTAGGGTTGAAGGGCTCTGACATACCTCTGGAAGGACGTTTGATGGCGATTGCGGATGTCTATGATGCATTGATTGCCGAGCGTCCGTACAAGAAAGTATTTACGCATGAGGAAGCGTGTCGGATCATTGAAAATGATGCCGGTAATCACTTTGACCCCATTCTAGTAGATGTGTTCAAACAAGTCGCAGACAGTTTTGGACAGATTGCATGGGAAAGCGGTGCAACAAATTTGCATGGGCATTGATGACATTACTACCCGGTTGCCGTCAACGCAATTTCTCCTTATAATGAAAACCGTTCTCGGGCTTCCATTACCGAAAATAGCAAAATTCACAAAACTCCAATGATGAAACGCTCCTGTTACCCTATTCTTTGGCTCATTTTGGTGCTTGTTACGACCTCTGGACTTCGCGTCCAAGCAGCAGAGACACCAACTTACGATTTCGGTAACGAACCGATGCGTTACCTCAAAAATGACCGATTGAAAGTCGGAATCGACTTGAGTATCGGCGGTGCTGTCACGTTCCTGACCGACCAGAAAAACGGCGGCGAAAATATGATCAACAGTGCCGATTGGGGACGACAGATTCAACTTTCCTATTACAGTGGTCCACGACCATTTATCGGACCGAACGGTGAACAACCGTCTCCCAGTTGGGCAGGACTAGGTTGGAACCCCATCCAATCGGGCGACTGCGGCAATAACCGCTCGAAAGTAACGAAATTCGCTTATGAAGGTAACGATGTTATGCGCGTGCGATGTATTCCCATGCAGTGGCCGCACACCAAAGGAGTGTCGGGAGACTGCGAATTTGAATGTCTGTACACGCTCAAAGAAAACGTGATGTTGCTCAAGGCGACGATCTTCGTCAACCGCCCGGACAAGACGCAGTACGATGCATGCAGTCAGGAAATGCCGGCACTGTACACAAACGGAAGGTGGTACAAACTGGTCAGTTACCTCGGCGACAAACCCTTTCAAAACGAGCCTATTACCGTAGTTGTGGACAAAAACGACGGCAAAGGCTGGCCCTGGGTCAATTTCAAAACGCCGGAACGTTGGTCAGCACTCATCGATGAAAGCGGTATGGGAATCGGCGTGTATCAGCCGGACGCAATCGGCGTAACGGCAGGGTTTCACGGAGGCGATGCCAATAAGGGGCACGGCGGTGTCAAATCGGGACAGACGGGCTACATCGCACCGTTGACTCGCCAGATTCTCGACCACAACATCACATGGAGTTATGAAACAGCGTTCGTGCTCGGCACGATTGACGACATTCGCAATTACGCAAAACGCCGGGAAGCCGAGCGCGGACTGCCCGCTTGGACGTTTGCCGATAGCCGCGACGGCTGGTTTTATGGCGGCGGTGCAAAAGACAAAGGCTTGCCGATTGTCGGAGCATTGGATATGGAGTATCCCGCCGGTGGAACGTTGATAGGTCCCGATACATTTCTGCCGATCAAAAATACCTTGACGCTTGAAATCGAAGCCGCGTTTAGTTCGGCAGACAGCAATGCCGAAGAAGCAACGGTTTCTGTAGTTGTGCAACCCTTCGGACCGTCGGACATGATCGACTGGCTCGGTTGGAACGAAGGGGCAAAAACCGTGGAAGCCGACCGTCGCGATAAAGCCGAAAAATATCCTTCCGCTCCGGCACAGACAACACAGTTGTCCGTCCGATGCGATGGAGTCAACCGCGTTTATCGGGTCCCTCTCGGCGAAGTTGTAACGAATCACGCAGCAATTAAAAACATTGCGATTACATTCGGTACCCCCGGCTCGGTGAAAGTGAAACGTATTGGATTGAAGTAGTCATGAAAAGCAGTGTGGAAAACAGAGCCGCCATCGGAAAATTGCGAGAAAAGGAAGATCGTCGATTCTTCTACCCTCTCCTTATCGGTTTGTTTCTTTTTGTTGCCGTGCCGACTGAATGGGTTGCCGCTGAGATTGTGCAGACACTTTTCGAGACGACTTTTGATGAAAATATTGGAAACAATGATTGGAATGCCGACCGCGGTTGCCGAACCGTCATCAAAGGAAACACTCTCCACATAGAGGCACTTCAAGGTTCGCCGCAACTTTCTCGGCGTGTCGATGAAATGGGCGGAGAATTCCGGCTCATCGTCGAACTTCGTACAGGAACGGAATCGGACGCAACCCTCTACTGGACAAGCAGGGGTGCCCCCCGCCGAGATGCGGCGAATAGCAAACAGTTGCCGCTCGATGAAGACGGCGATTGGCATTCCTACGAATTCGTTTTTGCCGTGCCGGATGTTCTGACCGGTATGATGATTCGCCTTTCCGCTCCCGACGGAACTTGGGAGATACGTTCCTTCAAACTGATCCGAAAGAGTCGCCCGCCGCTCTCCATCAGGAATGTAATACCCCACCTTTACGAAGGACGCAAAGGACTCAAATTCACCGTCTCCAACGACGTTCTCGTTACAATGCCCTATCGCAGAGGCAATAACAGCGAGGAATTGACCCTTGCCCCCGGAAAAACTGAGGAACTTTGGATGCCGATCAACCCCGAAGGTAATCCTGTTCCCGTCGTGCTTCGGCTGCATCCGAGGGGTTTTCCAAGTGTAGTGTATCCTGTCTTTTTGTACCGTCCCGAAGACAATACCGACTGGATTCAAAAACCGCTCGGCAATGAAAAAACCATCGAAATCGCTCCCGATGCCCGGATGGCACGACTTCGACTCAAAGATGAACTCCTCGGAATCATTGCCCCCATCGTTCATCGAAACGGAGTCATTCCGAAATTGGTCATGGCAGACGATTCTACCGAAACGGAACTGCACTTTGAAGGCGATGACGTGGATTTACGAATCAACATTGCATTGCCGCTCGTGAATTTTGAAATTACCGATAAGTCAGAACAAGCGGAGACAGAACCTCTTGAAGGTCCCGCCGTTCGGCTTTTTGGTGCGTTGCAAAGCGGTCTATTACCCGGTGTTGAATTTTTGAAAACGGGTGACACCAGTTCATCCGAAATGGATATAGAGAAGCCATTTAATGTCCGCTCCAAACCTGACCCTCTTTGGATTACGATGCCCTTTGCGGTGCTGGAAACGGACAAAGGAGCGGCGGCATTGTATTGGGAAGATGCGAGTCTGCAACCGACTTTTTCGTCGCCGAATCATTTCGATCATACGGACGACCATCGTTTTTCACTGATTGGCTCGCAGATCAAAACATCATTGGAATTGTTTTCACCGGCACAACCTTTGGAAGAGACGGCATCTTTTCGAATACTGCGATCTTACGTTGCTCGAAAAGGTTTTCCGTCTCCGCCAACGCCATTGCGAACGGCGGATGAGCAGCGGCAACTCTTTGCACAGGCTTTGTCGGGAGGATTGCAATCCGAAATGGGAGGACAGTGGGGATATGCCCTTGATTCCCAGTGGGAACGAAAACCCTTTGCGGACATGATTTCGACACTCGCGCGGCTTACCGAAGCGGCTGGTGGAAGATCGAGAAACCCAAACGTATTGGTTCCCGGCGGGGCGGACATCACCAACGATACGATTTACTTCTTGTTTGATCGAATTCCTGAATGGCAACAGAACCGAGAGACTGCTATTCAGCAAATCATCGCAACGGTCAATGCAGACGGTTCATTCCTGTTTCGGACTCGTTTTCCCGAATGGGAAACGGCAGCGAGTTCGTTCGGCTACACGGCACTAAAAGCCCTCGCCATCATGGAATATGTTCGCGCAACGGGCAATGATGAACTTTTTGCTGTGGTCACGAAGGCGTTAAAATTTTTGAAGTCGTGTGACATTCCTTGCGGCGGGTTTTATTCGGACACACCTTTTCATACACCGGACTTACAAGCGGCGGCAACATTGGTTTGGCTTTATGTTTGGGTCTATGAATACAGCGGCAATGTTGATTATTTGGAGCGCGCAAAACATTTCGCCTATACTGGCTTGCCCTTTGTCTATCAAACAGCACAGAAGGAGCACATGCTTTACGGCACCGTCGGCAAGTTTGGCGGAACGAGTCGCCGACCGCCGCTGCATTTTGGATTGTTGTCCACACGAGTTGGGATTCAATACGCCTACGCTTTGAATCTATTGTCGAAACATGACGAACAAACAGACTGGAAGACGGTCGCTCTCGGCATTTTGCATGCAACGGAAAATTTGCAATACACGGAAGAAACAGAGGCAGGGTGTATTCCCGAATTGTTCGATGTGGTCAAACAAGAGCGGCAGGGTTGGAAAGTAAATCCATGTGCGTTGGTTTCGCTGCGCTGGGCGATTGAAGGAAAGGTGGACTCTCTGTTTGTCTTGACGGAGGGCAAGGACCGCTATACGGCACCTTATCCATTACGTAAGACGGACAGGGGAATTGAAGCCTTTGACGTTCCGTCGGGACAGAAGTTTCACATCCTTCACAATGCGAGACGGTACGGCACCGGAGAAGGCAACGGGCTGATTTCCGTGGACTAGGGCTTCCGCCCGAAAATGCCATGCCGCTTGAGTCATTCCGGCGCAAGCAGGAATCCAGACGCGGGATATAATCTTTCCTTGACTTATTTTCATATGGGGACACGTGATGATCACGCCAGATTTATTACGATTGACAAATCGTAAAATACTGATAACGTGTTTAACGTTATCGGGAAAGAGGAAACACGAGATATTTCCGCCCGGTTCCAGTATCTTTTACAGTATCGGGTGGAAAAATGAACACGAAACGCATCATCTTCACACTTCTCGGCACACTTATTATTGTCTATGGCGGTATTGCCGTTGCGGACACGTTGGAGCAAACGGTCGATATTTCCTCGAGTGCCTATCAATTTCGCGCAGATGTCAAATCGGACAACAATGATCCAGAAAGTTGGTTGGCAATCAAATACTTTGCCGAGCAACCGATCAATCAACCGACTCGATTAGATGATCCGGCAATCAAACGGGTGTTGACCGCACACATTTGGGAAGAAATCCGTCCCATTCGGTACATTGTGCTGCACTGGAGCGAAAACTCCCAACGCCGTCCCAAACCTGAAGACTTGGAAATCGTAACACTCGACAAAGTCGGTTCGGCAAGTTCATGGTGGAACAATCTCAAGGCGGCTCCCAAACCGTTTCACTTGGAACACGAGGCGGCTGGCGATTCAAGCGTCTGTTTATCTCTTAACGTTTCCACCTGCGGCGTGCTGATTGTGCTTGGGAAAGGAAAAAATGCCGACGATTACGACATTCCCTCCGTTCGCATTTATACGGACACACTCTGGAAAGAAATGGAAGTCGAAATCGAATGGGGATTTGAACCCCAGACGGAAAACAACGACTACAGCGGTCATTTTACGACCTACGATGCCCTCGTCGGAAAACTCGCTCCTCTCGGCGGTGACTCACAAACCATCGTTCAAACTGCGGATTCTTGGACATCCAACGGACACACCGAAAAACGTCGCGGAATTCGGTTTCCTCTAAAATACATGGGAATTTCCAAGTGGAGAAAAACGCAACCCTATACAACGCAGCCCGAAGATGTTGCCCGGTCGATTGTAACGTTGTGGACAAAATCAGGCAATGTTTCCTTTCTTGCCGCCGATTTGGAAAATGGACCAATTTATGCGCCGGAGTACGGCTTTTTTGCTCGTTGTGTATCGCCGATTATAAAGAACGATAATCCCAAATCAGAAGCGGTCTTGCCCGATCTTTCACGAACACCGCTTCCTTCTCGGCGTGACTCCGTCGTGGGCAATTCCCAGATCAAAGGTTGGGATCGCGGAAGCGACATTCCCTGGTTGGCGGGCAACACGACCGATGAAAATTTTTCCGAACAGAGAATCCACTTTCCTCCGCGAACCCTGATGATGCACCCAGGAATGGATCAAGCGGTTGTTGTCGTCTGGAAAAGTCCTATGCACGGTCGTATTCAAATTGACGGCTCCGTTTCCATTCAGCAGGAAGGTACTCGCGGAGTTTTTTGGAGTCTGGTTCATGAAACGACTGGAAAACAAACGATTTCCGCTTTCAGTTCGTTGACTGCAAACTCTCAGAAAATTCGTGCCGAAAACTCTGCGGGAAAAGAAGGGGAGAAAGTTTTCTTGAATGTCGCACCGGGAGATTTCCTCGTTTTTGCGGTGGAACAATTGGAAAATTTCATGTGCAATTCCGTAGCGGTTAATCTGCAAATATCCGAACAGGGCGGAGACAAACGTGTTTGGAACCTCGGCGACGATGTTCTCGATTCGATCCAGAAGTCCAATCCGCTTCCTGACCGATACGGAAACGAACACGTCTGGGAATTTTGTTCGCAGAATGAAATCCGATATGTCTGTTTGGAAGTCCCTTCGCAGCCGCCATTGGAATTGAGTTCCGGGGCGAGGACAGCCCGGGAATTTGTTGCGGAGTTGAAATCCCGGAATCTCGCCACCATTCGGCAACGTGTCCATTCCCATGAAGAGCAGAACTGGAACAATGCGGTTTCCATATTGCATGGAACCGACTTACCCTCTCTTCCGAGTCCTCCCGCTGGCTGGGAACCGCCGATGCAGGTTCGCGTTCCCTCAAAGGAATTGACAGCCCAGTGGAACCTCGGCTATTGGCACTTGACCCGGCATGCAGAAAAACATCCCGAAAACGGGCGGCTCTGGTTTAACGACCACCCTTACGGAATTCTTGCGGCAGAAAATTATATGATACTTCTCATGCTCGATCTGATGGGAGCACACAAGGCGGCGGAAGATGGATACGATCAATGGGTTTCGCTCCCGTTAGAACATCCTGCGGAAGGACATCATGACTGGTCGTTGCCGGGAAAGCCGAGCGGTTTGTTCACCGAAGGATACGGCAGTTTGTCCTTTGCCGTGGGACCGACCGGCTGGGGAGGACACATGGATGCCGTCCACGCATTCGGACCAGGCAGCATTGGATTTGCTCTGGTCGAACACCTCCGGTTATCGGGAGATACCCAATGGTTCAAAGAATCGGCACCCCGAATTTTGGAAAATGCAAACTGGATGAATCGACAACGCAAAGTCAATGAGGCGATGGTACCCGGCGGCGAACGCTTGTGGAACAAGGGACTCATGCCTGCCTTGCAAGTAACCCCCGACAGCGGCGGTCTTTGGATGCAGTTTTATGAGTGCGAGGCGTATTACTGGTTGTTCCTCGACCGATTCGCCGACGCGTACAAAACCATTGATCCGGCAGTTGCCAAACGGCTGAAAGAGGAATCGGAAGAGTATCGCCAAGATATTCTCCGGGCAGTGGATCGAACGATTGCCCTGTCTCCCGTCGTTCCGGTCAGGGATGGCACGTATCATTCCGTCATCCCTTTTGGTTGTTATGTTCGCGGTCTTTCGACCGGTGCCTGGGGCTGGCAAAGGGACGGTTCCAGTGCCCACGTCGGACCGCTTTATTGGGAAACGGTTCAATCGGCTCTTCCGTTGATTTCACCTGCGGCACTGTTGTCGCCGCAAGATGTTCGGGTTCAGGGTTTTTTGGATGTCCTCGAAGACCGGCTCTTGCTGGAGAATCCGAAAGTGATCGTGCGGCTGGGAGAGGATGTGATAGAGAAAAAATGGTTTTCGACTGGTTGGCACTATCAGGGTGGACTCGAACGGACGGCAAACGTTCATCTTGCAGCGGATGATGCCGGAGCGTTTCTCCGAACCTGGTTAAATTTGTATGCCATCAATTTGCTTCCGAGAGACGGATACATTTTTAACGAACACACGACGCAGGGACCGCCTGACAAAATCTATGAAGAGGCGGCATTTTTGGAGCGGTTTCGCCATTTTCTCCTTTGGGAAGAGGGAAATTCGCTTTGGATTGCAAAAGCCGCCCCACGTGATTGGTTTGCATCGGGACAAACGATTTCCGTCAAAAATGCTCCGACGCATTTTGGAACTGTCGATTACGAGATCAACGGGAACCAGGCGACCCTGAAGATTCCCCAACATGCTAAATTGGAAAGCGTGATACTGCGGATGCGGACTCCCGATGGATTACCGATCACCTCGGTCAAGGTCAATGGAAAGCCATGGACAGATTTTGATGCTTCCCATGAAACCGTGACCTTGAGCGGATTGAGCGGAATTGTTTCTGTGGAAGTTTTTGTCCGATAAGGTTTTCGCTTGCAAGAGAAATACCTGTTTTTCATCTTCGTAAGGGATGCAGTGCAGGTATTTCTCTGTTCTGCGAACGAAATGTTAGGTCCGATAAGGATCGTTAATCGTTGCCTTGCCGGGCTGTGCGATTCGATAGTTGCCTGCTGCGTCGGGCATTACGGGGGAGTCGCTCGACAAGGTTAACTTCGCAATGTCCGGTGCGTATTGGAACGTCGATGTCCACGCATCTTCAGCAGTAACAACGTTTCCTGTCTCGGTTGCCATACGTCCCAAAATTGCCGTAAAGGTTGCATTGATACCGCGATCCAACTCGTTCCATGCGACGTTGTCACGAATCGCTTTGAAAAAGCGGTCGTGTTCTGTTTGGTAAGAATTGTTTGTATCGGCACCAGCAGCCCAGAAAGATTTTTCCTGTTTCCAGTCACTGTAGAATTGCGGTTCGGGCACCCCTTCGCCAAGCATGGCACTCCCCTTCGAGCCATGGATGATTGCCCGAAAACCGTTCCATGTGTTCTGCATGCAAACGGTGTACATGTGCATCTTTTTGCCGTCTTCAAAAGTGTATTGAACATTGGCATTATCAATCAGGTCGTCTTCATCACGGCGGAAGAGTCGTCCTCCAATTCCGAGGGCAGAGACAGGTAACTTTTGGTTTGCCCAGCAACAGATGTCCAAATTATGAATGAGCGCGTCCACGATGAAACCGCCCGTCAACCAGTTGAAATTGAAAATCCTCCGAAGTTGGTGTTGGAGATGTGTCCGATCACCGCGATCACCAACTTGGTGAGCATCGTGGCAACGGTAAACGAGGAAGGAAAAAAGTTCGCCCAGTTTCCCGGCATGAATCGCCTCGACGGTTTCCTCGGTTCGGAAATAATGCCGATTGTTCAAACCGACACCAATCTTGAGACCCTTTTCTTTCGCTTTCTTGTTCGTTTCCCGAAGGGATTTCAGTCCCGGTATATCGACGGCAAGCGGCTTCTCGGCGAAAACGTTGAGCCCTTTTTCGACGGCGTAGGCATAGTGTAACGGTCGAAATGCCGGCGGAGTGGTGAGCAACACAACGTCGCCGGGATCAAGACAATCCATCGCCTTTTTGTACCCGTCGAATTCGCCGAAGGTGCGGTCATGTGAAATATCGACCATGTGTCCTTTTTCTTGGTTCTCGTATTCATCTTTAAGCGACTTAGCGGCATTTTGCGCCCTGTCAGCAAAAACATCGGCGACCGCCCAGAATTTTAGGTTGGGATCGGCATTAAGAGCCTGAAAGGCTGCTCCCATACCTCGTCCCCCGCAACCTACGATAGCGAGTTTGATTGTGTCGGTTGAAGCGGCATGGACTTTGGGCAGGGCACTGCTTGCCAACACTGCGCCTGTGGCGGCGAGCGCACCGGTTTGTTTCAGGAATGTGCGTCGAGATTCGTGACGTTTCATAAATTATTTACGGGGTAGGAATTGCTCACGCTAACGTCCCCTTGTTCGCCAGCGAGTCCGCATATTGTACCCGGCTACAGTTCCCAAAGCAACCCGTAGAGCAAGGGTACATCCATGCTGGGGTGTAAAACCTTGTGGGGGAATGTCTCTGTGCCGTCCCCTCCCCCCCAGGGGGCGAGGGGACAAAATTTCTCTCCCACAAACCCTGCGATTCGTTTTTGGGGAAGGTTCACCCCATGACTTGAGTATCTGGTATAATGAGTGGGTAGATGCTTTTCTGTTACCACCACAATTCTATGCGAAATATTCTTTGGACTTGCACATTGGTACTTTTTTCCGTCCCACTAATTTTTGCCCAAGACTTTGCGGAGTTGCAAAAAACCATAGAGGCAAATAAACCGGCGGCATTGCCCGACGATCTGGGACACAAACCGCCTGCCCCAGAACTCGTCAACGCCTGCAAAGCCATTGTCGATGCGGCTGCCCAAATTTATGCCTTGCCCGATATTGACGACCAGGGACGAAGATGGACGCTCCAACGTGAAGCCATCGCACTCATTGTCCTCGCCTATGCAGAACCGCAAACGTATTATCTCAAACTGGCAAGCATCAGCGACGTGTTGGAAGAAAAAGGACTTCCCAAAATCGCAAAAGCAACGGAAAAACACGTTTTGGAAATTGGCGGGACACTGGCAACCAAAACGGGGAACAACGCCGTAAATGTCGGTGCTGAACCGCTTGCCGAACGGATGGTCTTGTATGCAGAACAGTATCCCGGTCCCGAATCGATGTCCGTGATCGAAAATTTCTTGTCCCGGATACGTTCCATGAAGCACTCGGGACACCGCGACCGCCGGCTTGCTGTTGCCGCTCCGATTTTTCGAGACTACTATCAACGAATCAATCACGCAGCAAAGGCAGATGCCCTCAAACCAGACATTGAGCGGGCTAATCTTCCCGGAGAGCCGATGATCATCATGGGGGTCGATATTAACGGGAATGATTTTGACTCACTTTTGTTCCAAGACAAAGTGGTGTTGCTCCAGTTTTGGGGAACATGGTGCCCCCATTGCAAGGAAGAAATGCCCGACTTGATCGCACTTTACGAAAAATATCACGCAGACGGTTTGGAAATCATCGGGGTCAACACGGGAGTCAAAGGAGACGATGCAAAAAAAGTGAAACAGTTTATCGAAACACCACTGCCCGGCGGCAAAAAAATTCCCTGGACCATTTTACACGAAGGACTGGGCGAAAGCAAAAATAAATGGTCGATGACGAAATATTACGGAATTGATGAACTACCTGTGTTGATCCTCGTTGGTCGAAACGGCAAGGTTCGGGATTTGCATCCGCCATTGAGTTCGTTGGATGCCGCGATTGCAAAGGCGACCTCCCCACTCGAATCTATGGAATGGACAGAAGAGGAAAAAAAACAACTCGAAGAAAACGAAAAGAAACAAAACGAAGAGGCGGATCGGTTGATCCAGGAAGGACTTAACAAACCGTGAGACGACAACACCATCCGGGGATTGCGATGTGATCTATTCCCGGTGCCCATTTTTAGGAACACCACATTGTTATGAAAGAAATACTACTGGGTGTAACGGGCGGAATTGCGGCTTATAAATCCGCCACCATTGTGAGTCAATTAACACAATGCGGTGTCGGTGTAACCGTCGTCATGACCCGGTCGGCAACCAAACTGATCGCACCGAAAACCTTTGAATCGTTGAGCGGAAGACCGGTACATCATTCCGTCTTCAGTTCAAGAACGAGCCATGTTCACATCGAATTGGCAAGATCGGCGGACTTGTTTTGCATTGCTCCTGCCACTGCAAACATCCTCGCCAAAGCAGCCCATGGCATTGCCGACGACTTGGTGAGTACGCTCATTGTGTCCTTCGACAAACCGGTTTTGTTCGCCCCTGCCATGAACACGGTCATGTGGAATAAACCTTCGGTACAACGCAATGTTAGGCAGTTACAAGAAGACGGCATGTTTATGATCGGACCCGAGTCGGGACATTTAAGTTGCGGTGAAACCGGACTCGGACGAATGACCGAACCGGAAAAAATTGTAGAGAAAATCCTGAATTGGAGATGATAAACTTGATCCTGACACCATGAACATTTTAATCACATCAGGACCTACGCGGGAATATCTTGATCCGGTACGGTATTTGACCAACGGTTCAAGCGGACGAATGGGTGCCGCTCTGGCGGAGGCAGTACTACAGCAGGGGGACATACCGATTATTGTCAGCGGTCAAGTGGCAATTTCCTATCCGCCTGAAGCGGAAGTCCACTGGGTCGAAACAACGGAACAAATGCTACATCGGTGTTTGGAATTGTTTCCACGCTGTGCAGGTGTCATTGGAGCGGCGGCTCCATGCGATTTCAGCCCCGTCTCTTTTTCGGAAGAAAAAATTTCCAAATCAAAAGAAGGGAGGATCATGTTTCAATTCTCGCAAACGCCGGACATTCTTGCCGCTTTGGGAAAGATCAAACGCCTCGGACAGTGGAGTGTCGCATTCGCTTTGGAAACTCACGACGGCTGGGAAAGGGCTTTGGAAAAACGAAAACAAAAATGTTGCGATTTTGTTGTCCTGAATAATCCGAAGTCGATCAACCAAGAGGAAGCATCATTTCAAGTTTTCGATGCTACTGGAGAACGGCGAAAATCGTTCACCGGCTCCAAACGGAAGTTTGCCGAGGAATTGTTGCAACTTATCATAAAACCGTTTGCCGCCTCTTGAAAATCCCATGGACAAAAAGTACAATGATTCATCATTTTACGAATATGAGGACAGTGATCCATGTTGAAAGGTATTTCCCCCTTGATTTCGCCCGAATTGTTGAAAACCCTCTGCGAGATGGGACACGGCGATGAAATCGTTCTTGCCGATGCTCATTTTCCGGGACATTCGGTCAACCCCAAAGTGATTCGTGCGGATGGACTGGTCGTTACACAGATGCTCGATGCGATTCTGCCTCTGATGGCACTGGACCATGCGGTAAAGGCACCGGTCATTATGATGGCGGTCCAAGAAGGCGACACAGCGGACCCCGCCGTTGAACCGGCATTTCGGGCAATGATAGACAAGCACGCTCCCGGAACGCCCCCCATCCAACGGATCGACCGATTTGAATTTTACGAGAGAGCCCGACAGGCGTTCGCAGTGGTAATGACGACGGAAACACGAACTTACGGGAACATTCTTCTAAAGAAAGGTGTTACCCCTGCAACGTAGTATAATTGCGAGAGATTCATGAACCGAAGAGAATTTTGCCAGACCACTGCTTTGTTCCTTGCTGGATCGGTTTGCACCGGGTCTTCGTTACGCTCCGAAGAGCCGGCAATTCGATTCCGTGCGCAAAAGATTTTCCTCGAATCTTGGGAAGCCGAAAACAACTGGCATAAAAAATTGGGGAGCATCTATCATAACGGTTGCCATGCCGTGCTTCTCGTTCCCGGCGGACGCAAGGTTTCGTCGGAAGAAGTGGAGAAAATAGTATCTGAAGCGAGTCGATTCGATCTTAAAGTCTTTGTTCCTACGGGGTGGACTCACGATTTGCTCAGTCAAACGAGCGTGATACATCCTCTTTCGCACAGGGCAGGAATCCTGCAAGTGATCGACAGCAGACCGATGGACAATGGCGGATTTCTCCTTATGGATAGATCAGACATCTCTTTTGGTCTTATCCTTTACGATTTGAGTCGGTGTCGTTGGTCGGGTTTTGCCGCTCTGAACGTTGGTTTGAGGCACCATTCTGGAAACTGTGAGTACGATTCCCGACTGGTGACTGCGCGATGGCTCGATCATGTACTCTCTATGAGCAACCAAAAAAATGAAGAGGCTTTTACAATTTGAGCAATAGTCGAAATGACATTCGCTGTTTTGCCCATCTTAAAACTTGCAGATCGCGTGTTTCTTTTTCTTGCTTTTTTGTATTTCGTATGGTACACTACCACAGTTACGAAAACTGTTGTGGTTTTCAGGAATTTCAGGAAGATGCCTAATCTTGTCGTCTGTTTCAAAGATACTCCTGTAGAAGAAGTCCATATTGACCGTATCCTCGCCGCATGG
>Ga0082212_10004240_pt1 | contig 19948 bp, 16 predicted proteins | sample TergutNt197P3_FD_71548 | JGI IMG/M metagenome (GOLD analysis project Ga0082212, IMG submission 71548) | Neocapritermes taracua P3 segment gut microbial communities from Petit-Saut dam, French Guiana - Nt197 P3 | ecosystem: Host-associated > Arthropoda: Insects > Digestive system > Gut ... | reverse complement strand
GTTCTCTTGTCTCGTAGTCACATGAGACAAGAGAACCGTCCCCTTGTCTCGTCTTGGCGACAAGCGCGGGCGTGCCCTTTGCCCGCGCGACACTGTTAGGAACCCCGGGTTGCAGAAAGGTAGATAGCCAGGCGTACTTGGAGGGTGAACTCGGGGTCATCCAGGTCATGCAGCAGCAGGTTCTGTATCTTTGTCAGGCGGTACCGTATGGTATTGCGGTGCACAAAGAGCAGCTTTGCCGTGTGGGTGATGTCGCACTGGCAGTTGAGGTAGACCTCCAGCGTATCTCGCAGCGAGCAATAGTATTCCCCCTCTGGGTAGGCAAGGCTTTGCAGAATATGTGAGCAGTAGTGCCTGATGTGGTCATCGGGCGCGAACTGTATGAGCTCATGTATGCCCTCTGAGCTGTAGAACTGGACCACCGGAAGCTCAAGGTTGCCCAGGGCCCGCTGCAAGGCAGCCACTGCCTCCAGATAAGAGGCGCTCAATGACTCCAGCTTATGCGTCTGGTTCCCAATGCCAAACCGCAGGGCAAGCGGCACGTACTCCAAAAGTTGCTCAGCCATAGCCTGCAACATCAGAGGCAAAACCCCCTGTGGTTCGCGGATGAAAAGCAGGAGGTGGCCGCTCTCCCGCAGGGGGATAAGCGCACAGCGCTCCTTGAGGGCAGCCGTCTGCTTCTCCACCCAGAGCTGCACCAGGGCAAAATGATCCATCTTCTTCGACTCAGGGGGAAGCGCAGAAGCATCAAAGCCAATGGCGACAATCTGATACTGCCCCAGCTCAGGCAAGGGAAAGGTGAAGGCAAGCTGGTAGGCATCAATGAACGAGGATTCAGACTGGGACTTGATATGCAGAAGCCTCTGGAAGTGCTCCGCCTTGCTCCGCCATTCACTCTCTATCAGGCGCAGGCGGTTATGGACTAAAAACGATAAAACCATGCTCACCAGCTCCGCAACGGTGTACAGAAGCGGTTGGGGTATATCTTCCTCAGAGAGTATGACAAGATAGTGGGGATAGGAGTTCCCTGCTTCTATCGGTGTGACTATGCAGGTAAGCCCGCCCCATGACGTTGTCAGATGGAGCTCATCCATAAGGGTGATGGGCTTGACCGCATGAGCCTGCTTGAGCAGCGAGCCTATCTCAACGGTTCTTTGCTCGTCAGGCTGCCCTACCCCATTTTCTGTACCTGCCGCATGCAAATCAAAGAAATAGTCGAAGAAAAGAACGTCATGTCCTATCTTGTGGGCAAAATACTGCAGCAGTTGTAAGAGCGAAGCCTCGCCAAAGAGCATCCGCGACATGGTCTTCTGTATCTCCAGGGCAAGGTAGGTCTGTCGGGTCTCGATGCCCCAGATATGGGATTGGAGCTTGTGATAGGTGACCCCAAGCGTGGTGTCAAAGGGGATCTGGAATACCGGGTATCCCAGGTGCTGGGCCACCTCGAGCACAGAGGGCGCGACCTCAGCAATGAACCGGCCGGTCTTGATCGCGATTCCGGCGGTCTTGACCTCATGCAGCTGCTCGATCATACGGGCCAGACCTTCTGGGTCTGACCTGAACATCATGGCAGTGGTGAGCAGCAAGGTGTCAGGGGCTGTGTATTGCGCGATATCCGGGGTCTCTGAACTGTCTATGCCGCTGACAGGACGCTCCAAACAGACATCGGGGGTCAATAGCACCAGCCCCGCCTCAGGAACAGCTTCAAGCAACTCTGAAAGTAGCAAAACCGTCTCCCTTCACCCGCCCACAGGGCTTGATTCGCCCGCAATGTTAGATGTTTTGTGCAAAGTGTACAACTACTGGGCTTTTTTTGGCTATCACGTGCCATGCTTTTTTCCAGACAACCAGTCACTATGGTCAATAAGCGCCAAGCATCCAAAAAAGGTCTGCTGACCCGCTGAAGTGTGGAAGACAATCAGATCCACCAGAGTCAGGAGGAAAGTAATGAATCAGAAACTCACGGCAACAGAGGAAATCCTCGCAACGATGTCCGCCATAGGCGTTGATCCGCAGGGCGGGATGACCAGGCTCCTCTTCGATGCCTACTGGAAAGAAGCCCAGGAGACGCTTCGCGTACGGTTTGAGGAAGCGGGCCTGACAGCCACCTACGACGCAGCCGGAAACCTCATTGGCAGCATCGCTGGATCAGAAAAGCCCGAGGAGACCATCATGACCGGCTCGCATGTTGACACTGTGCGCAACGGGGGAACCCTGGACGGACAATACGGGATACTGGCCGGCTTCCTTGCCATCCAAAGGCTGATAGAGAAGCACGGCACTCCCAAGCGTTCCCTGTCCGTGGTCTCCTTTGCAGAAGAAGAAGGCAGCCGTTTCCCCTTTGTCTTCTGGGGCAGCAAGAACCTCATCGGCAGCGTCGACCGCTCCCTGCTCGCGCAGGTAATCGACCAGCAGGGGATAGGCTTTCCCCAGGCCATGAAGGATGCAGGCTTCGATTTCTCAGCCCCGCCCTCCGCCCCGCGAACTGACATTGTGGCTTTTGTGGAAGCCCATATCGAGCAGGGCGCTGTGCTTGAGCACCTTGAGAAGCAGGTCGGTGTGGTCACCGCGATAACCGGGCAGAAGCGCTACAACATCTGCCTGACAGGAGAGGCGAACCATGCAGGAACCACCCCCATGCAGATGCGCAAGGATGCCCTTGAGGGTGCCGCCCGCATCATGGTGGCCCTGCTTGATGAGGCCAAGCGCCTGGGCGACCCACTGGTCCTGACCTTTGGGAAGCTGGAGCCCAAGCCGAACATAGTCAACGTGGTCCCCGGCGAGGTCAACTTCACCGTCGATACCCGTCACCCGGACCAAAAGGCCCTCAATGACTTCGCGGCATACGTAGAGGCCACCATCCAAAGCATCGCCGGCAGCGCGAACCTGCAGGTAAGCATCGACAACTGGATGGATGAGGCCCCGGTTCCCATGGACACAGCGCTCGTCGAGCTCTTCAAGACCTCCTGCACGGAGCTTGGCATCGACTACCATGTCATGCACTCCGGCGCCGGCCATGACTCGCAGATCATGGCTCCCTGCGTTCCCACCGCCATGCTCTTTGTGCCCAGCAAGAAGGGCATCAGCCATAACCCCGCAGAAGACACAGAGATGGAAGACCTGCTAGCGGGCATCGACGTCCTGGAGGCAGCCCTCTATCACCTGGCGTACTGACACCAGGCGGGCACCCCGCGGTGTCCGCCTCACCCTGCAAGCCCCGCACCACCCAACCCGCACCACCTCACCACCAACACCCAATACCACCCCGCACCACCCCCGTACTACAACCTTGTCTGAATCTGTCAAACTGAAAGAAGGAGGAAGAAGCACCATGGAGAACACAACCGAGAAAAAAGGCTTCAAGTACTGGTACCTTATCGTTATCCTGCTCTGCCTGGGATGGACGGCAGTGTGGATCTACCGCACCATCCTCACCCCCATCTACCCCGAGATCCAAGCCGCCCTCAACATCGCAAGCAACGCCGAGATCGGCCTCATCGCCAGCGTGTACTTCTTCTCCTACACCGGCATGCAGATCCCTGCCGGCCTTCTGGTCGACCGCTTTGGGAGCAAGGCCATACTGATCCCCGGCTTTGCCCTTTTCGCCATCGGCGCTCTGGTAATAGGCTCCGCCACCAGCATAATGGTGGTGTATGTGGGCAGCGCACTTGCTGGCATAGGCTCCGGCGCCTACTACGGCGGCGCCTACTCGCTCTCTGCCAAGAACATCCCCACCAAGAACCGCACCTTTGCCAACGCCATCATCAACAGCGGCAGCGCCTTAGGTATGGCAATCGGCCTCATCGGTTCCAGCGCCCTCATCAAGACCATGGGCATGCCCTGGAACATCGCGCTCTACATCTCCGCGACAATCATCCTTGTGGCCGCCGTGCTGTTCTTCCTCTTCATCCGCAGCAAGAAGAAGGCTGACGAGGCAACCGCAGCCAACGCAGCCGCAGCCATCCCAGCTGCCGCCGCAGCGGCCGACAAGCCCGCCACCGCACAGGCCACTTCGGCAGCCACACAGACCACCAGCGTCGCTGCGACCGAGCCCGCAAAGAACAGACTCTTCTCCCTGCGCTCCGTTGCCAACTACGCCCTCTACTTTGCCACCTGCTACGGCTACTACATGCTGGTGACCTGGCTGCCCAGCTTCCTGGAGAGCGAGCGTGGCTTCACCGGCATCGCCATCGGCTTCTCTGCCGCACTGGTAGCCTTTGCCTCCGTGCCCGGCGCCCTGATCTTCGGCCGTCTGGTCGACCGCTTCCGCAGCAAGAGGATCCGCTTCATTGTTGTGCTTGAGCTCTGTGCTGCAGTCACCTTTGTCGCCATAGTGCTGGTACCAGATGCAGCGCTGTTGCTGGTTGGCCTGGTAATCTACGGTCTGGTTGGCAAACTCGCTGTTGACCCCATGCTGATATCCCTGGTCTCTGAGGGTGCGCCAACACAGAAAGTGGGCCGCTTCCTCACCACCTTCAACTTCTTTGGGATGTCCTCCTCGGTGGTCGCTCCCTTTGTGACCGGCCTCATCTCGGACATATTCCTCACCAAGGTAGGCGGTTTCTACCTGGCATGCGGACTCATTGTGGTCTGCACCATCTTCTTCCTCATAGTGAACACCAAAAGCAAAGCCGCCCAATCTGCCTAACCTCCCCGTCATTGCGAGCTATAGCGGCCTGCTACAAACCCCCGTCATTGCGAGGAGCCGAAGGCGACGTGGCAATCTATGGTAGGAACTCACATAGCCAGTAGCCTGCCACAGCGCACAACCTCGCAGTAAGACCCCCTAACCACCCAGACACCACCCCCGCACCACCCAGAAGGAAAGGACACATCATGGGCTTCCGCAATAACGCACTTGGTTACCCCCTAGACCTGCTGCAGTCACGAGCCGTCATCAAGAAGGACAACTACGCCGTCATTCCCCCTGATGGCCTGGTGAGGAACCAGATCCCGGGTTTCGAGGGCTGCGAGATCACCATCCTGGCCTCTCCCAAGCTGGGCGCAAGCTTTGTCGACTACCTGGTCACCCTGCTGCCCGGCGGCAGGAACAGGGCAGGCTTTGGCGGCGACGGCATCGAGACTTTTGCCTACGTGCTCTCCGGCGCCGTCTGGGCAGGCGATGGCGAGCAGGAAAGCCTGCTGGAGGCTGGCGGTTTCATCTACGTCCCCGCACACCGCTCCCTCTTTTTGGAGAACAGGATTGAGGGCGCAAGCGAGCTCTTCCTGTACAAGCGCCGCTACCAGGCCCTCGCCGGCTATGAGGCGACAACGGTCATCGGCAACGCGAACCAGATAGCCAGCATCGACTACGAGGGCATGAGCGACGTGCACTTCACCACCCTTTTGCCCACCGACAACCTCGCTTTTGACATGAACTTCCACCTGCTCTCCTTTGAGCCCGGGGCCTCCCATGGCTACATAGAGACCCACGTGCAGGAGCACGGGGCCCTGATCCTTGAGGGCGAAGGCCTGTACAACCTTGACAATGACTGGATCCCCGTCAAACAAGGCGACTACCTCTTCATGGCAGCCTACTGCCTGCAGGCAGGCTACGGTGTTGGCCGCCAAGGCGCCTTCACCTACCTCTATTCCAAGGACTGCAACCGCGACGAACCCCTCTAAGGCACGCCCAGCACGCTTACGCACTTGGCACATTCACACACGCTCTACCCGGCATATCCATAACGATAAAACCGGGGCCCCACCACCCAGCACGCCAAGCCCATCACCCAAAGCATCGGAGGTCAAAGATGGCTACGCAAGAAACAGTACTTCTCGTTAAAGAAGAGATCGCCCGGCTTATCCAGCACAAGCTCATCAGCGCTGGCCTCAGTGTTGAGCACGCCGCCCAGGTTGCCGACCATCTGGCCTACGCTGACTCGCTGGGGGTCCATTCCCACGGTACGGTGCGCGTTGAATACTACGCGGAGCGTATCTCGAAAGGCGGCAGCAACACGCAACCGCAGATCACCGTCGATCAAACCGGGCCCTGCTCGGCCGTGATAGACGGGGACAACGCCGTAGGTTTTGTGGTGGCCAACCTGGGCATGGACACGGCCATTGAGCTTGCTAAGCAAAATGGCATCGCCGTGGTTGGCATGAAGCGCCTGGGACATTGCGGGACGCTTTCCTACTACCTGAGGCGTGCTGCCAAGGAGGGCCTGGTCGCTCTCTCGATGTGCCAGTCGGACCCCATGGCGGTGCCCTTTGGAGGGGCTGAGCCCTTCTTTGGCACAAACCCCATAGGGTTTGCCTGCCCCGCCCTTGAGGGAAAACCCATAGTCTTTGACATGGCTACCACCGTGCAGGCCTGGGGCAAGGTCTTGGACGCTCGGGCGCGCAACCGCGAGATCCCTGACACCTGGGCCGTGGACAAAAGCGGCCTTCCCACCACCGACCCCTTTGCCGTGCGCGGCCTGACCCCCGTAGCCGGCGCCAAGGGCTATGGGCTCATGATGATGGTGGATATCCTTGCCGGATCCCTGCTGGGCGTCCCCTTTGGCTCCCACGTCAGCTCCATGTACAAGGACCTCGACCAGGGCCGCAACCTGGGGCAGCTGCATATAGTGATTAACCCGGCCTTCTTTGGCGATCCCCAGAGCTTCAAGCAGAGCATCCTTGCCATGGTCGAAGACCTCCACGCGGTAACCCCCGCACCAGGCAACGAGCAGGTGCTGTATCCCGGTGAGCGCTCAGGCCAGGTTGAGGAGCGCTACGCAAGGGAGGGTATCCCGGTAGTCAAGGAGATATACGACTACCTGTGCAGCGAAGCCCTTTACAACAGATCCTACGAGCTCGGTGACCCCTTTGCCGTATAGGCAGAGACGATAAAGACAGGAGAGGACAATGCTTAAGACCATCATCAAGAAGAACTCATACCAGGATTCCATCACCTTGATGCTCCTGACAAACAGCATCGCTGAGCTAGAGGGTGTGCAGAAGGTCTCCATCATGATGGGCACCCCGGCAAACAAGGACATACTCGCGGCTGGTGGGCTTGGCACCCCTGAGCTTGCCCAAGCCAGCCCCAATGACATCGCCATTGTCATGGACCTTTCAGATGACAGCCTGGCAGATGATGTCCTCGCAAGTATCGAAGGCTTCCTCGCCCGCCAGGGAGAGAAGGCGGCCTCTGGCAGCGGGGGAGAGAAGAAGACCGCCCGCAGCTGGGAACAGGCACAGGGCAGCCTGCCTGATGCCAACCTGGCGCTGCTCTCTATACCCGGGGCCTATGTAGAGTCCGAGGCCATGACGGCTCTCGATAAGGGCATGCACGTCTTCATCTTCAGCGACAATGTGCCGCTTGCAGCGGAGAAGCGCCTTAAGCAGCGCGCCGCCGCCAAGGGGCTGCTGGTCATGGGGCCAGATTGCGGAACCGCGCTCATAGGCGGCGTCCCCCTGGCCTTTGCCAACGTCATCCCCTCTGGCAGTATTGGCATTGTAGGAGCCAGCGGAACCGGCATCCAGGAGATAAGCACGCAGATCGCCCAGTTGGGCGGCGGTGTCTCGCACGCACTGGGAACCGGTGGGCGCGACCTGAATTCAGAGATAGGCGCGCTCACCATGCAGGCAGCCCTGGCCGCCCTTGAGGCGGATAACAGCACCAACTGCATTGTGGTGGTATCCAAGCCACCCGCTGCCCAGGTCAAGGCCGCCTTGCTGGCGGCCCTGCAGACCGTGAGCAAACCCGTGGTGCTCCATTTTCTGGGCGAGGAGATCAGCGCCCACCAACCTGGTTGCTACTTTGCCGCCACGCTGGAAGAGGCCGCGCGTTTTGCCGTCGCCCTCAGCCGGGGCGCTGACCCTAAGGTGGACAACCAGGCCTTGGTTATCTGCACAGATGCCACCATTGCCGGGGGTGGGGCCACCGCCGCCGGGGGCGGGGCCACCGCCGCCACACAGGCTCGCGGCATCCGCGGCTTGTACACCGGCGGCACCCTGGCCTGCGAGGCAGCGATCATGTTGGAGAGGGCCCTGGGTTCCTCCAGCGGGGATCACCAGAGCCACGCAGACGGCTTCATGTTCAACCGCGAGGGACACGTGATCATCGACCTGGGTGATGACGTGTACACCCAGGGAAAGCCCCACCCCATGATCGCGCCGTCAAACCGCGTTTCCTTCATCAAAGAGCTTGCGCAAGACACAGACGCCGGCGTGGTACTGCTGGACTTTGTCTTGGGCTATGGCGCCCACGAGGACATGGCGGGTCAGACCGCACCTGCGATCCGTGAGGTCCAGGCCATCGCCAAGGAGCAGGGCCGTGAGCTGCTTTTCATCGCGACCATCTGTGGAACGGCACATGACCCCCAGGGCTTCGCCGCTCAGAAAGCCATCCTTGAGGACGCGGGAGTGGTCATCGCTCCCAACAACGCCAGCGCTGTGGCCACGGCACTGCAGTGCATCGGGCTTTCTTATCGTTATGAAGAATATCCCGTAGAGGAGCCGGCTCCCACAGAGACCGCGACCCTGCCGCCCGTCTCTGCGCAGCTGGCAGCCCTGTTAGCCCAGGGGCCCAAGGTGATAAATATTGGCCTGAGCAGCTTTACCAAGCCCTTTGTTGAGCAAAAGACCCCCTTTGTCCAGTTTGACTGGCAACCTGCTGCGGGAGGCGACCTAAAGCTTCAGCAGATCCTGGGCTTCTTGAGCAGCTACGGGAAAGACGCGGAGGATCCGTGCGACCAAGGGCCCAAGCCTGTCGACGAGGCGAACACGGCGGTTGTCGATAAGATCCTCGCGGCAGTCCCGTATCTGATGGACGTGGTCCCTGCGCACAGCGTCATCCCCCTGCTCGATGAGGGCAAGGTGCTGCTTCATGCGGGGCCGCCCATCCGCTGGGAGGACATGACCAGCCCCATGCAGGGCTCTTGCGTGGGCGCGGTCCTCTTTGAGGGCTGGGCGAGCACCACAGAAGAGGCCCGTGCTCTGCTTGAGGCGGGCGAGGTGCGCTTTGAGCCCTGCCATCACGTGGGCGCCGTTGGCCCCATGGGCGGCATCACCTCGGCGCATATGCCGGTGCTGGTGGTCTTGAACAAGACCCACGGCAACTATGCCTACTGCACCATGAACGAGGGTATAGGTGCGGTCCTGCGTTTTGGCGCCTATCATGCGGGCGTCATCGACCGCCTGCATTGGATGCGCGACATCCTGGGGCCTGTGCTGGGTGGGATACTGCGTGGGATCAAGGACGGCCTGAACATCAACGTGCTGATCTGCAAGGCCATCGCCATGGGTGACGAGTTCCATCAGCGCAACATCGCCGGATCGCTGTGCTTCCTCAAGGAGATAGCGCCGCTTCTGGTGAGCGCCGACATCCCCGACAGGCATCGCAGCGAGGTCATGCGCTTTCTGGCCAACACCGACCAGTTCTTCCTCAACATCATGATGGCGGCGGCCAAGGCAGTGATGGATGCGGCGCGCACCGTGCAGGAAGGCACCATAGTCACCGCCATGACGCGCAATGGTGAGAACTTTGGCATCAGGATCAGCGGCATGGGTGACACCTGGTTCACTGCCCCGGTCAATACCCCTGACGGCCTGTACTTCACTGGCTACACCAGCGCCGACGCCAACCCTGACATGGGCGACAGCGCCATCACCGAGACCTTTGGGGTTGGCGGCATGGCCATGATCGCCGCGCCGGCAGTCACCCGCTTTGTGGGTAGCGGCGGGTTTGGCGACGCCCTGCAGACCAGCGAGCAGATGAGCGAGATCTGCGTGGGGCGCAACCCGGGCTTTCCCGTGCCCACCTGGGACTTCCAAGGCATCTGCCTGGGCATCGACGCCCGCAAGGTGGTCCAGACGCGTATCACCCCGGTCATCAACACCGGCATCGCCCATCGCCAGGCCGGTATAGGCCAGATAGGCGCCGGCACGGTGCACCCACCTGTCGAGTGTTTCGACAAAGCCCTTATCGCCTACGCTGAGAAGCTGGGCCTGAGCCAAACGGAGAAGCCGGCCTGAGCCAAACGGAGAAGCCGGGCTTAAGCCAAACGGAGAAGCCGGCCTGAGCCAAGGCTTCCCAGAAAGGAGCACATCATGAGTCGTATAGTCTTAGCAATTGGGGGCAACGCCCTGGGCTCCACGCTTGAGGAGCAGCGCAACATCATCAAGGAGACCTCACGCAGCATTGTGGACCTGGTACAAGCCGGGCACCAGATCATCCTCACGCATGGCAACGGCCCGCAGGTGGGCATGGTCCACAAGGCGTTCGCCCTGGCCAGCAAAGACAGCGCTGTTGAGGAGATGCCCTTCTGCGAATGCGTCGCCATGACCCAGGGCTACATTGGGTTCCACCTGCAGAATGCCATCCGCAACGAGATAGTCTCGCGCGCCCTGCCGGTGTGGGTGGGCGCCCTTATCTGCCAGGTGCTGGTGGACAAGGATGACAACGAGTTCCAACACCCCACAAAACCCGTTGGCGCCTATCTTGATGACGATGAGATCGAGCGCCTGTGGCTTGATGGGGTTACGATCATGGAAGACGCGGGACGCGGGTATCGTCGCGCCCTGCCTTCTCCCGCCCCGCTGCGCCTTTTAGAAGGTGGCCTCATCAAGAAGATGGCCGAGGAAGGGTACCTCCTCATTGTGAGCGGCGGCGGCGGTGTGCCCGTTGTCGAGCAGGATGGGCGCTGGGTAGGCGTGGATGCCGTGGTGGACAAGGATAAGAGCAGTGCGCTGATCGCCCAGCAGATAGACGCGGACATGCTGTTCCTGCTGACAGCGGTGGAGCAGGTAGCGCTCAACTTTGGCACCCCTGAGCAGGTTGAACTGGGGCAGGTCTCTGTGGCGGACATGCAGCGCTATATGGAGGAGGGGCACTTCGCTCCTGGCAGTATGTTGCCCAAGATCCAGGCCGCCCTGGACTTTGCCCAAAGCGGCAAGGACAAGGTCACGCTCATCACCTCGCTGGACAAGGCGCTTGAGGGAATCGAAGGCAGGGCCGGCACCCGCATAGTGGGATAGACCGGCGCAAGCATGCTAGAAGGAGCGTACTAACGCAGGTGTTGCTCACCTTCTATGCGGGCCAGCGCCTCGCCCATGCCAAAGAGCATGTCCTGTCCGCTGGAGGCGCCCACAGCCAGCAGGGCCTCAAAGCAGCCCTCAAGTGGGAGCTGGCCACTGGGCAAACTACTGGGCAGGCCACTGGGCAGACTACTGGGCAGGCTACTGGGCGGGCTACTGGGCGGGCTACTGGGCGGGCCACCGGGCAGACTACTGGGCAGGCCGGCCAAGGCCGCTATCATCCTTTGGATGAACTCGTGATAGTCGCGCGCGCAGGCGGATCTGAGCAGTTGGGCGCTGAGGTCCGTGGTCCGGTCCAGTTGGCTGCAGATGGATGACTTCAACTCTTCTGCCCAGGGTTGATTGCTTCCAAACTCCTGGTAGAAGGCCAAAAAGCCCAACAGGACGTCATCTCCTGACGGTGTCAGCCCTGGGCCCAGGCCCAGCCATCTGATCACCGTCTCGGGCTCTATTGAAAAGCCGGCGTCTATTCCCGGTGCGATCTGATGCCTGGCAAGCAGGCCTTTGAACTCAGAGGCCGCATCAGCGTCCAGGTACAGAGACCCGCAGCTGCTCTGGTGCAGGGGCCCGGCCCAAACAGGCACTTCTGTAAGGTCGAGCTTCAAGCCAGCGATCTCAAACTCATGGGGCCTGAACCAGCAGGGAGTTCCCGGCTCAAAGGGATGCAGGGGATCAAGGGTCAAGAACCGCGAGGAACCACCGGCCTCCGGCAAGGCCAGCGCCAAAAGCTCTCCGTCAAAGCTGATATTCACCACACGTCGAAACGTGCTGTGCACCTCGCCGCAGCCCTGCCTCAGGCAGGCATTGCGAAAAGCAGCACCTATGCGCAAAACCTCACACACCAGGTTCCCTCCACCACTCCCGTGTTCCCCGGAATCCCTTTTCCCTCAGGATAACAGAATTAATCTTTCAGGGAAGCATCGAGATTACCATAATAACGCCTTGACAGCCTGTGAAATGTAGTTATTATATAATTATGAAAGAACTACGTTTCAAGTGGGATGATCAGAAGAACTTGGCCAATATTGCCAAGCATAAGGTATCTTTCGATGAGGCTCAGACAGTGTTTCTAGACGTCAATGCTCGTGTCATCGACGACCCTGATCATTCCGATAATGAGGACAGATTCATCATCATGGGTATCAGCAACAAGTTGAGGATTCTGGTGGTTTGCCACTGTTATCGCGAAAGCGATGCAGTAATCAGGATCATCTCAGCAAGAAAGGCTACGAAAAACGAGGTGAGCAACTATGGTGCATGACGAGATGAGACTAGAATATGACTTCAGCGCATCAAGGCCCAACCCCTATGCCAAGCGCCTTAAAAAGCAAATCACCATTCGACTTGATGAGACATCTATCGATTATTTTAAGCAGGAAGCCTCAGAGGTTGGTATTCCTTACCAAAGCCTGATAAACCTGTATCTGGCAGACTGCGCCGCCAATAATAAGAAGTTGAAGTTAACTTTGGTTTAGATAACCTCTTCTCTATGTTTCGCCGCTCTCTACTTTCCTTACTATTTGGAGCCGGCTTGTTCAAGTAGGGTAGAATAGGCGACATGTTCATGAATACCACGTCATCCTCCCAACCGCAGCGCCAACCGCAGCGTCAACCGCGCTCCACCAAAGCAACGCCGGCACGACAGTTGGCGCTGGAGATCACCACGCAAGTCCGTGAGCGCAAGGCCTTTGCCCGCGACCTCATAGACAGCCGCCTGCGCAGCGCAGGGCTGGCAGCAGAAGAGCGCGACTTTGCCATGCTGCTGGCGCTTGGCGTGGTGGCGACCTCTGGCGAGCTGGATCTCCTGCTTAACCGCGTACTGCAAAAGGGTGGCAGCAGACCCAAACCCAAGGTGCGTGACGCCCTGCGCATCAGTCTCTATGAGCTCTTCTTCCTGCACAAACCTGAGCACATCGCCATAAACCAGGGAGTTGAGCTGGTCAAAGCCGTCTCACCCCAGGCAACGGGTTTCGCCAATAAAGTGCTGCGGCAGGCAGCAAAGCTCAAAGAGGACTTCCCCTTTGGCGACCCCGCTCTAGACCTGGAGGCACTTGCCCACCAGCAGGCCTTTCCGCTGTGGCTCGCTGAACGCCTTGTCACGGACCTGGGACGTCCGGCTGCAACGCAGTTCATGGAGGCCTCCAACCAACAGCCCCCGCTGTTCTTGTTGGACCTGGAACAGGGGATAACGATAAAGACAAGTCCCGCCCAGCTGCAGGACTACCTGCCACGCATCGAGGCGGGGGAGCTGCTCGTCGCCGATGCCTCAGCGCAGGAAGTCGCCGCACTTGCCACCCCCATGGCAACGGGCTCCTTCCTCGAGGTGGGCAGCGGTCGAGGCACAAAGACCCTCATGCTCCTGCACAACGCGCGTCGCCTGTACGGCACCCAGCCGCAACTTTACGCGCTGGACCTCCACGCCTACAAGCAGGACATACTCATGCAGCGCATCGCCACGCAGGGCTTCAGCAACGTGACACCCGTCACGGGCGATGCCACACAGCTCGACACCCTGGTGGCGGCCCAAAAGCTGCCCGAGCAGTTCGCCGGCGCACTCATCGACGCGCCCTGCTCGGGCACCGGCACCCTGCGCCGCCACCCGGAGATTCGCTGGCGCCTGACGCCTGAGGCCGTCACCCGCCTCGCAGCTCAGGGGCTCGCGCTGCTGAGTTCCACCGCACAGCACACAGAAGACGGCGGTTTCATCGTCTACTCCACCTGCAGCGTACTCGCAGAGGAGAATCAGCAGGTTGTCGTGGCCTTCCTAGACAGCCCCGCCGGTAAGGGCTTCACACAGGAAGGCGAACCCTTCTGCCCCAGCCTGGCCCCCGGCTCTCCCGACGCACATTTTGCTGTAAAGCTTGTAAAACAACGCTCGTAAAACAACGCTAATCCATGCTACTATCACACATACGCGAAAAATGCCCGTGGTCTGGCCAGAGAAAAGGAACGCTATGCCCAGCTTCATTCCCAGTGGTGTCTGCTCATCCAGGATAGATTTTGAGATCGACAATGAGGGACTGGTCAAGAGCATCCGATTCTCCGACGGCTGTCCGGGCAATGCCGCCGGGCTGTCCAAGCTGGCTGAGAACCATCTGGCAACCGAGTTGATCGAGCTCTTTGAGGGGCTGACTTGCGGTCATAAGCCCACCTCCTGTCCCGACCAACTCAGCAAGGCGCTCAAACAAGAGTTGCAAAGAAGGCTGTGATCCGGCTGGCCGGGCGCTCAAAGAAGCAGTGGCCCAGTTGTCCCCGGGTGTTCCAAGAAGAAGGGATTTCCTATGATTGTCGGGATTGTGCGAGAGTCAAGCGTGGGGGAGAAGCGGGTGGCGGGCACGCCGCAGTCGGTTGCTCAGCTGGTGAAACTCGGCTATGAGGTGCTGGTTGAGCAGGGCGCGGGGATTGCCGCCGCCTTCCCAGATGCGGACTACGCCATTGCCGGCGCCCGCTGCGTCTCTCAAGAGGAGGCGTGGGCGGCTGACCTTGTGCTCAAGATAAACCCGCCAATTGACAGCGAGATCGCCGCCCTCAAGGAGGGCGCCACGCTCATCGCCATGATTGCCGCGCCCCGCTCGCCCGAACTTTTAGAGGCGCTTGCCGCCCGCAAGCTGACCGTGCTTGCCATGGACAGCGTGCCGCGCATCTCGCGCGCGCAGTCCCTGGACGTCATATCCTCCATGGCCAACATCGGCGGCTACCGCGCGGTGGTGGAGGCGGCCCATGAGTTCGGCTCCTTCTTCACCGGCCAGGTGACCGCCGCCGGTAAGGTGCCGCCCGCCAAGGTCTTTGTCTCCGGGACGGGGGTCGCCGGCCTGGCGGCCATTGGCACCGCGCATTCCCTGGGCGCCATTGTGCGGGCAACCGACATCCGTGCCGAGACCGCCGAGCAGGTGCAGAGCATGGGCGCCCAGTTTGTCGCTGTTGAGGCTGCCTCCCAGCAGTCAAGCGACGGCTACGCCAAGGAAGCCAGCGAGGATTACGCCGCGGCTGCCGCCCGCATGTATGCTGAGCAGGCAAAAGACGTGGACATCATCATCACCACCGCGCAGATCCCCGGCAGGCCGGCGCCGCGCCTTCTGACCGAGGAGATGGTGGCGAGCATGAAGCCCGGCTCTGTTATCGTCGACATGGCGGCCGCCTCAGGCGGCAATGTTGCCGGCTCGGTCCCCGACCAGATAGTCACCACACCAAACGGCGTGAAGATCATCGGCTACACCGACCTGCCTGGGCGCCTGCCCACGCAAGCCTCCACGCTGTTCTCCAACAACGTGCTCAACCTGATGAAGCTCATCACGCCCGATAAGGACGGGCTGGTCAAGCTCGACCTGGAGGACGTGGTCCAGCGCGGCATGCTGGTCACCCAGGCAGGGGAGGTGACGTGGCCGCCTCCGGCTGTCAGCGTATCGGCCGCCCCGGCCGCCCCGGCCGCCCCGGCCGCTGCCGCCACCCCGGGCGCCGCAGACGCCGCCGCCAAGGAGAAGAAACCCCGCGACCCCCGCGTCAACTACGTGCTACTTGGCCTGTGTGCCGCGGTACTCCTGCTGCTGTTCTTCTTCTCGCCCTCGGGCTTGCTTGGCCACTTCATGGTGTTCATGCTCTCCATTGTTGTGGGCTTCTACGTCATAGGCAACGTCAGCCATTCGCTCCATACCCCACTGATGAGCGTGACCAACGCCATCTCGGGCATCATCGTGGTCGGCTGCCTTCTGGGGCTGACCCTGCTCGACCAGGGCACCTCCCTGTTCGCAGGCGCCAACCTGCCCCTGCTCATCCTGTCCGTAATAGGCATTCTGCTGGCCTCCATCAACATCTTCGGCGGCTTTTTAGTCACGCAGCGAATGCTCAAGATGTTCAGGAGGGGGTAGGCCATGAATATCTCATTGATAAACGGCTCCTACATAATTGCCGGCCTGCTCTTCATCCTGGCCCTTGCCGGCCTCTCCAAACATGAGACCTCCCGCCGCGGCAACATCCTCGGCTCCATCGGCATGGGCCTGGCCCTGCTCTTCACCATCCTCAGCGTTGTCCTGGGTAGGGCCGCAAACATAGGCAACGGCCATTACCTGCCCATCACAGAAGCCGTAGGCGGTTGGGCCCTCGCGGTCATCATCGCCACCATGGCGGTGGGCGCGGCCTTTGGCGTCTATCGCGCCATCAAGGTCGAAATGACCGAGATGCCCCAGCTCATCGCTCTCTTCCACAGCTTTGTGGGTCTGGCCGCCGTGCTTGTGGGCTGGACAGCCTACCTCCATGCCGCCGCAAGCGGGCACTTCGACCCGTTGCACTCCGGCGAGCTCTTTGTAGGCGTCTTCATCGGCGCGGTCACCTTCACCGGCTCCATCATCGCCTTCCTCAAACTCTCGGCTAAGATGAAGTCCGCACCTCTCAAACTGCCGGCCCATAACCTCTTGAACCTCATCGCCATCATCGCCTTCCTCGTGCTGACCGTGGTCTTTGTGCTACGCCCCGAAGGCGCCGCGGGCCTGCTCATGCTCAGCGCCATGACCGCCATCGCCCTGCTGCTCGGCCTGCACCTGGTCGCCTCCATCGGCGGCGGCGACATGCCCGTGGTCATCTCCATGCTCAACTCCTACTCCGGCTGGGCCGCCGCGGCCGCCGGCTTCACCCTCGACAACGACCTCCTCATCATCACCGGCGCCCTGGTCGGCTCGTCCGGCGCCTACCTCTCCTACATCATGTGCAAGGCCATGAACCGCAGTTTCATCTCGGTCATCATGGGCGGCTTTGGCTCCGACGGGGCCGTGGTGGGTGAGCAGAAGGATTATGGTGAGCATAACGAGATAAACGCCGTTGATACTGCTGAGCTGCTCTCCCGTTCCCGCACCGTGGTCATCACGCCCGGCTACGGCATGGCGGTCGCCCAGGCGCAAAGCGCGGTGGCCACCCTGGTCGACAAGCTCCGCGAGAAGGGGCTCACCGTCCGCTTTGGCATCCATCCGGTTGCCGGCCGACTGCCCGGCCACATGAACGTGCTGCTTGCGGAGGCCAAGGTGCCCTATGACATTGTGTTGGAGATGGATGAGATCAACGACGACTTCGAGAACACCGACGTTGTCCTGGTCATCGGCGCAAACGACACCGTCAATCCCGCCGCCGCAGAAGACCCCCACTCTCCCATTGCCGGTATGCCGGTGCTGGAGGTCTGGAAGGCGGAGCGGGTCATCGTGTTCAAGCGCTCGATGGCAACCGGTTACGCCGGCGTCCAGAACCCGCTCTTCTTCAAGGACAACGCCGCCATGCTCTTTGGCGACGCCAAGCAACGAGTCGAGGACATAGTCAAAGCCCTGTGACCTGTAGCGAGCAGGTAATACACGTTGCGCTACGCGCGGCTTTAAAGAACATCCTGGCGAGTCCCACATTGCTGGATCATCAGCCCTTAGCGCTTTGTGTGGGCGCTAGCGCGCGGCTACAAATGGGGAGGGGAACAGAGGAGTTCCTCTTTTCCCCTCCCCCTTTGAACCCTCACCCCATTTCACCCGGCCTTGGGCTCATCGCTTCGCGACGAGCCAAACTCGCTACGCCTTCGGGGTTGAGAAAAGAAGAATTGAATATATAGACGGTGAGGGTTAATACCAGCATTTGGATAACTGCAACTGAATACCACGTTGCGACCAAGGCTCGTCGCGAAGCGATGAGCCCAAAGGACAGAAGATAGGGGTGGGGGGTTGTAAAGGGGGGAGGGTGAAAGAAGATCCTTCTTTCCCCTCCCCACTTGAATTGCCGCGCGCTAGCGCAAAAGATGAGGATGCCTAATGGTCGCAACTCATTATGTGACCGTGCGTTTATGATGTTTTAGCGGTGCGCTAGCGCAAAAGATGCATTAACTCGAAAGCAGCAGCTTCATTAATCCCAGCGTTTCGCCCTTCTCGTATTGGGGTGTAATAGTGAGACAACAGCTCACTATTGGGCGATGCCTTTGCGGCTATACCAGAAGAAGGCGAACGCTAGCGCAACCAGAGCATAGATGAGGCCGACAACCAGGTATGTCCCCTCTATGGCAACGGCAGGGAGAATGCTCGATGGGTCGGCGTAGGCGTAGGGGGTGATGTAGCGTAGCGCCTCCCATTTGTCGCTGATGTTCGCAACAAGGTTCATGAAGTAGAGGAAGGTCGCAAGCCCCAGGCCAAAACCCACGCCCCCACGCTTGAGCACAGCCGAGGCGCCAAAGCAGATACAGGCGATCTCAAGGTGCATGATGACCTGGGCCAGCTGAAAGAGCCAGAACGCCTTTCCCATGACGGTCTCACCGATCGCCGCGAAGGACACAATCGCGCAGAGCGTACAGAACAGGTTGAAGATGATGATCTGTGCAAATACCGCCAGAAGCTTTCCAGCGATGATATCCACACGTCTGACTGGGTGTGTGAGCAGGTATTCCGCCGTGTGCTCCGCCTCCTCCTTGGAGAGCATGCGCGCCGAGATGAAGGCTGCGAACAGGCCGCCGCCAAAGGCCAGAACCGCGGCGCAGTCAAGGCCGTAGTAACCAAGGGGTTCTGTCATGATGATCTTGTCCATGCCAAAAGCGGAGGTGAACGCACCCATCATGGCAAAGGCATTGCTGATCTCCTCTGCCTGCTCCTTGATATCCGGGAAGACGGCCATGCAGGCCATGATTATCGCGCCAACCGCAACGCTCCAGATAATGAGCATCTTTGTGCCCAGTTTCATCTCATGGAGGAAGATAGTCATAGCTGCACCTCCTCTCCGTCTTCTGAAAGCTCCAGGGTGTCTATCCCAGCAGCAGCGCTCCCATCAGCGGAACTCTCAGCAGCAGCGCTCCCAGCAGCAGCGCTCCCATCAGCGGCCTCATAGAAATGCAGGAAGACCTCCTCGATGTCAGGCTCCTCAATGAACAAGTCGGAATAATCCCTGTCAGCCAAAGCTGCAACCAGCGCATGGACATCACCCTGATACAGGAAATCGACTCCGTCCGCATGGGCGCTCAGGTTCTTGATGCCCGCCAAACCCGGTAGCTCGCTTATGCCCTGGATACGCACACGCCGTGCTGCACTGGACGAGAGCTCCTCAACGGTCCCCGCCGCAATGATCCTGCCCTCGCGGATGACGGCAGCGTTCCTGCAATACCGCTGCACCTCAGAGAGCACGTGCGATGAGAGCAGGATGGTCGCGCCTTGCTCGTGCCGTTCTAACAGCAGGTTGAAGAACTCCTTCTGGATCAAAGGATCCAGGCCGCTGGTCGGCTCGTCCAGAATGTAAAGCGCCGGCCGGTGCTGCAGGGCACAGACTATGCCCACCTTCCGGCGGTTGCCCATCGAGAGCTCGTTGACCTTTCTGTTCTGATCGAGGTCCAAGCGCTCGCAGAGCAGCACCGCCTCCGCGCTGCAATCCTGTTTTCTGAGACGAGCAGAGAACCGCAACAGCTCCTTGACCCTCATCCCGTGGTAGAACATTGCCTCAGAAGGCATGTAGCCAATCTGCGCAAGTATGCTCTTTGTCTGTTTTTCGCAGTCAAGGCCGAGAATAGCGGCAGCGCCGCTGGTTGGCGCTATGAGCCCCAGCAATACGCGGATGAAGGTGCTCTTCCCCGCTCCGTTTGGGCCGATGAAACCGTAGATATCCCCTTGCTCGACCTTGAGGTCCACGTCGATGATACCGCGCGCTTTTCCGTAGTACTTTGTGAGCTTGGAGGTTTCGATTGCCGGAGCACTTGCTGCTGAGGCCCTTGCTGATGGTGTGAGCTCTTCTGCCATGATGGATAGCCCCACTTCGAACATACCGCACATTCGTGCAGCAAAACACATTCCACTAACTAAGCATTATAGACTCTAAGGACATAAAGGGGACGGTTCAAGACAGAAGGGGACGGTGTGACAAAGGGGACGGTCTGTTTTGTCATATTGCTTTTTAGCAATATGAAAAAACAGACCGTCCCCTTTGTCAC
>Ga0082212_10004238_pt1 | contig 19958 bp, 16 predicted proteins | sample TergutNt197P3_FD_71548 | JGI IMG/M metagenome (GOLD analysis project Ga0082212, IMG submission 71548) | Neocapritermes taracua P3 segment gut microbial communities from Petit-Saut dam, French Guiana - Nt197 P3 | ecosystem: Host-associated > Arthropoda: Insects > Digestive system > Gut ... | reverse complement strand
TACTGATTTTTCTCCGCTCCACCCGTCAAATCACCCGCCACGTCAAATCACCCGCCGCCTTCGGGCGGCACCCTCTTTCCAAAGAGGGCTAAGTAAGCTACATTCAACCCCTGCCCTCTTTTGCAAAGAGGGTGGCCCCGCAGGGCCGGGTGATTTGTTTTGCGGCTAACTCCGACTTTCGCAATTACCTTTTTCAGAAATGATGCGTTTGCACTGCCAGAGTTCATTATTCTCTTGATGTTCCGTTGAAATACGGATATAATCCACAAGATGATAACTTATCATGACAACAGTTTGGAGGCTGACGGAATATGTATACTGCAGCAGTTGTTACGGTGAGCGATAAAGGCTCGACCGGTGAGCGCGAGGATTTAGGCGGCCCGCTTGTTCGCGATATGCTGGAGAGCGCAGGTTATGAAGTCGTGCGCGCAGCGATAGTACCCGACGAACAGGCAATCATCGAACAGGAGCTTATTAAGTGCGCTGACGAACTCGATATCGCGCTCGTGGTTACGACCGGTGGGACAGGATTTTCACCACGCGACGTAACGCCTGAGGCGACGGTCGCTGTGTGCGCGCGCATGACGCCCGGAATACCAGAGGCGATGCGAGCCGAGAGCTTGAAGATAACGAACCGCGCCGTACTGACACGTCAGCAGGCAGGCATAAGGGGTAATACGTTGATTGTGAACCTGCCCGGCAGCCCGAAGGCGGCGCGCGAAAATCTCGCGGCTGTCCTGCCCGCGCTTGACCACGGGCTAGAAATGCTTCGCGGTGAAAAACGGGATTGTGCGGCGGATTAAGCCGAGTTACGTAACGAGAAAACAAATGAATATAGGAGAGGAAGTATAGCTATTACTACACTTGAACGCGAACCATTTTTCACCCGCGATAAAAACATGTATAAGACGTTTTTCCCGTTTCTTATCGTTATCACTCTGCAGGGGATCGTCACTATCGGCGTGAACCTTGTTGATAACCTAATGCTGGGGAACTACTCGGAAACAGCTATATCCGGCGCTTCGCTTGTCAACCAGCTTCATTTTCTGCTGCAGATGACGGCGGGAGGGGTCGGCGCGGGGGTCGTGGTTCTTGGCGCGCAGTACTGGGGAAAAGGCGAGACCGGGCCTATACGAAAGGTCATCTCGATCGGCGTGAAGCTTTCGCTCGCTCTCGGTATAGTTTTTTTCGCGGCGACAAGTATCGCGCCGCGCGGGATTTTGTCGCTGCTTACAAATGAAGCGGCCGTTATCGATGAAGGCATGAGATACCTGTCGGTCATGCGGTTTACATACCTGCTGTTTTCAGTGTCGACGGCGCTTATCGCGAGTATGCAGAGCGTGCAGTCCGCGTTTATCGGGACGGTGACCGCCTGCACGACGATCGTAATAAACACCTGCCTGAACTATTGCTTGATATTTGGTAACTTCGGTTTCCCGGAGCTTGGTATTCTGGGCGCTGCTGCCGCTACTATTACCAGCCGTACGGTCGAGCTTATCATCGTATTATGTTACATCTTCTTCCGCGATAAGAAACTCAGGATAAAGCCGTCCGACCTTTTGCGCACAGACCTTTCGTATATGCGCGACTTCATCAAGGTCAGCCTGCCTGTGTGCCTCGCAGGGGCGCAATGGGGCATAGCCCAATTTGTGCAAACCTCGATCCTTGGGCATCTGTCTCAGTCCGTTATCGCGGCAAACGCGATCGCGTCAATAATTTTCATGCTGCTCGCTTCGTTCGGCATGAGCACCGCCAACGCGGCGAGCGTTACTATCGGCAAAGTTGTCGGCGCAGGCGAGTTCGAAAAAGTGCGCCCCTACACAAGAACTCTGCAAATGATCTTCATCGCTGCAGGACTGTTTACAGGGGCGCTTATCTTCTTCACAAGGAACTTTGCGGTAGGGTTTTATGATGTTTCGCCGGAGACTGCAACTCTGGCGAGGAACTTTCTGTTGGTACTAAGTATAACGACTATCGGCAGTTGTTATGAATACCCTGTAGAGGGCGGAATAATAGCAGGCGGCGGTAATACAAGGTATCAATCCATAGTCGATATACTCTTTATGTGGCTGTTTACAATACCATTTTCAGCGCTGAGCGCGTTTGTGTTCAAGTTCCCGCCAATCATCACGTTTTGCTTTCTGAAGCTCGACCAACTCGGCAAGTGCATCCCAAACGCGATAGTATGCAACCGTTACAAGTGGGTCAAGAGGCTAACGCGAGCTGCGCCTGAAACCGAATGAGGCCAAGCGGGGCGGGCGACCGGGGACGGCCGGGGACGGCCGGCTATTTTACTATCTGACGCTGAACAGCAGGTCGCCGTAGGTGGGGAACGGCCAATGCTTGCGGGCGACGATAAGTTCAAGTTCATCGGCCAGTTCGCGCAGTTCCTCCATCTTTGTCAGCACCGCGTCCTTGAAAAACACGGCTTTTTCAAGAAGGTCCTGTTTCTTTTCCGCCTCGCAGAGCGTTTCGTACAGCTCTGCGACTTTTTTGTGCATTCCGGCGGACAGTTCCGACAGCCGCAGTACTGTATCATACTCGTATGAGCAGTCTGCGTCGAGAATGAACCCTGCTTTTGCGATAGCAGCCTGACTTATTTCTCCTGCATAAGACGTCGCGACATACAGGATGTTCTTCTTTATCAGCTTGTACATCGTAACGGCTTCGATATTACATAATTTACAGTAGTTCTCCAGGCTTATCTCAAGCCTTGAACGAAGTTCTGAGCTTGTAAATACATCATGCCTCTCGAAAAGCGCGATGTTCTTTTCACTCATCATATACGGCAAAGCGTCCGGCGTCGACTTTAGGTTGAGAAGGCCGCGCGTTTCCGCTTCGCGCACCCATTCCTTGTCATATCCGTTACCGTTGAACAGTATTCGCTTGTGTTTCTTAATGGTTTTCTTGATAAGCGAGTGCAGCGCGGAGTGAAAGTCCGATGCTTTTTCAAGCTCGTCGGCGAATACGCGAAGCGACTCTGCGACCGCTGAGTTTATAACTGTATTTGAGCCGGCAATCGACATTTCCGAACCGACCATACGAAACTCAAATTTATTACCTGTGAACGCAAATGGAGACGTTCTGTTCCTGTCGGTCGTGTCTTTCGGAAAACCGGGAAGGACAGTCGAACCGATTTTCATCGTCGTATTTTTATCGCCCGTGCTGTATGGTTTGTTGTTTTCGATCGCGTCCAGCACGGAAAACAGCTCATCGCCAAGGTAGACAGAGACTATCGCGGGCGGCGCTTCGTCGACGCCTAGCCTGTGGTCGTTTCCCGCGCTTGCCGCCGATATCCGCAGCAAATCCTGGTAGTCGTCCACTGCCTTGATGACTGCGACGAGCAGCAGGAGGAACTGCGCGTTTTCGTGCGGCGTCGCGCCCGGGTCGAGCAGATTGACGCCCGTATCTGTCGCGAGGGACCAGTTGTTGTGCTTGCCGCTCCCGTTTATCCCTTCGAACGGTTTTTCATGCAGCACGCAGATCATGCCGTGGTCTTTGGCGATGCTCTGCATTATTTCCATTATCAGTTGATTGTGGTCCGTCGCTATATTCGTTGTCATATACGTCGGTGCAAGCTCATGCTGCGCGGGAGCGGACTCGTTATGTTCAGTTTTCGCGGGCACGCCCAGTTTCCACAGTTCCTCGTCAAGAGCTTTCATATACGCTGATACGCGCGGCTTGATCGCACCGTAATACTGGTCGTCAAGTTCCTGCCCTTTCGGCGATTTCGCGCCGAGCAGCGTGCGCCCCGTGTACATCAGGTCCTTGCGTTTTTCATACATTGCTTTGTCTATCAGGAAGTACTCCTGCTCCGCCCCTGCCATCGGTATGACCGAGCTGACGTCCGCGTTCCCGAACAGGCGCAATACCCGCAAGGCTTGCTTATTGATAGCCTGCATGGATCTTAGCAGCGGCGTTTTCTCGTCGAGCGCTTCTCCGCTGTATGAGCAGTATGCCGTCGGGATATACAGTGTGTTCCCCCTGACGAACGCATATGACGTAGGGTCCCAAGCAGTGTAACCGCGCGCTTCAAACGTCGCCCTAAGTCCGCCCGACGGGAGACTGGACGCATCCGCCTCACCCTGCACAAGCGCGTTGCTGGAGAACTCCATTATTGCCCTGCCGTCGCTCGTCGGCGATATGAAGCTGTTGTGTTTCTCCGCCGTAATGCCGGTCATCGGTTGGAACCAATGCGTGTAGTGAGTCGCTCCAAGCCCTATTGCCCAATCCTTCATCGCCGCCGCGACCGCCGCGGCGATCTTGACGTCCAGCCGGTTGCCATCCTGTATCGTCTTTTGGAAAGCACCGTAAATGCCGGCGGGCAGGCGTTGCTTCATAGCGTGATCGCTGAATACCATAGATCCATAGTTTTCACTCGGGTTAGTCATATGTAAGATCCTCACTGCAGTTTAGATTCTGTGAACCCGTTTCTCGTCAATCGCTTAATGTATTTGAAACCGCAGGCTTTCACAAGTTCCAGCATATCGGCGTACTTGTAGCATATAGACTCAGTGTTATGGCTGTCGCTCGATATCAGGACCTCGCCGCCGCGTTCGCACAACTGTTTCAGCAGAAACGCCGAAGGATAAGGCTCGGGTTTATTGAACCTGTACATAGCGCCGGTGTTTACCTCAAAAAGCTTGTGAGTTTTCAGTATCTCGTCCATAGCGCCGAGCGCGGCGTCAATGTATCGCGGATGCGTCTCGTCGAACAGGCTTCCATTGAAGTTGTACTTCGTTATGAGGTCAAAATGCGCTACGATATCGGCGCCGGTTTTCCTGACGACGTCCGCTGTGGTTTCGAAATATAACTCCGCCATCGAGTAATAGTCGCCGTGAAAGTAAGTGTCGACAGCCGTCCTCTGGCGCTGCGCGCCATTGTCAACGCAGATGAGTGTATCCCCGTTTTGCACGTAGTGGACCGCTCCGATTATGAAGTCAAATCCTTCCGCTATGGGGTCGGCGTAGTACTCCTGTTCGACGCCCATGTATAGCTCGATCGAGTCGGCGTATCGCTCCTTGAGTTGCTTTACCTCTGACATATACTTCACTGTATCGTCCCGGCTCATGCTGTGCTTCATGTCGAACGCCGCGTATGAGTGCCCGGAAAACCCGAATGAGCCGCAGCCCTTTTCAATCGCGCCAAGTACCATCTCTTCGGGCGTCGCTTTTCCGTCGCAGTATATCGTATGAGAGTGGATGTTTTGCATATGAGAATGTATGTTTTGCTGTCGTATCAAGTCATTTTCTCCTGCTTCACTTTTTCGTCAATGACGTGGCGTGAGGCCAGTTCTTTTTTTACATCGTCGGTTGTTATGCCCATCTGTACCATCAACACCATCGCATGGTATGCAAGATCCGCTATCTCATAAATGGTTTCCGCCTTGTCCCCGGACTTGCCGGCGATTATCACTTCCGTCGACTCTTCGCCAAGTTTTTTCAGGATTTTGTCAGCGCCTTTGTCGAAAAGGTATGTGGTGTATGAGCCTTGTTTCCGGTTAGTTTTTCTGTCCGCTATGATATCGTACAGTGTGTCGAGCGTGAACGGTTCCGCGTTATCTCCGAATATGTAGTCGCTGAAGCATGAGTCGGCGCCGGTATGGCAGGCCGGCCCCGCTTTAATTACCGTTACAGTCAGGGCGTCTCTATCGCAGTCAGCCTTGATATTAACGATCCGCTGCACATTCCCGGACGTTTCGCCTTTGCGCCAGAGTTCATTGCGCGAGCGCGACCAGAAGCATGTCCTGCCTTCGGTAATACTTATGCTCAGGCTTTCTTTGTTCATATACGCAAGCGTCAGCACCGCGCCGCTGTCAGCGTCTATCACTATTGCAGGGATCAACCCTTTTTCATCGAATTTCAGTTCATTGACGTCTATCATTTCTTCATCTCCCAAAGTAACAGCGCGGGTATGTGCATTCTTTACATCCTGAGCAGAACCCTCCCGCTCCGAGTCCCGGGATATCATCCGTCGTAATCTCGAGACCTGCAAACACGCGCGGCAGGAATATGTCGAGGCTTGTCACAGGCGAATGCATCGACGCGCCGGGTACGCCAATAAGCGTGGTTCCGTCAAGATCCGCTATTGTCAGCATATTTCCCGGTTGCATCGGCACACCCTGCGTTATGAGCCTTGCGCCGCAAGTGCGTATCGCCGTCGGGGTGAGGTCGTCCGGGTCGACCGACATGCCGCCTGTGAGCAGTATTAGTTCCGCTCCTTGCTCTTTGTATGCCGCAATCGCTTCCAGGATCATATCCAGATCGTCGGGGCATTTGACCGCTCCAAGGAATTCCGCGTTGAATCTCCCAAGCTTTTTGCGCATTATAGGCTCAAACTTGTCCTCTATTCTGCCGTGATAGACTTCACTGCCGGTGATAATGACGCCGCATTTCAACTCTTTATACGGCAACACTGTGAAAACGGGGTAGTTCTCTTCCGCTATGTTTATTAGAGCTTCAACGTTTTCCCGTTTTGTGACAAGCGGTACAATGCGTATCCCGCCGAGTTTTGCGCCCTGCGGTACGTCGGTCATATCAGGCAGACAGGCGATCGTATAGTCTCCTACTGAGTTGATTTCTCTCAACGCTTCGCGGTTTACGTGAAACAGGCCGCGCGCCGCCGCGCACATCAAGATTTTTCCCTCCGACGGGCTCTCGTCGTGTTGTGTTCCCGGGCCGCAAACGACTTTCGCCGCCGCGATCGCCGCGTCGTCTTCATGGACTTCGTCCGCGTCGGGTTCCCAGATGAACACGTGGCTTTTCCCGATATCAAGAAGGCGCGGTATATCCTCTTCTCTTATTATGTAACCGCGGCTGAACATAACGCCTTTTTTGCCGCCCGATATTCCTGTCATGTCATGGCAGAGTGTTTGCCCGACCGCATCCTCGATCCTGATTTTTTTCATTATCTTTAGTCTCAACTCTCAATTTTCAATTTCTATTCCGTCTCCGGCTTTGATTACTCCCTCTTCGAGGACTATGGTAAATATTCCCTCGCGCGGCATTACGCAGTCGCCGGTCTGTTTTCTTATCGCGCAACCGCTGTCATGGCATATTTTTCCTATCTGCGTGACTTCCAACAATGTCGGACCGACGCGCAGTTTTGTCCCTACCGGAAGTTCGTAGAGGCAAATCCCTTGCGTCAGGATGTTTTCCGCAAAGACTCCGGCGCCCAGATCAGGGATCTTGTCGCGCAACTTGTCGACGCTTTCATCGGCGAGCAAGCTTATCTGCCTGTGCCAGTCGCCGGCATGCGCGTCGCCTTCTACTCCATGGTTTATTTTGACAGATATTTCCGGTACGGGCTTTTTTACTACGCCCTTAACGTCACTTATACAGACTGCGACCACTGTTGCCATAACCTGCTCTCCATTCCTAATTATCAATTTTTAACTCGTAGTCTCCTGATTTGCCTCCGGTTTTCCTCAGAAGACGGATGTTGCATATCTCTATGTCCTTCTGCGCGGATTTGCACATATCGTAAATCGTCAATGCCGCTGCAGCCACTGCTGTGAGCGCTTCCATTTCAACGCCTGTTTCTCCGTTGCAGCGAACCGCAGCCTTGATATGGATAGTGTTGTTATCTTCGTCGGGAGTGAATGAGACGTCGACGCCTGTGATCGCGATCGGGTGGCACATAGGGATAATTTCCGGCGTGCGTTTTGCCGCCATTATTCCTGCGACCTGCGCAACGCCGAGCACGTCGCCTTTTTTCAGTTCGCCGCGCATGGCAAGCTTGAATGTCTCAGCGTTTAATCGGACTTCTCCGCCGGCTGTCGCCTCTCGCAGCGTCGCCTGTTTGCCGCTTACGTCTACCATCCTGGCGCGCCCCTCGGCGTTAAAGTGTGTAAGTTCTGGCATGAGTTTTTTTCCTCCCCTGTTTTTGCTTGCTCGTGGTCGAAGAGCGATTGATAATCGCTCTGATAATCGCCCAACAACCCTTTACACTTTACTTTACCCTTAACACTTTGCACTTTACCCTTCGTCCTTCACCTTTCGTCCTTCACCCTTCGTCCTTTACACTTTACACTTTACACTTTACACTTTACACTTTACACTAAACTCATCCACCGATGGCGTTCATGTTGCGCGCACTTTCGCTTGACCCGCCGTCGCCGAGGTTGTGCTTGCCCGGCTTTTGTTGTATCGCCGAGCGGATAGCGTTTTCCAACTCGACCCCGCTCAAGCCTCTCAGCTCGATTTCGTCCGCCGAGTGCAGGCATGGTTTTAGTCTCCCGTCCGCGGCAATTCTTATTCTGTTGCAAGTCGGGCAGAAATGCGAGCTGATCGGGCTGATAAGCCCGACCGTACCCAGCCCTCCGGGCAGCTTGTACAGTTTCGCGACTCCGTCGGCGCCGACGTCCTGCAGTTCAGGCGCTATTTCGAGCACGCGCGAAGCGCTGACGAATCTCTCTTTAGCCCATTTGGCGCACTGCCCAATCGGCATGACTTCTATAAACCGCACGTTGACCTCATACCGGCGCGTGAGATCCAGCATGTTGAGCGTCTCCTCGTCGTTCACCCCGCCCATAAGCACAGCGTTTATCTTTACAGCGTCAAACCCTGTATCCAGCGCGGTTTGCACGCCGAGAAGCGCGTCTTCCAGCTTCCCGTTTCGCGTGATCTCCGCGTACGTTTCAGGGTCAAGCGAATCAAGGCTTATGTTCAGGCGGCGGACTCCCGCCGCTTTCAGTTCGCGCGCGTATTTCGGCAGAAGTATCCCGTTTGTCGTCAGGCACAACTCGCTGATACCCTGTGTGTTCGAGATCCTTCGGCAAATTTCAAGGATACCGCCGCGAACAAGCGGTTCTCCCCCGGTAACCCGCACTTTTGTGATCCCGCAAGACGCAGCGGCGCGGACGATTTCTTCGATCTCCTCAACCGACAAGACGTCTTCATGCCGCCGCTTTTCCACGCCATCCTCAGGCATGCAGTATATACAGCGAAGGTTGCAAAGGTCGGTCACTGACAGTCTCAGATAGAATATGTCTCTTCCGTAATTATCTTTCATGTACTTTTATCCGTTATTATCTTTCATGTACTTTTATCCGTTATTCTCCTTCATGTACTTTAGCTCGCAATATTATCCTTCATATACTTTAGCTCGCGTTAGTTTACAACCCTGATACATCTATTCGGTACGCTTTTATTACAGTTCCGGCAGGAAGCGGAGGCGATCCCATCGGGATCTCGCCCAACAAATCGCAACCTGAGAGAGAGGTCATCGACTCGCTTCCCTGGCTGTCGGCCTCAGTAAAGTATGCGACGGTATCGGCCACTTCCAGTCTGCCGCGCAAAAGACGCAGCTTCGGGCTGTCTTTCTTAAGCGGAGCGCGGAGAGCAACATTGATTTCGGGGAAATAACAGTCCGCTCTTCCACACAGCTTTTTGATATACGGCATAGCGACTCTGAAAAGCCCCAGCACTGCCGCCGCCGGATTTCCTGACAAGCTTAGCAGCAGTTTCCCTCCCTTAACAGCGGCTACTATGGCTCCGCCGGGCCTTAACGCAACCTTCCAAAACAGAATTTCAGCCCCTGCCAGTTCCGCGGATTTCACCGCCCAGTCGTAATCCCCCACGGACGCGCCGCCGGTCGTTATCACCATATCCGAATCCGCAAACGCGCGGTCGAGCAGCGCCGCAATGAGTTCGGGTTCATCCGGTACCACGCCTCCATTGACGGGAGTTGCCCCCGCGTCGGCCAGGTATGCGGACAGTGTGTGCGTATTACTGTTGTATATCGCAGCCGGGCGCAGCGCTTCGCCGACTTCGCAGAGCTCGGTTCCCGTGCTGATGACGGTGATCAACGGTTTTTTGTAAACCTCGACGTTTGCGATGCCCTGATTCGCAAGAGAAGATATCAGCGGCGCGGTTATTATCGTTCCTGCCTGCGCTATTTCACATCCTTGCTTAACGTCCGACCCCGCGTAAACAATGTTAGCTCCCGGTTTCACGGGTTCAAAAATCCGTACTTCATCGCAATCGCCGGAACACTCTGTATCCTCGTACTTTATTGTAGTGTCAGCGCCTTTCGGCATCGGAGCTCCGGTCAGGATCTTTGCCGCAAACCCCGGCTCAATATCGAATCGCGGCTGCGCACCGGCCGGTATCTCCTCTGTAAGTTTAAGCGTAACAGGATCGTCTCGCGAGGCGGCGCGAGTGTCATCGCCCCGAAAAGCATACCCGTCGTAAGGGCTTCTGTCAAACGGAGGTATGGGCATCGCGGCGACCAGGTTCTTTGCCATTACCCTGTTTCGCGCGTTTTCCAAATTCACCGTTTCAGTTTTGTGAGCAACCGGCAACTCTAGCAGCATCTCACACGCATCATCAACGCTGATATTCTTTAACATTTTCTCACCTCCGGATGCAAAAAACGATATCACCTCACATTGAATCTGTCAACCGACCGTTCCAAAAAATAAAATAAATTTTTCAATATAGTTATGGAAATGTGGGATTGTTTGTGATATAATATGTTACTAATTGTAAACGGATTGTTTTTTGTTGTTTTGTAGGTGGAATACATGCTAGAGTTATTATCGCCGGCAGGTTCGCCAGAAGGCGTTATCGCAGCCGTGCAAAACGGGGCGGATTCGGTCTATCTGGGTTTCGGTGATTTTAACGCGCAAAAGAGTGAAGAAAACTTCTCATATGACGAGTTCGGGCGGTCACTCGAGTATTGCCGCATACGCGGCGTAAAAACATATCTGACGCTCAATACGCTGGCAAACGACAGCGCGTTACCCGCCGCCGCAGAGCGCGCCAAGGAAGCCTGCCGCCTGGGTATCGACGCTATCATCGTTCAGGATCTCGGGGTAATGATGGCAGTTCGTAAGGCGGCGCCTGAAGTCCCGCTGCATGCCAGCACCCGTTTGAGCATCCACAATCTCGAAGGCGTAAAAATGGCGGCCGCCATGGGATTTCGGCGCGTCATACTCGCAAGGGAGCTGTCGCGCAGGGAACTCGCTTACATCTGCCGGAACTCGCCGATCGAGACCATGGTTTTTGTCCACGGAGCGCTGTGTATGTGTTACTCAGGTCAGTGTTATATGAGCGCTCTGACCGGCGGTCACAGCAGCAACCGCAGTGTTTGCTCACAGCCTTGCCGTCTCGGGTACAGCATTGGCGGCAACGCGATGAAGCATCCTCTCAGTTTGAAAGATAACTGCCTGTTACGCTACATATCCGACCTTGAAACGATCGGCGTCACGGGCGTTGTTATTGAGGGTCAGATGAAAAGGCCCGAGTATTCGGCAATTGTGACCGGTATTTACTCGAAAGCAGTCCATAAAGGCAAGTCCCCGACACAAGATGATCTGCGCTCGCTGCAGAAAATATTTTCACGGCACGGGATCACAGATGGTTTTTATCTCGATCAACCGGATCAGAGTATGCATGGCGCCCGCGAAGAGGAAGATGACTCCGACTCCGTCATTTTTGAGACGGCCCGCAAGAACTACCTGAACGGCGAGTTTCAGCGCGTACCCGTAAGGTTTACCGGTACCGTCCGTGAAGGTAAACACATTAAGATCGCCGCGATCGACGACAAAAAAAACTCCGCGGTAGTATACGGGCCTGTGCCGGAACCGGCGTTTCATATGGAACTGACAGGCGCAGCGCTGCAAACGCAGCTTCACAAGACAGGCGGGACTCCATTTTTATGCGTGGGGGTAAAAGGTACGGTTGAACCGGGTCTTGCGCTGCCAACTCAGGCTTTCAACGAGATGCGCCGCAATTTGCTGACTGAGATCCTTGAACTGCGCAGAGTCGTTCCGGAGCGCGCGGAGGGCGAATACGTCCCGGACGAGCCTGTTGAGGGTCATACTGATTCCCCGGCGTTGACAGTATCGGTCATGAGGCTTGATCAGCTTTCGAAGGGGCTCGAAGCGCTCAGCCCGAATACCGTCTACATCCCTATCATGGAGTTCGATTTCGAGTCGCCGGTGCTGCGCAGTTTTCTTGAAAACCCTGATATCAACGTCGCGATCGCTATCCCGCGAGTCATGCACGATAACGAGAGGAAAAAGGTTTCGGAGATCCTTACCAGAGCTATTGAACTGGGAGTGACAGACGCGCTTGTTGGCAACATTGGTCAAATTCAGTTTGTCCGAAGCCACGGTATAACTGTCAGAGGAGATTTCGGCCTGAACGTCTTCAACTCTGAGTCTCTGAACGTTCTTAAAAACCTGGGCTTAAAATCGGCGACGCTGTCATTTGAGCTTCGGATCTCTGAAGTGCGGGCTCTGTCCAAACCTATCGATACAGAGTTGATCACATACGGCCGCCTGCCTCTTATGGCAACTGAGAATTGCATTGTAAAAAACATAACAGGCACGTGTACATGCGACAGTTTTTCCGGGCTCATGGACAAACAGGGTGCGCTGTTCCCTATCGTTCCGGATTTCGGTTGCAGGAACATCCTGCTCAACTCAAAGAAACTGTTCATGGCGGATAAGCGTTTCACGACGTCAACCATCGGTCTGTGGGCGGAACGGTTGTACTTTACTACTGAAAACTCAGTCGAATGCACAGCCATCGCAAAGAGGTACATGGGTCTTGGCGGATACTCGCCTTCGGGGCACACGCGCGGCCTGTATTATAGGGACGCGGAATGACGATTCTGGCTTACGGTTCACGGCATGCTGAGTTATATAACAGCGAGGCTGGGAACATGAGTTTTAAAGATTTGGCAGGAGGATGGTTTTGGGTATAGTACTGGCTTCGGGCTCGCCGCGCAGGCGGGAACTGTTGGATCTGATAGGTCTGAAAGATTTCAAGGTTATCCCGGATGAGAGCGCCGAAGACGTGGTTGCCGGCTTGACGCCGGAACAGACAGTCAGCAGGATCGCACTCAGGAAAGCTGAGAATGTTTCGGTTTTGTGTGACTCCGGCGATATAATCATCGCTGCGGATACGCTGGTTTATTTAGACGGCCGTCCGCTTGGAAAACCTGTCAGCCGTGAAAACGCCGGAGTTATGCTCCGGGAGTTGTCGGGCCGACGGCATGAGGTATACACAGGCGTTGCTTTGAGAAGAGGAGACGTAAATGTCTCCGACGTCGTAAAGACGGACGTGTACTTCCGCGAAATCACCGGGGAGGAAATCTCAGCCTATGTCAAGTCCGGCGAGCCGATGGACAAGGCAGGCGCGTACGGCGCGCAGGGGCGCGGATCCATTTTCATCGAGAGGATAGACGGCGAGTTCTTTAACGTTATGGGTCTGCCGCTGTGCCGTTTATCAAAAATGCTCAGGGAATTTGGTGTTTTTGTATGATGAAAACTCTACTTACAAGAAGAACAATAATAATCGCCGTTATCGCGGTTCTCATCGCGACCAGTACTATCGTATCTGTTAACATGTTCAATAGGAGCGGTCCGGTAACAGATCTGGCAAACACCCTCTCCAAGCCTATCCGCCAGCTCGCGTCGCAGATCGCGCGCGTGTTTGAGAGCATATACGCATCCGCTTACAGATACGATCTTCTCATGGAGCAGTATGAAGAAAAACTGACTGAGCTGACCGAGTATGAACGGATCAACAAAGAAGCGCTGGATTTGGCTGCCGAGAACGACCGTCTGCGGGCTTTGGTCGGTTTCCGGGAACGACATACCGGGTATGAACACGATTACGCGGACATCCTGGACAGAAGCGGGTCGATTTGGGCCTCATCGTTCACTATCAACATCGGGTACGCAAACTCGTCGATCCAGCGCGGCAACGGAGTGGTCACCGAGTACGGCGTGTTGATCGGGCAAGTTTCCGAAGTCGGGGCTACGGACTCGATAGTAATAAGCGTTCTCGATACTACGTTTGCGGCCGCCGCCTTGATAGGCGACACCAGCGGAGACAGCGGCGGCAGCGCCACGATAAAAGGCGACTTCGCGCTTATGCGGAACGGTCTCCTTATGCTTGATTACTTCGACGACGAGCTGATCGTTTTGGCAGGCGATACTGTGTTCACTTCCGGAGACGGAGGGGTCTTCCCGCCATGGCTCGTAATCGGCGAGGTTGTGGAAGTTCTCAGGCACAGTACCGGGATCGGCCGCTACGCGGTCGTCAAACCTTTACGCGATATTGAAACGATCCAGCACGTATTCGTTATTACCGGTTTTGAGGTCACAGGCTGATCAGACAGAAAGTTTTAGACAGAAGACGACGACTACAGAGGACTAGGACTACAGAGGATTAGGACTACAGAAGACGAGGACTAATAGTTAAGACATGAGAAGATGGAGTTTCGCAAAAAGGCGCTCGCTGGTCGTTTCCGTACTGCTTCACGCCCTGCTGCTGATAATCGTCTACGTATTTCAAAGAATGATATTTCCCTACGTGCGGCTGTTCGGACTGATCCCGTTGCTGCTCCCTATCGCAGGAACGGGCGTAGCTATGTATGAGGGAAGTTACGCCGGCGGAGTAACGGGAATCTTTGCGGGGATATTATGCGACGTTTCATTCAACGAACCCGCAGGGGTGTTTACCGTGCTGCTCACTATGACCGGGTTGCTGATCGGGACTTTGGCGGATACGATAATTGCCCGTGGGTTCGTGACATACTTCATCAGTTGCATCGCCGTTTTGGCTGTTTCCGCTTTTGCGCAAATGTTCCCCCTGCTGTTTTTTGAGAAGGTTTCACCGACGCCGCTGCTTATGACTGCGCTGTGGCAGACAGTTTATTCGCTGATTTTCACTGTTCCTCTCTGGTTTTTTGTCCGATCGCTCGGCAAGCGCGCTCAGCGCGCAAGGCCTTAGGTACGCCTTGATACCTTAGAGAAAGGAGGTCTAGATGCAAAAGCTATATAAGCCCGTAAGGTTAGGTTTCATATTCACCGCAATGGCTGTGTTGCTTACTATCTTTGTATCCGCGCTTTACAGATACCAGCTATACGATTCAGCCCCGCCTGCGGATGAGCTTTATCCACAGATCACTATTGTCCGCCATGTCACTATTCCCTCCGCACGTGGTAACATATACGACCGCAACGGCGTCAAACTGGCTTCCGGCAGGCCTTCGTACAACATAACGCTCAACAGGAGAGCCCTGCTCTACGACCCTGACATGAATGACGTCATTCAGGAACTCATCTATACCTCTATGGACGAAAATGTCATTTATAACGACACTTTCCCGATTACGCGCGGCGCGCCGTTCACGTTCGTAACGGATATGACGTCGGAACAGCGGCGCAGGTTAGACGCATATTTCGAATACTTCCACTATGATCCCGATATTTCGGCTTCGGACCTTCTTGCTTCAATGCGCAGCCACTACGGGATCGACTATACCGTAGGCATTGCGGAAGCGCGCCTCATTATCGGAGTCCGCTATGAACTTGAGATCAGAGCTATCGTCGGGACTATCGCCCCCTATGTTTTCGCAAATGACGTCAATCTTGATTTCGTGTCGCTTATCGGGGAGCGCGGGCTGACAGGGGTACATATCGAGACCGGATACGTCCGCGAGTACCACACCATTTACGCCGCGCACCTTCTGGGTTATATCCGGCCGATGAGCGCCGAGCAGATCGAGTTCTTCTGCGGTGAGATGGGTTACCCGATGGATGCGCTGGTCGGGCAGATGGGCGCCGAGTCGGCGTTTGAAAGCCTGCTTCACGGTGTGGACGGGAGGCAGATCATAACAACAAGCGACTCGGGAACAGTTCTAAGCATAGTTTCATTGCAGGAACCGGAACCGGGGCAGCACATCTACCTGACACTGGACATTGACCTTCAGATGGTGGTGGAACACGCGCTGAACGCGCATATCGACCTGTTGAATATGGAACGTACAGAGGAGAGTGATTTGATAACCGCCGGAGCTGTAGTCGTTACCAATGTCAGGACCGGAGAAATCCTGGCCGCGGCTTCATACCCGACGTTCAATCCGATGACGCTGTCCAGGGATTTTGCGAGGCTCAGTTCCGATACGACGTGGCCTATGCTGAACCGCGCCACACACGGCAGATACAACCCCGGTTCAACATTCAAGATGGTGACGGCGTTCGCGGGGCTCAGACACGGCGTCATAGATCGTTACTTCCCGGTTAATGACACAGGCCCGTACGACATATTGGGAGACGTTGGCAACACATATAAGCCGACCTGTTGGTACTACCAACTCAACCATGTAGGGCACGGTCCGCTTGACGTAGTCCAGGCGCTGGAGCAATCATGCAACTACTTTTTCATGTATGTCGCCGACAGGCTCGAAGGCGGCGGCCCCGACGGCGCGTATGTGCTGGCTGACGTCGCCCAGGAGTTCGGTCTGGGGCGGACGACAGGCCTTGAAATACCGGAAAACTCCGGGCGGCTTGCTACTCCGGATTTTACGCGCGAGGTACTTAACGAAGGTTGGTGGCGCGGCGATACGGTTGCGACGGCGTTCGGTCAGGGTCATAACATGTTCACGCCAATACAGCTCGCAAATTATGCCGCTACTATCGCAAACGGCGGAACACTGCATTCGCTGACGATTCTCCGCAGGATAAAGAGCGCCGATTACAATGAACTGATATATGTGCACGAGCCTGAGGTGCTTGGCGTTATAGAGGAGACGGAGTATATTGAAATACTTCAGGAAGGTATGAGAGCGGTGGTCAGGGGAAGCCGCGGGACTGCGCACAGGGTTTTCGGTGACTATCCCATTCAAGTCGCCGCAAAGACCGGTACAGTTCAGCAAGAGACCTCTGACATAAACAACGGCGTTTTCATATGTTACGCGCCCGCCGACGATCCGGAGATCGCGATTTCTGTCGTCATTGAAAAGGGTGGTTCGGGGTCTGCGGTCATGGATGTGGCGAGAATGATTTTCGATTACTACTTCAGGACGGAAACGAGCGCGCTGGCTATTCCGTTCGGCGAGTTGATACCGTAGGGGTACGTCGTGCGTAACAATATTTATGTGAAGGGCGCATTGCGCCTTGCAATATCTCGAGTAACAGTTATTTTATCTTTAGGAGTAGTGTGTGCGTAACAATATTTATGTGAAAGGCGCAAGAGAGAATAATCTTAAGAATATCGATGTGGAGCTTCCGCGCGATAAGCTGGTCGTTTTAACAGGAATATCCGGCAGCGGTAAATCATCGCTCGCGTTCGATACGATATATGCGGAGGGGCAGCGGCGCTATGTCGAGTCGCTGTCTGCGTATGCGCGTCAATTTCTTGGTCAAATGGAAAAACCCGACGTCGATTACATCGAGGGGCTGTCACCGGCCATTTCGATAGACCAGAAAACAACCAGCCGCAACCCGCGCTCAACCGTCGGGACTGTTACCGAAATATACGATTACCTCCGGCTGTTATGGGCGCGCGTCGGCATTCCGCACTGCCCGGAATGCGGAAAAGAGATAAAACAGCAATCGGTCGACCAGATCGTAGACAGCGTTATGACATTACCGGAAGCGACCAGAATACAAGTAATGGCGCCTGTCATCCGTTCACGCAAAGGAGAGTATCAGAAAGTGTTTGACGACGCCCGCAAGAGCGGCTACGTCCGCGTCCGCGCCGACGGCAGTATTTATGATTTGACCGAAGACATTAAGCTTGACAAGAATAAGAAGCACAATATAGAAATCGTCATCGACCGTCTTGTGATCAAGGAAGATATCGCGCGGCGTCTGACCGACTCTATCGAAACGGCGCTCTCGCTCTCAGGCGGGCTGCTGATCATCGACGTTGTCGGAGAAGAACGCGACCTTCTATTCTCGCAGAATTACGCGTGCGAGGAATGCGGAGTATCGATCGAGGAATTGACGCCAAGACTGTTTTCATTCAACAATCCGTACGGCGCCTGCCCCTCCTGTACGGGGCTCGGCACTCAGCTTCGCGTCGATCCGGCGCTTATAATAACCAACCCGTCTATATCGATCATGGATGGCGGGTTATCAGCCTCCGGCTGGGGAAACGTAAAAAACGACGGCATATCAAAAATGTATTTTGAGGCGCTTGCGAAAAGATATAACTTTAAGCTGACGACGCCGATCAGGGAACTGCCCGATGACGTGCTTGATATCATATTGTACGGCACTAAAGGCGAAAAGCTTTCGCTGTATTACGACCAACCGCGCGGCAAAGGTGTTCTGACCCAGCCGTTTGAGGGGATCGTCAACAATATCGAACGTCGTTATAAAGAGACTCAGAGTATGTCAATGCGCTGGGAACTGGAGAGTTACATGGCCGAACACCCCTGCCCTTCATGCGGCGGGCGCAGGTTGAAGAAAGAGGTGCTTGCGGTTACGGTCGGCGGTCTTAACATCGCGGAACTTACAGAGATGTCGATTCTGCGCGCGCTGGAGTTTGTGGATCATCTGGCTTTATCGGACAAGGACATGTTGATCGCCAAGCGGATCATCAAGGAGATCCACGAACGGCTCGGTTTTCTGCGCAGCGTAGGCCTGGAGTATCTCACGCTAAGCCGAAAGGCCGGCAGCTTGTCGGGCGGAGAGAGTCAGCGGATAAGGCTTGCCACACAGATAGGTTCTTCATTGATGGGCGTGCTGTATATTCTGGATGAGCCGTCGATAGGCCTGCATCAGCGTGATAACATCAAGCTTCTCAACATGCTCAAACGGCTACGCGATCTTGGTAACACACTGCTTGTCGTCGAACACGACGAAGAGACTATCCTCGAGGCGGACTTTGTCGTGGACGTCGGCCCGGGCGCGGGAGTGCGGGGCGGCGAAATAGTATGCGCCGGAACCGCGAGCGAGATCATGGCTTGCGATAGTTCGGAGACCGGACAGTATCTCAGCAGAAGGAAAAAGATACCCGTACCGGCGGTACGCAGAAAACGCACCGGGCAGTTGCTCACTGTGCGCGGCGCATGCGAGAACAATCTGAAGGATCTGAACATCTCGATACCCCTTGGCGTAATGACATGCGTAACAGGCGTATCGGGCAGCGGCAAGTCGTCGCTTATAAACGAGGTCGTCTACAAGGCTCTCGCCGCGGAGTTGAACCACGCTAAAACGCGCCCCGGCAAGCATGAAGCTGTCGATGGCGTTGAATTCCTTGACAAAGTGATCGATATTGACCAGTCGCCCATTGGACGCACTCCGCGTTCAAACCCGGCGACATACACCGGCGTATTCAGCGATATAAGGGATCTTTTCGCTTCGACGCAAGACGCGAAAGCGCGAGGGTACGGGCCGGGGCGGTTCTCGTTCAACGTACGCGGCGGGCGCTGCGAGTCGTGCGCGGGCGACGGTCTTCTGAAGATAGAGATGCATTTTTTGCCGGACATCTACGTCCCGTGCGACGTCTGTAAGGGCAAACGCTATAATCGCGAAACGCTCGAGGTCAAGTATAAGGGCAAGAACATTCAAGAAGTCCTCGACATGACTGTGGACGAGGCTCTTGAGTTCTTTGAAAATCTGCCGAGAATCAAGCAAAAACTTGTGACGCTCGCCGACGTCGGCCTTGGATATATAAAGCTCGGGCAGCCGTCGACGACACTGTCGGGCGGCGAGGCGCAGCGCGTTAAGCTGGCGACCGAGTTGAGTAAACGCGCGACGGGAAGCACATTTTATGTTCTCGACGAACCGACGACCGGCCTTCATATGGCTGACGTACATAAACTTATCGAGGTGCTCGACCGTCTGGCGGACGCGGGCAACACCGTCGTTGTGATCGAACACAATCTCGACGTCATTAAGACCGCCGACCATATCATCGATCTGGGCCCCGAAGGCGGAGACGCCGGCGGCGAGATCCTATTTGAGGGCACTCCGGAAGAAGCCGCCCTATGCGAGCGCAGTTACACAGGTCAATACCTAAAACATGTTCTATCCTCGTAGGGGCGGTCTGTGACCGCCTACCCCGCCGCATTCGTAGGGGCGGCCTATGGCCGCCTACCCCCCCCCATTCGTAGGGGCGGGCTGTGACCGCCTACCCCCCGCCCCATTCGTAGGGGCGACCTACGACCGCCCACCCCCCCGCCCCCCCCGCCGCACCCCCGGCAAA
>Ga0082212_10004237_pt1 | contig 19959 bp, 19 predicted proteins | sample TergutNt197P3_FD_71548 | JGI IMG/M metagenome (GOLD analysis project Ga0082212, IMG submission 71548) | Neocapritermes taracua P3 segment gut microbial communities from Petit-Saut dam, French Guiana - Nt197 P3 | ecosystem: Host-associated > Arthropoda: Insects > Digestive system > Gut ... | reverse complement strand
CCCCCCTCCTCGCCTTCCACTCCCCGTCATGGCGAGCGTCGCCCCCGTCGACGCGTGGCAACCTAGCGGTGGGACAGGGGGACGGTTCTCTTGTCCCTGCACAGGGACAAGAGAACCGTCCCCCTGTCCCATCCGGCCCCCCTTGTCATGAAGTCCCCACCTCCACAAAGACCCCCGCGGAGCATGTCGAGATCGCACGCAACCCCGCACGCCCCCATGCCCCGCAATTCATCGCCCAGCTCTTCGACGGCTTCATCGAGCTGCACGGCGATCGCCTCTTCCGCGACGACCATGCACTTCTCGGCGGCCTGGCGAGCTTTGAGGGCATACCCGTCACGGTAGCCGCGCACCTCAAAGGCGCCGACCTCAATGAGAACCTCGCCTGCAACTTTGGCATGCCCCATCCCGAGGGCTATCGCAAGTTCATCCGCCTGGCCAAGCAGGCCGAGAAGTTCGGGCGCCCGCTCATCACCTTCATTGATACGCCTGGAGCCTACCCTGGCGCCGAGGCTGAGGAGCGCGGGCAGGGTGAGGCCATCGCCCACTGCCTCTTCGAGTTGAGCGGCCTTGCCATCCCCACCATCGCCGTTGTCACCGGTGAGGGTGGCAGCGGTGGCGCACTCGCCCTGGGTCTTTCTGACCGTGTGCTCATGTACGCCTACGCCATCTACTCCGTGCTCTCGCCTGAGGGCTTCGCAAGCATCCTGTGGAAGGATGCCAAACGTGCGTCTGAGGCCTGTGGTGTCATGAAGCTCACCGCACAGGACCTGTACGCCTCAGCCATGGTCGATGCGCTCATCCCAGAGCCGGAGGGCGGCGCGCACAACAACCCGCCCGCCGCTATCGAAGCGCTACGCCCCTTCCTGCGCGAGACACTGCGCGAGTTACAGGGCAACAACCAGGAGGAGCTTTTGGCTGCGCGCTACCAGAAATACCGGAAGTTCTCCTGATACCAGGAGGAATGACACCGTACAGGCAACAGGAAAGGCATCTATGAGGATACAGGGAACAGGAAGCGCGGCGCCGGCAAAGGTGCTCACCAACAACGATCTTGCGCAGATGGTCGACACCAGTGACGAGTGGATCCGCACACGCACCGGCATCGCTACGCGCCATATCGCCCAGGAGGAGACCACACTCAGCCTGGCCATGCAGGCAGCTGAGCGCGCACTGGACGCCGCGTTGGCCAACGGTGTTGAGCGGGAGCGGATCGGCCTTGTCATCTGTGCTACCGTAAGCAACGAGAAACGCTGTCCTCCACTCGCCTGCCTGCTCCAACGCGACCTGGGGCTGCGCAGCAATCTGCTCGCCTTTGACCTCAATGCCGCCTGTTCGGGATTCATCTACGCGCTTATCGTTGCACAGAAGCTTGTCAACCGGGAAAGCTGCGCGCTTATCGTAGGCGTTGAAACGCTCTCGCATCTGATGGACTTCACCGACCGCAACACCTGCGTGCTGTTCGGCGACGGAGCAGGCGCTGCTGTGGTGTCTTTCACAGAAGCCGCTGACAGCCAGCCGCTTTTCTGGGTCGCTGAGGCCCAAGGCGACGAGGACCTGCTCTATATCACCGACTTCATCCACATGGACGGCCAAGGCGTGTTCAAGTTCGCCGTAGAGGCTTTGACCAGGAGCATCAGGGCAGTGGCGGCTCAGGCGCAGATAGGCCTTGAGGAGGTAGACCTCTTCATCTGCCATCAAGCCAATGAGCGCATCATCGCAAGCGCCGCAAAACGCCTGGGTATACCGCTTGAGCGCTTCTTCATGAACCTTGAGCGCTACGGCAACACCAGCGCCGCCAGCATACCCATAGCCCTTGACGAGGCCTTGGCTGCTGGTGCGTTACGTACGGGCGCCAAAACCATTCTTGCAGGCTTTGGCGGTGGTATGACAGCCGGCGCCGTCTACCTCATCTGGCAGTAAAAGGAGAACACATGTTACTTGACAGCTTTCTGAAGATCACCTACCCCTTCATGCAGGGCGGCATGGCGCAGGTCGCCACCGGACGCTTTGCAGCGGCGGTCAGCAACGCCGGCGCGCTGGGCATTGTTGCTGGCGGCGGCAGGACCAGCGAGCAGCTGCGTGAGGAGATCCACACGGTTCGCTCTCTGACGGACAAGCCCTTTGGGGTCAACGTCATGCTCATGGCGCCTGACATCGAGAAGATAGCCGCCGTTGTGGCTGAGGAGCAGGTGCCCGTCATCACCACGGGAGCCGGCGACCCCGCGGCTTATATCGAAGCCTGGAAGAACGCGAAAAGCCTGGTCATACCCGTTGCGCCCAGCGTTTCGCTTGCGCGGCGCATGGAGAAGTACGGCGCTGACGCCGTGATAGCAGAGGGCACGGAGAGTGGCGGTCATGTGGGCGAACTGACCACCATGGCGCTGGTGCCCCAGGCAGTCGACGCCCTGCGTATCCCCGTCATCGCCGCTGGAGGCGTTGCCTCAGGGCGGCAGCTTTGCGCTATCTTCGCCCTGGGCGCCATAGGCGTCCAGATGGGCACGGCGCTGCTGGTGAGCGAGGAATGCCCTATCCACGAGAACTACAAGCAGCTGCTGCTCGACGCCCGCGACACATCGACCACCGTCACCGGCCGCAGCCTGGGCGCACCCGTACGCATCATCAAGAACAAGATGGCGCGCAGCTATCTCAAGCTCGAGAAAGGTGATATCAACCGTGACGCCCTGGAGGAGCTTACCCTTGGCTCGCTCAGACGTGCCGTGTTCGACGGCGATAAGGACCGAGGCTCCTTCATGGCCGGGCAAGTGGCTGGCCAGCTGACGCGCATAGAACCGCTTGCCGATATCTTCTCCCGCCTCATGCAGGAGTATCAGCAGGTAAAAGAAGGGCTACCCGCACTATGATGCAGATCCCTCAAAACGCAACACTCTCCCCATTCACCTTGCCCGGCATTGCGCTACGCCTGACAGGCCTCACGGCCTGGGCCTTTGCCGGGCAAGGCAGCCAGATACCTGGCATGGGATGCGATATCTACCAGGAGTTCCCCCAGACACGCCCCATCTTTGAGAGCACGGCGGCGGGCTTCGACCTCAGGGAGCTCTGCTTTGACTCCCCCACCAATCTTTTGGATGACACCCGCTATACGCAGGCCTGTATGGCAGCCTTCGCCGCCGCCGTGGTGGCCCTGCTCTTTGAAGCGGGCCTGCGCCCCAGCGCAACGCTGGGGCTTTCTTTGGGCGAGTACAGCGCGTTGCATGCTGCGGGGGTCTTTGACAGTCAGACCTTGCTGTCACTGCTCGGTTTCCGTGGCCGGATCATGGCCGAAGCTTCCGCTCGACCCTCCCGCATGACTGCGGTTTTGGGCCTTTCTGACGAGGAGGTCGAGATAACAGTCGCAGAGATAGCCAGCAAGACCGGCATGGTGGTCTCCTGCACAAACTACAATGCACCACTACAGCTGGTCATCGGCGGAGAGGAAGAGGCTGTGATCGCCGCGGAAGAGGCGCTCAGGCAGCGTGGTGCGCGGCGCTGCATCCCGCTGAAGACCAGTGGCCCCTTCCACACAGCCCTCATGGAGGATGCGGGAAAGCTGCTCACAGAGCGCCTGGCCACCACCTGCTTTGCTCCTCAGGCGGCGCCGGTCATCTTCAACGCCAGCGCCACTCCTGCTCCTGACACCGACATACCCGCACTTCTCGTCAGACAGATCTCCTCACCGGTGCGCTTTGCGCAAAGCATCCGTCTGCTCAAAGAGGCAGGCATCAGCTCCATCATAGAGATAGGCCCGGGAAACGTGCTTGCCGGTCTGATAAGGAAGACTGCGCCTGACATCCAGGTGACTTCCCTGCAAACTGCCGACGACATAAGAAAGCTGGTGGGAACGTGAGCACAACAACTGGTGAACTGACTTTGCGCGTCGCGCTGGTAACTGGTGGCAGCCGTGGCATCGGCCGCGCCATCAGCGTTGCGCTGGCTACCAGTGGCTGCAGCGTTGCCATCAACTACGCGCGTGGCCAAAATGAGGCCCACCAGACACAGCAGCTTTGCGAGCAGGCTGCCCTGGCAGCTGGACACCATGCATCGCGCTTCATCACCATAGGCGGCGATGTTGCAGACCCCAGCGCCTGCGAGGAGCTCTTCGGCGCCACTGTTGAAGCCCTGGGCGCACCGGATATCCTGGTCAATAACGCCGGTATCACCCGCGACAACCTCATCCTGCGCATGAGCGTTGAGGACTTCGACCAGGTCATCCAGGTGAACCTGCGCGCCGCTTTCATCTTCAGCAAGCTCGCCGCCCGCAGCATGGTGAAGAAGCGCTTTGGACGCATCATCAATACCTCCAGTGTGGTGGGTCTTACGGGTAACGCGGGGCAGGCGAACTATGCTGCGAGCAAGGCAGGGCTCATTGGGCTGACCAAGACCCTGGCAAAGGAGCTGGGATCGCGCTTTGTCACCGTCAACGCCGTCGCACCCGGTTTCATCGAGACCAGCATGACCGAGGACTTGGGCACAGGGGTACGCGAGCAACTCACCGGCAGCCTTGCCATCCCACGTTTGGGAACGCCAGAGGACGTGGCAGCGCTGGTCGCCTTCCTCGCAAGCGATGCGGCTTCCTACATAACGGGGCAGGTCATCGCCGTGGATGGCGGTATGGCCTTGTAACCCCACCGTCATTGCGAGCCCTGCCAGAGGCAGGGCGTAGCGCCTGAGGCGCCACTGTGCGGTTTTGGGAGAGGTGGCTGAAGCGAGACCGGGAACCGCTTGTTATCAGTACTATGCAGAGCAGAGAAGGAGCCGACATGATACAGGTAAAGACACAGCGCGTGGTGGTCACCGGCATGGGGGCCATAACGCCGTTGGGTGCAACGGCGCCGTCCTTTTGGAGCGCTGTCAAGGGCGGCCAGTGCGGCATCGCGCCCCTGTGTGCCTATGACACAAGCACGCAGGCGGCAAAACTCGCCGCAGAGGTCACCGCAGACACCGCGGATCTCCTGACTCCCGCTGAGCTGCGCAAGATGGACCGCTTCACCCAGTTCGCGGTCATCGCGGCGCGCGAAGCCGTAAGCGACAGCGGGTTGACGGCTGACAACACGGACCTTAACCGCGTAGACGTGCTGGTCGCAAGCGGCATAGGCGGCATGGCGACCACGGTGCGCGAGCAGAACCGGGGGCTTGAGCGCGGCTTTGACAAGATCTCGCCTTTCTATATCCCCATGACCATAGCGAACATCGCTGCCGGACAGATCGCCATCGAGCACGGCCTACGTGGGGATTGCAGCTGCATCGTAAGCGCCTGCGCGAGTTCAGCCCACGCCATCGGCGAGGCCATGCGGCACATCCGCCACGGTTATACCGACGTGGTGGTCTGCGGAGGCAGTGAGGCAACGGTCATTCCGCTCGCGATGGGTGGCTTCACCTCCATGCAGGCCCTGCATCTGGGTGATGACCCCCTGCGCGCCTCCATCCCCTTTGATGCAGAACGCTCGGGCTTTGTGCTGGGTGAAGGCGCTGGCATACTGGTTCTGGAGTCCCTTGATCACGCCCGTGCGCGTGGCGCACAGGTGTACGCTGAGGTCGCCGGCTTTGGCGCCGGCAGCGACGCCTACCACATCACCGCGCCTGAGCCTACCGGTGCGGGAGCGATCAGCTCCATGCGTCGCGCCCTGCTTGATGCAGACCTGACCCCCGCCGACGTTGACTATATAAACGCCCATGGCACCTCAACACCTCTTAACGATAAGAGCGAGGCTCTGGCCATACGCACCGTGTTTGACAACCAGGCAATACCACCCGTCAGCTCCACAAAATCAATGACCGGCCACCTTCTTGGAGCCGCTGGCGCAATCGAAGCCATCATCTGTGCCCGCGCCCTTCAGGAGGGCTTCATCCCACCAACCATCAACTATCGCATACCAGACCCCGAATGCGAGCTTGACGTAGTACCCGGTGAAGGCCGCTTGGCTCCTCTGGAGGTTGCCCTGTCCAACTCACTGGGTTTTGGTGGTCATAACGCCACGCTTATCCTTATCCGTATGTCCTAGAAAGGCTCGCCATGCCTACGCTTGATATCGAACAGATCAAGGAAATCCTCCCTCATCGTTATCCCTTCCTTCTCATAGACCGCGTTGAGGATTATAATCCTGGTGTATGGGCGCAGGCGCGTAAATGCGTCACGGGGAACGAACCGTTCTTCCAGGGGCATTTTCCGCAGCAGGCGCTTATGCCGGGGGTACTCATCTTGGAGGCGCTTGCCCAGACGGGGGCAATCGCGCTTCTCAGCGAGCCTGAGAACAAAGGACGCATTGCCTATTTCGGCGGCGTGAAAAACGCTCGCTTCAGGAGGGTCGTGCGACCCGGAGACGTGCTTGAACTTGAGTGTCACCTCACAAAACGCAAGGGGTCGATAGGCTTTGGCGAGGCGATCGCAACCATTGAGGGGGTTGTCGCCTGTAAGGCTGAGCTGAGCTTTGTGTTGGGCGGAGAGCGCGTATAAGTAAAGGGCGGAACCACCGTCACAGGGGAGTACATGGAGCGCGAGGAGATGCAGATGATCGAATCATTGGAGACCGCATTTATCGGAGTGTACACCAAGTTCAAGATCCAGTTCTACCAGCGAGTGCTCCAACGCCTGTCAGCGCGCGAGGCCTCCCTCACCACAACCGAGGCATACAGCGTAGAGATCATCCATTCCCTGGGTACGCCTACGGTGAGCGAGTTCGCAAAATTCGTCAATATCTCCGTTGCCAATGCGACCTACAAGGTACAGAGCCTCATCAAGAAGGGCTATCTGTATAAACAGCGCTCAGAAGCAGATCGCCGTGAATCATATCTCTATACCACGGAGCGCTACGCTGAGTACCAAAGGCTGAGCGATAGTTACATCAACACCATCCTCAGACGTATAGAGCAGAACTGCTCACCAGAGGACGTTGCCGCCTTTGCACGTGTGATCAGCACCATGAACAATGAACTCATGCCTGAGGTGGAGCTACACGGATAAGGATCCCATACTGGGGTTTTCCAAAGCGTCGCACTGTGATTGCTTGTTTTATTGAGCCACAATACAGCCGAACCGGGAGGGAATCGAGGAAGAGATGAAAAAGGAGCATGGAGTCCTATTCGAGCCTATTCGTATTGGCACTGTAGCGATTAAGAACCGCCTTGTCATGGCCCCCATGGGACCAGCCGGCATGTCTAACGAGAATGGCGTCTTCAACCAGCGCGGCGTGGACTACTACGTCGAACGGGCTCGAGGTGGGGTGGGCCTCATCATCTCAGGTACTACTTGTGTCGAGGACCAGGTCGAGCGGAGAAAGCAGCATATGCCGTTTCCTCGGAAGAAGCCTGGCGAGTTCTCTGCCGCTTCCCGTCTCATGCTCGAAAGAGTACATGCATATGACACCAAGTTCTTCGTCCAGCTGACAGCGGGCTTTGGCAGGGTGTTGTCGCCTGCCTTGCTGAGGGAGGAAGATGAGCTGGTGGGCCCCTCGATGAACCCAGGCAGATGGATACCTACACAGATCACCAGGGAGATCACCGTCAAGGAGATCAAATCCATCGTCAAGGCGTTTGGGGAGTCCGCGGAGATATGCAGGAACTGCGGATATGACGGTATCCAGATACATGCCGTACACGAGGGCTACTTGCTCGACCAGTTTGCCACCCCTTTCTTCAACCGCAGGACAGATGAGTATGGTGGGTCGCTTGAGAACAGGATCCGCTTCGCAGTTGAGGTCGTTGAGGAGATCAAGGCACGGTGCGGAGACGATTTCCCTGTCACCGTGCGGTACAGCCCCAAACACTTCATCAAGGATTGGAACAGGGGTGGATTGCCGGGTGAGGTCTTCGAGGAGAAGGGCCGCGATCTTGACGAAGGTGTCGAGATGGCCAAGCTGCTTGAAGAAGCCGGCTATGACGCCTTTGATGTCGATGTGGGAAGCTATGACGCATGGTACTGGAGCCATCCTCCGATGTTCCACGAGAAGGGCATGTACCTTCCCTACAGCGAGCTTATGAAAAAGCATCTTAAGACACCGGTGATCACAGCCGGTCGTATGGACGACCCTGACCTTGCGAGCGCTGCCATCAACAATGGGATGACCGATCTGATTGCGCTGGCACGGCCGCTTCTTGCCGACCCATACTGGCCACGGAAGATCCGGGAAGAGAAGCTGGATGAGATCCGCCCCTGCCTTTCCTGCCACGACGGCTGCCTGAAGAGGATGAGCACGCTTGTCTCCTGTGCGGTCAATCCCTCCACAGGAAGGGAGGCGGAGCTGAGGATAGAGAAGGCAGCTGCGCAGAAAAAGGTGCTGGTGATCGGCGGCGGGATCGCCGGATGTGAGGCTGCGCGGGTCTGCGCCTTAAGAGGGCATGCCGTTACCGTCTATGAGAAGAATGACGCTCTTGGCGGGAACCTCATCCCCAGTGGGATCCCCGATTTCAAGGAGAACGACCGGAAGCTGGTCAAGTGGTATGAAGGCCAGCTGAAGAAGCTGGGTGTGCAGGTCTTGCTAGGCACCTTGGCCAACAGGCAAGCCATAGATAAGGCCGAACCTGATGTGGTGGTGGTAGCAACCGGATCCACGCCAAAACTGCTGAGTTTCCCTGGAAGCGACAATAAGAACGTCATGACTGCATCAGATGCCCTGATGGGCAAGGCGGCTATTGGGGAGAACGTGGTTATGGTCGGCGGCGGACTTGTTGGCTGTGAGACTGCGCTTTGGCTGGCTAAGCAGGGCAAACAGGTCACGATTGTGGAGTTCTTGGAAGACATCCTCTTCTCTGGGAAGCCCTTTGTAGTGGATCCAAACGAGCAGATGCTCAGGGACCTGCTTGACTTCAACAAGGTGGAGAAATTGACCAGCACAGCGCTTTGCTCCTATGACGGGCAGGAGGCGCTGGTCAAGACCAAGGCCGGTGAGATGAGGATACCCGCAGACAGCGTGATCCTCTCGGTGGGTTATGACCCAAGCGCTGAGCTCTACCAGGAGATCAGGGGTGAATGCTTCGAGACCTATCTTTTGGGAGACTGCAAGAGTGTCAAGACCATCATGAGCGCGATCTGGGAAGCCAACGAGGTAGCAAGGTCCATCTAGACTGGATGGATCGGCGGTAGCTGGGCCCTATCAGGCTGGATGCTTGCTGTTGCCCTGACTCAAACAGCTGTTGATGACAGCTGCTTTTCCTGTTCCTGTGCCCTGATTCCAGCTTGATAGGAATAGTACTCATGCACCAGGCTCTTGAACCCCAAGGCCTTGAGGTCCTGATAGCTGGTGCGATAATTGCCTGCCTGGAAGCGTCCGGTGGGAATCCAGCGTGCGTATTGTTGCAGGTAGTGATCTATCTCGCGTAGACCCTCGCTGGTGGTCAGCAAAGGGAAGAACCAGCGGGCCCAGGTGAGCTCATTGCTGGCAAAACTATCATAGAACTTCTTATTGAAACTGCGGATATAGGCGCGTATGGCCCGCTGGGACAGAGATAGAGGGGATGGTTCTATAGTGTCCATAATGTCCTCTGCTTGCTTGCGGAGCATCCAGCGCCGCAGGGCTCGAGCCTTGCGTCTGATCTTGCCCTTGATCTTGCGGCGGGTCACCTGGCTGAGGTCGATGGTGCCATCACAGTAGCTGATGCCAAGGAACTCCCAAGGCATACCAGGAGCAGCGACAGAGGCTTTCTCACTGTTGATGACAAGTCCATGCCGGGCGATGATCGCTTCTGCAGACCTTCGACTTGCAGAGAGCACGTCCTCATCGGGCGCGAAGAAGATGATGTCATCTGAATAGCGTGCATAGGTCAGCCCCCGCTGGTTGAACCAGAGGTCCAGTTCACGCAGGTAGAGGTTTGCCAGGAAGGGAGCCGTTGGCGTGCCGGCCATCACCCCGTGTTCCTCGTGGATAAGCACGCCTTCATCTAAGGCGACGCCTGCGGTGAGGAACTGCTCGAAGAAGGCCAGCAGACGCGGGTCGTCGGCCAAGACGCCACCAAGGATGGGCAGCAATCGCGGTATGTCGATGCTGTTGAAATAGTCAGAGATGTCCAGCTTACAGCACCAGGATGTGTTGATGCGGGGTGTGCGGATGATGGTGTTGAGCGCACGGTGCACACCGTGATCGCGACGAAAGGAGTAGCAACCGGGTGGCTGGCGCTCATCAAAGCAGAAGAGCAGCCAGGCAAGCAGCTTGAGCACCCACATGGTATCTGGTTCAAAGGCATAGACAATGCGTTTGCGCTGCGTGCCAAGCTTGTTCAGGCGGAGCTTATGGGGAGGCGGTAGCGGTTCGCCAGCCTGAAGCGCATGGGCGATGCCAAGGTACGCCTGACTGGCGACAAGTTCCTTGAGTACCGCCTCATCAGTGCGACTGAGGTGCCCTTTCTCCTGCTTGTAGTCCAGGAATCGCTGCCAGATCAGGGGGTTGTCCAGCTTATCCAGAAGGCTCACGTAGCGACGCTCCCCCCATGCTTGGCAATCTGGGGAATGCAGAGAGCAGCTGTATGGGCAGGAAGGGAAATGCTGTTTGAAAGCAGCGATGCTGCTACCGGACTGAACATCATCTGGCCATCCGCAAAACCCGTATGCTGCCGATGTAGCAGCAAACGAGAAAGATGATGCTTCGTCCTCCCGCGGATACAGGCATACGCCTGTGTTTCCCTTCCTGCCTGGCAAGCGCTGACCACAGTAAGCCGACAGAACCGACGGCATCTTTTTGGCATGCGCTTATACCCTTTATCACCGAGTTGCTACCAGCGCCTTCCTATTTCAGAAGGCCCCTGATACGGTTGATGACATAATCCGGTTCATTGGCCATGAAGTCGAAGAAGTTTATGAAGGGTACCCCTGATGCCTGACAAGCAGCCTTTGCGCCCTTGAAGGCCCGGTTGTTGGTCTTGTTGTGCTCAGTGAGCATGATGGCCCCGCAGGCCGCCCCGTTCTTTATCAGCAGGAAGTCATAGGGCTTGCCGTCGCCGCCCAGCTCGGCCACTGGTACGTACTCGCGAACCAGGTAATCACCGAAGTCCTCCTTGAGCATGGCAGCGAACCAGGCGTGATCCTTGTACTCGATGCTTGGAAGGCCACGACGATTGAACCTTCTCCCCCAGCCCGTGTCTTGCGGCGCCTGCTGAGCCTGTGGCGCCTGTTGGGCCGGATACTCGCCTTTCCCTCGTGCTGAAGAGGTTTGCCCAGAGACCTGTCCGATCAGATCCGAGGCCTTATCAGTCAATACGTCACCGACTGCCTTTTTGACAACTCTGTCCAGTAGACCCACGTTTCCTCCTGTCGTTGATAAGCGGAACCTCCCTGAAGCCAGTTCTTCTACCGTCAAAGCCCTGGTTGATGCCCGTTGGATACCGTGTTCAGCCAACCCACGCTGTTTCACGGTGTTACACACTGTTACAGGCTAGTATGCGTATCCCTCCAGGCCCTCAAGGGTCCCTGAGAACTCTGGGCCTGTGAGGCCTGTCCTGGTGAAGTCATCGGGCATGAACAGCGAGCTTCTCTTATGCAGCGGCACCGCCTTGCCCGCTTCCAGCACCTCGGCGACAAACTGGCTGCAGAAGCGCTTACGGCTCCTTCTCAGGAAAGGAAAGCCGACCCCGCCCAGAATAGCGCCTGAGACGTTGAACTTCCAACCAGAATAGCTCTTATAATGGGATTCGATATACTCTTTCATAGAGTCATATGCCCGATGAGATACCGGCACTCGGTAAAGGGCACAGGGCACGTTTATCTTCTTAAGACAGATCTTCTCAGGCTCCTCAACCAGAAAGCCCCGCCTGGTGAAGCTGTAGAAGCACCCTTTCTCCTCCTCAAAACCAATCGAGGCGTGAGAGTAGTATCCCCGTATCAGGGAAACCAGGATATGGGAGAAGCGATCAGAGTGCTTGGTAAGCAGAATGAAGATGTCCCGTTTGTCTTCCACGCTTGGATGCCTGTTCCTTGTCGTTGGGTTCCTACAAAAGGCTGCGCTTATTTTACGCTAATAGCCTGCAAAACTGCTCAGCAATCCCATATTTAATCCTGATGGCTCCAATGCTTCCACGTATGAAACCTCCGTTGAAGGCGTCAGGAGACGGCCTGCCTGTTCTCTAACTCCCTTCTCGTGCTTCCCTTTGAACGGTAAAATGAACCTGTTGACTCTTTGGGGAGAAACTCCCCTACCAGGCAAAAGAGGGGAAAAGGTGCTGACGAGAAGAACAAGGGTCTGCTCCTGGATAGCGCGTGTCGCAGTGCTGCTGGTCTTTGCCTGGAACCTGCAGTGTGCGTTCGCCTTTTTGTTCTCCCCAGAGGCCTACGTAGGCGGTTTTGAACTTGCCGGTGTCAGTGGCATTGCCGCGATCCAGGGCATCGCCGTTGCCTTCCTCATGTGGAACGCAACGTATCCGCTGGTGATCCTTAACCCCCTCAGGCACTATGCACTCTTTGCGGTTGTCCTGGCACAACAGCTCATAGGACTTGTGGGAGAGAGCTACATCCTGCTGTCTCTGGAGCCTGGGCACACCTCACTTGCTGCTTCGCTTTCGCGCTTCATCATCTTTGATGGCGTTGGGCTGGCGCTTATGGCGCTTGGATTTGTCCTGCTCCTCCCCCATTACATCAGTAACAGGAAAGCTGGCAGGACTCGCGGGGAGGGTTCTCGCGGGTTGACCTGAGCCTTCACCCAGCGCTCAGAATGCGCTCGATTGCCCAATCGATGTACTCCTGTACCTCATCCGCACAATACTCTTTTGCCTGATGCAAGGCTGGCAGGTGGGAGGCGTCCCTGGTGTTGCCCAGAGCGATGGCTGCGTTGCGCTGGAACATCCACCGCAGGCCTATGTAGTTGTACATGATGGGATAGATGACCCTCTCATAGTAAGCATCATCCAAAAGGAGCATCTTCTCAAGGTCGAACTCCTCAGCAAGCCTCTCTAGGAAGGGATCTGTTTGCGTTGCCTTCGCCAGAATGGGCTCATTGCGTGGGCACACTTCCTGGCATCGATCGCAGCCATGGACGCAGACGCCCATCTTCTCCCTAAGCCCCTCCTCTATATGCCCTGGGCTTATCTGCATGGCTAACATGCATTTGGTTGGCCAGAGCTTTCCCGGTTCATACAATGCACCAGTCGGACATGCCGCGATACACTTCATACAGTCTGGCGGACAGGGGCGTTCTATTGTCGGCTCATCATAGTCCAGCTCAACATCTACCAGGAAGGAGAAGATGACTACGAGAGACCCGCTATCTCTGCTGTAAGCCATATTGTTGCTGCCATAGGTCACAACACCGGCGCGGGCGCCCGCATACCTATCGGGGATCCTGTAGGGGCCGCTTTCGTCAACCTGTATGCCAAGATCCTTGAGGAATTGTAGGAACTTGTCGCGCCTGATGCCATTCATGCTGTCTGGCTTTGGAACATAGCCGCGCCCAAGATAGACCCTCCCAACGCTCTGAAGGAGCTTTTCCGGGTAAGCTGTCTGAGAGAAACCATAGGTAGCACAGATGATGGACTTCACTGCAGGCATCACGTCTTTAGGGTCTGCTCCTGCATAGGGTCCTGCAGGGAGGGCTATCCATCGCGCATATTCCGGACGGTCTTCCATCTCTTCCCGGTACCCCGTAAAGACGTCTGCAGGCGCAATACCTATACTCGCATAGCCCAACTCAAGCGCCTTATCCTTAATGATCCTTGTCAGTTCTGATTTACTGCAGTTCTGTACACTGAATACCGTCATCACAGCCTCCTGAGCTATTGATTTTCTGCTGCAACCGATTCTATCAGGGCATCCTTGAAGAAGGTATAGGCGTTTGTGAAGAAGAACCTGTCCGCTAGGTCGCTGCCAAAGTGGGCAGACACGTGCTCATAGAGGCTCCCCAGCTTCTCACAGCCCTTGAGCCACAGAGGGACATCGGCGCCGTCATAGTCACTGCCCAGCGCGATAGCGTCCTGACCACCAAGCTTGAGCCAATGCTCGATATGGCGCAACACGTCAGCGGGCGTGGGCTCGCGTTTCTCGTCAATCAGGAACCCGGTGTAGAGGTTGAGTCCCACTATGCCGCCCCGCTCAGTTATCGCCTGGAACTGGTAATCGCTCAGATTGCGCTGGTGGGTGCAGATGCTGCGCGCGTTGGAATGCGACGCCACAAAGGGGCGCTGCGCACAGCGCAGGAGGTCGGTAAGGCTCTCGCTGTTGAGATGCGAGGCGTCGATGATGATGTGGCGCTCCTCCAGGGCGCTGATGGCCGCCTTGCCAAAGGCGCTGATGCCTCCCTGCGCTTCGCTTCCGCTGGCCAGGGCGTTTTGCGCGTTCCAGGTGAGGGTCAGCATCTGCACACCCGCCTGGGCGAGCTCATCGATGCGCTTGAGGGAGTCCACCAGAAAGGAGGCGCCCTCAACGGTGAGCAGGGCCGCACACTTCCCCGCTGCCAGCGCCCCATCTATCCCGCAGGCGCTGCGAACCTGCCATACCAGGTCGCCGTGCGCCAACATCTGCTCTGTGAAGTAGGCGTTTACATGCTTGAAGAGCTTCCACCCTTCCTTGGGTGGAAGCGCGTCGGGGATGAAGATGGCAAAGCACTGACACCAGGCTTGAGCCTCCATGCGCTCCAGGGAGACATGGGCGTCATTGTCCCTGAGTGAGGCGAGCCGCTCTTTGGGGATCCCCTCCTTGGCGTTTTGCTGTGCGAAGTCCGGGTAGGCGGCATAGTCATTGAGGCAGAGTCTATCCAGCGTATCGCAATGCAAGTCAAAAACGCGCATCTCCTGCCTCCTCTACCCCAGGCGGGCGGGGTTATAGACACCGTCCTCGGTGATGATGTTGGTGATAAGGCGAGCGGGAGTCACGTCGAAGGCGGGGTTGAAGATGTCAGCCCCTGGCGGGGTGGTTAAAAACCAGGCGTCCAGGGCGTAGGCGCCTCCCTTGCGCTCCACGGTCATCTGATGGCCAGCCTTGAAGCTGAGGTCGTGGCTTCCTGCGGCGGTCAATGCGTCAAGGGCTTGTGCCTCCTGCGCACCCTGAGGTGTGATGATGCCACTGGCGGTGAAACCGGCCAGCTCGCGCGGGTCGCGCTGCTCAATGGGGATCTGGCTGCCATCTGCAAAGCTGCGGTCTATGGTGGAGGTGGGCGCACAGACATAGAAGGGAATGGCGAAGTGCTGGGCCAGCACAGCCAGACCCAGGGTGCCTACCTTATTGGCGGTGTCGCCGTTGGCGCAGATGCGATCCGCGCCTACCAAAACGGCATCGACCCAGCCCTGGGCCATGACCGTGGCTGCCATGTTGTCGGCGATGAGCGTGTTGGGGATGCCCGCGCACATCAACTCCCAGGTGGTGAGACGGGCGCCCTGGTTCAAAGGGCGGGTCTCACAGGCCCAGACATGGTCTATCTTATCGTTATTGAAGGCGGTGTAGATGACACCCAGTGCGGTGCCATAGAAAGCCGTAGCAAGCGACCCGGCGTTGCAATGGGTGAGCACGCGGGAGTGGGGCGCGAGCAGCGGGGCGCCGTTAGCGGCGATAGCGCGGTTTGTGGCCTCGTCGTCAGCGAGCATCTGCTGTACAAAGGCGACCAGCGCCTCCTTGGCCGACATAAGTGAGGTGTTCTGCGCGATGAGATCATGCGCGTGCTCCTTGGCGCGGTTGGCGCCCCAGGCCAGGTTGATTGCCGTGGGGCGGGCTTGCGCGATGCGCTCAGCTGCCTGGTCGATGCCTGCCAGCCACTCCTCGCCAGTGGTGGCCGCAGACTCGTTCTCGCTGTAGAGCGCCACTGCCAGAGCAGCGCCCAGACCCAGGGCCGGAGCGCCACGCAGGGCCAGACTCTGGATGGCTGTCTCCACGCCCACCAGTGTGCGGCAGCAGAGGATGTCGCCTTGTAGGGGCAGGCGGGTCTGGTCTATGAGGTAGACGCCAGGAACGCCGTCCACGGGATCCGTGTCCCACCAGATGGTGCGCGGCAGGTTGGAGAGGTCAGCCTTTGGCACATCTGCAGGCATCAAGTTGTGCCCTGGTCCCAGGAGTTGAGGTAGGCCTCTTGCTCGGTGGTCAAGGTGTCGATCTGCAGACCAAGAGCCGCCAGCTTGAGGCGGGCGATCTGCTCGTCCAGCACGGCGGGCACAGAATAGACGCCGGGGGCCAAACCCAGGGAGGCATTACCGTCCCTGTCCGCCCCGCCGTCCATCTGCTGGACCAGGTATTCTGCGGCCAGGGCCTGGTTGGCAAAGCTCATGTCCATGACCTCTGCCGGGTGTCCCTCAGCAGCGCTGAGGTTGATGAGGCGGCCTTCCGCCAGCAGGATGATCGTGCGACCGTCAGGCAGGAGGTACTCATCCACCAGAGGCTTGAGTTCGCGTTTCTGGGTGGCGTGCTCCTCCAGCCAGGGGATGTCTATCTCCGCGTTGAAGTGCCCCGAGTTACAGATGATGGCTCCGTCCTTCAGGCGCATGAAGACCTCGCGGTCGATAACGTTGGTGTTGCCCGTAACGGTGATCCATATATCGCAGCAGGCTGCGGCCTCAGCCGCAGGCATGACCCGGTAGCCATCCATATGGGCTTCCAGCGCCCTGAAGGGATCAACCTCGCAGACAACCACCTGCATGCCCATGCCCGCAGCCCTGAGTGCCACACCGCGCCCGCACCAGCCGTAGCCGCTGACCACCAGGGTCCTGCCGGCCAATAGGCGGTTGGTCGCCCGCATGATGCCGTCTAAGGAGGACTGCCCGGTGCCATAGCGGTTGTCATAGAAGTGCTTGGTCTTGGCGTCGTTCACCGCAATGATGGGATAGCGCAGTGCGCCCTCGGCAGCCATGGCCGCAAGGCGGATGACCCCCGTGGTGGTCTCCTCGGTGCCGCCCAGTATGCCAGCGATGACCTCAGGGCGGTCAGCATGGATGCGCCCCACCACATCGGCGCCGTCATCCATGGTGATGTGCGGTAGATGGTCTATCGCGGCATCGATGTGCTGGTAGTAGGTCTGCGTGTCCTCGCCCTTGATGGCATAGGTCGCCACGCCATAGTACTTGACCAGCGCCGCCGCCGTGTCATCCTGGGTGGACAGCGGATTGGACGCACAGGCGACCACCTTTGCGCCACCCGCCACCAGCGTGCGCAGGAGGTTCGCGGTCTCGGTGGTGATGTGCAGACAGGCAGAGATGCGCAGCCCTTCCAGGGGCCGCTCCTGCTCAAAGCGCGCGCGGATGCTTGCAAGCACCGGCATGTCGCGATCCGCCCACTCGATGCGGGCTCGCCCCGCGTCTGCCAGTGCGATGTCCTTGATGTGATAATCCATGGTTTCCTCTCCGTTGCAGTTCTGTTCAGAATAACTGGGTAGCGACTTCCTCCAGGAAGGTTCGGGTATCCACCTGCCGTTTGTGCTCCAGATGGGAAAGCGCGTACAGGTCACCGGTCATGATGCCGGCTTCGATAGTCGCAATGGTCGCCGCCTCCAAAAGGTCGGCAAAGTCGCAGAGTCTTGGCAGCTGGTCCAATTCGCCGCGCTTGCGCAACGCCCCGGTCCAGGCAAAGATGGTGGCAACAGAGTTTGTGGAGGTCGCCTCCCCTTTCATATGACGATAAAAATGGCGCTGTACCGTGCCGTGGGCCGCCTCATACTCATAGGCGCCCTGCGGTGATACCAACACAGAGGTCATCATGGCCAGTGAGCCAAAGGCGGTGGCCACCATATCGCTCATGACATCGCCGTCATAGTTGCGGCAAGCCCATATGAAGCCGCCCTCAGAGCGGACGACCCGGGCCACGATGTCGTCGATAAGCGTGTAGAAATATGTGATCCCTGCCTGCTCGAAGCGCCCACGGTAGTCAGCCTCGAACACCTGCTCGAAGATGTCGCGGAAGCGCCGATCGTAGGTCTTGGAGATGGTGTCCTTGGCGCCGAACCACAGGTCCTGCCTGGTATCCAGGGCATAGGTCATACAGGCGCGGGCAAAGGACGCGATGGATGCATCGGTATTGAAGATGCCCTGCACAATACCGGTGCTGGTGTCACTCTCCTCTGCGCCGAAGTCTCGGATCAGCAGTCGCTGCTCGCCACCAGCAACTCCAGCAGCAGTTGCGACCAGCTCTACCTTCGCCCCTGCCAAAGCATCGTCAAGCAGCAGTTCCGTGCCCTTGTAGATGTCGCCAAAGGCGTGACGCGCTATGGTGATGGGCTTGGTCCAGCTGGGGATGTAGGGAGTGATGCCAGCGCAGGTGATGGGCGCCCTGAAGACCGTGCCGTCCAGCTCAGCCCGGATGGTCCCGTTAGGTGAGGGATACAGGGCGGAAAGCCCGTACTCGGCCATCCGCTCGGCGTTAGGGGTGATGGTAGCGCACTTCACACCCACCCCGTAGCGCTTGATGGCAGCTGCAGCTTCTTTTGTCACCGCGTCACCGGTCCGCTCCCGTTCAGCAAGACCCAGATCGAAATAGACGGTCTCAAGCTGAACAAAGGGCTCCAATAGAAGCTCCTTTATCCAGGCCCAGATGATCCGCGTCATCTCGTCCCCATCAAGCTCCACCAAAGGTGTGCTCATGTGTATCCTATTGGGCATCTCTTCCCTTTCTGCTGTTATGACAGAGATCCACTGTTAGACAGGGTCTAGCGCTAGCTACTTCTTCTGGCACAGCTCGATGATCTGGGTGGCACGTCGCTTCAGCGGGCCCTTCGCGTTCTCGGCATCGAACTCCATGCGGCTCGCAAGCGAACCCCTGACATCCTTGCTGATGCGCCCACCGGCAAAGCTGATCACAGAGATCAGCATGTCCTGGAACTCCGGGTCGCCGTGGTAGCACTGGATGGCCTCGTCGATCAGCGGCCAGACCTTGGCAGAGCGCTTGGCGTCCAACGCACCATAGGCGCACAGGAAACGCAACGCTGCCAACCGCGCAGAGCCTGATTCCTCATCGTATAGAGAGCCTTCTGCACCTAGCAGGGCCTCGTCGCAGGCCTCCGGGTCATAGCTGACTATCCTGGTCAACACCTCCAGGCATTCCCAGCGTGTCTGCGCCTCAGGCCGATGCAGGGCGTCGGCTATCTGTGGGATGAAAGCCACCAGAGCCTCCGGAGAACCCTCGGATATGGTACCCAGGGCTGCGGCGGAGAACTGCCGTATCCGGCGCGCCTCCCCCGCCAGGTTGTCTACCAGCGTCGCGAGTATAGCTGGGTTTCCCAGGGCCTGCTCTGCGACAACAGAACGATCGACCGTGGGGTCGAAGACTATCTCGATGTTGTCTTTCTTCTTGGTTGCCATGCTCACTCCAATGCGAATCCGCCGTGCTTGCGGAAATGCGCGGCAAGCCCGCCATCCGCAAGAAGCTTCGCCATTACACTGGGCAGAGGCGCAAAGGGGATGTCCTCGCCCGTTGTCAGGTTCTTCACAACCCCGCTTTGCAGGTCGAGGTCTATCTCATCTCCCTCGCTTATGCGGCTGGTGTCGCACTCGACCACCGGCAGCCCCGTGTTTATCGCGTTGCGGAAGAAGATGCGCGCAAAGGTCTGCGCCAGGACGGCTTTGGTGTTGGAGTGGATCAACACCAGCGGCGCCTGCTCGCGCGAGGAGCCGCAGCCAAAATTGGTACCTGCGACCAGGATCCCGCCTTCAACCGACACGCGCTCATAGTAGTTGGGATCCAGTTCCTCCATGGCGTGGTGCGCCATCTCGCGCATGTCGTTGGACTTGAACTTGTACTTGCCGCTGATGATGTAGTCGGTATTGATGTCGTCGCCAAACTTGAAGGCCTTCGCTTGTATTCTCACAGGTACTCCCTTGGATCGGTGATGCAGGCGTTGAGTACAGACGCGGCAACCGTGGCAGGACTGCCCAGGTAGATGAAGGCGTTCGAATTGCCCATGCGGCCCTTGAAATTGCGGTTCGCCGTGGAGATCACGTTCTCGCCGTCGCTTGGCACACCGTTGTGCGTCCCCACGCAGGGCCCGCAGCCCGGCGTGACCACGCTGGCCCCCGCCTCCACCAGGGTCTGGATATACCCCGCCGCCATGGCGTTCAGATAGATATCCTTTGAAGCCG
>Ga0082212_10004236_pt1 | contig 19961 bp, 16 predicted proteins | sample TergutNt197P3_FD_71548 | JGI IMG/M metagenome (GOLD analysis project Ga0082212, IMG submission 71548) | Neocapritermes taracua P3 segment gut microbial communities from Petit-Saut dam, French Guiana - Nt197 P3 | ecosystem: Host-associated > Arthropoda: Insects > Digestive system > Gut ... | reverse complement strand
ATCAACACTGCCGCCGATGCCGGATAAGTTACGCAATCCGTTCACCAGACCCAGAACACCTGCGGAAAAAGAGTACATCAGGAAGTTGATTAAGAAGCATAGCGGGAAACGGGGTAAACCTGTACCTGCGGAGTGAAAATAGCAACGGCAGTAAATATATTGCCTGTTTGGTACTACTGATTTTCATGGTTTCCTGAAGGTTGCCCTCATTATGGCGATCCACGACACGATAAAAACAATCCAGATCAGCAAGATGATACTCTGGAAAAATGCTGCAAAATAACTTCCCAGCAGAATTCCAAAACTGACAAGTACCAATTTGAAAAACGTGAAGTCTATGGCGGTATATCGTCGTGCCTGTGCCATTAGATAGATGAGCCAAATTTTCATGATTTTTCCTTTCGATGCGATTTAGGCACCAGTGATTGTGGATTACCTCACCAGTGTACACCGTTTCTAGGGGAGTTCAAGGTCGATGGGGAATAGCGGTGCTATTCCCCGTTGTGAAGAGCCGAATTACCGACTACGCTTGACCGCCTGTTCGACGGCAATTTTCACGTCAGCGTGGTTGTAGCCCTGCGTAACCGAGATGGACTTCTGACCAGCAACGGCTCTGGCAATATCTCGATTTCCTGTCTGTTGCACTATGTCCGTAATCGCAGCATGGCGGAGTTGATACGGAAACCAGTGCGGGATTTTCTCGCTATCCGACAAGTGCCGATTGGCAACGATGATCGCTCGTTTGATTGCTTTATAGTAGGAACTCCTATCGTAGCAGTCCCGATCCTTGCGTTTCGGCTTCTTGGCTCTTTGTTCTTTCCGCTTGACTTGCGAGGGCTGAACCTTGGATTTTCTCTGGGCGGCACGAAGGGCGTAGTGTTCATTCATTGCGTCTTTGGGACTGAAAATATACTCATCGTCGGATTTTCCCACCAAACGAGGGGCGAGAATGTCCTGCTCTGGTTTGCCAAGTGGAATGATGCGAACATATTCACCCGCATTATCCTCATCTCGCCATGTACTCTTGTGGACCCCCGGCGTGTACATCCAAATCACCACTCCGGTATCGGAGATAAAATTACGGTCGATCTCTCCCGCTTTCATTCGACATACCTCGCTCGGTCTCATACTTGCCAAGTGCTGCACTTGAACCATGTCCCGGATTATCGGAGGGAGGTGCGGTAATGTCATGTCGATCACCCTGTCAGGAACGTCTCGGCGTTTCGGATTTTCTCGTGCGATGGTCTTCCCCTTTTTCAGGGAAGGAACCATCTTTGCCTCCCCATAAACCTGCGAAGATACCAATTTGCGGATCACCCCCCATTTCAGCATGGCTCGGATGTGGTTCAGAAGCGTATTGCAGTATTTCCGGGCAACCCCGTGAGCAACGTATTGACTCTGCAAAAACAGGAATGACCGACTGTCCAGTGCTTCGACAGATTGTCCGGTGAAGTGCCGCAAAAGGATTTCAACGGCAGTCTTGATGCTGGAATAATGACCGGGATCACTCTCTTTGGCGTATTTGAGGTATGCCAAACACAGATTATCGACGGTAACCTGCTGTGGTTTGGGAGCCGAAAAGGTGGGATCGGTCAGCACCTGAATTTGGAGTTGCCGGTACGCTGCCTCGGCTTCCGGCGTTCCGCTCTTCCCCAGCATAATCTTTTTCCCGTGCAGATAGACACAATCGTAATCACGGTCTTGGCGAACTTGGAGAATTCTAGGGGACTTGGATACATTTTTCTTCGTCATATCGTGTTCCTTTCAACGATAAGACCTCAAATTTTGAGGTCAAAGGGTTAAAACGATCACACGATAAAAACAACATTCGTGTATCTAAATACTTACTATCAACGCACTTACACCATTGGAGCCAGACGGACTTGAACCGACGACCTCAGCGTTGCAAAAGCGTTTTCGCCTTTTTCGTTGTACCGATTACTAAACCTGTTTTTGTTAGCGTTTCAGTAAAAAGAGCCTATGATTCAAGGCTCAAACGACTCTGTCATTATAGTTCATTTCCTATCATTGTCAATAGGACAAGCATCGTTCACTGCTCAAAAACATCGTAATTTTTCCCGCAAACATCGTTCAAACATCGTAAAGGATCACGGCGGCACCAGAATCAGCAAAGAATCGCCGAAAATCCCTGTAAAACCGGAGCGAAACGGCACTCTTGCCGTAAAACGCCCCTACCGTTGCCTATTAGCGGGGCTTCACCCGGAAAGGTTCGAAGCCTGACCGCTCCGTCAACAGCCGCACGCGGAGCAAACCAAGCGGTCAAAAACGTGAACCGGCAAATTATCGGCGCAATAGGCGTTTCGGAACAAAACCGAATCGCTATTGCGCCGCCCGAAACTTGATGGTCTATTAGACCGCTAATAGCGACTATCTCTTCGCTGCAATAGAATCGGTGGCTCAATTTCCGAACTTGTAATGTTTCCGCACGGCTTCTTGAACGTTCCAAGTGCAACTCATACCCACCGGAAAAACGACGAGATCGCCTTTGCCGAATGTTACCGGTTCGCCGCCGTTAGGCGTTACCGTTACCCTGCCGTCAAGAATGAGGCAGGTTTCCTTTTCGTCGTAATGCCAGGGGAACGTCGAAGGTTCTTTTTCCCAGACCGACCACGAGCGGCATCCGAGTTTGTCAATCATTTCAGCGGGCGGATTTTTCGTTACTTCAATTTGCATGGCTGTCTCCGTGTATCACACACGGTCATTTTATCACGTTGAATTCGGAATCCAAGCCCGCCCGAATTGGCATTTACTGTCAACCGCACACGCTACCGTCCGGTTGCACATCGGCTTGCTCTAACTCCTCACACAATGCGTCGCTGATTATTTTCATGATGGCGTTCCACACATCATCTCTGTTGAGTGCCGCCCGAATGCTGTTGATGATTATTTGCCTTTGCGCTGTTACATTTTCGTTTTGTCCGTTTGTCATTTCTGTTGCTCCTGTTTTGACTGGTTCCCCCTCTGGTTATACCACCATCCCATTAAGGACGAAAAAACCGATGAGTCAAGTATCCTCACACGGCGGTGTCGGCGTTTTCACAAACCGCACACGTTGCCGACACAGGGCTTCTTTCCAAGAAGGGTAAAAGTATCGGCGACCTCGCCGAAAGCGGCAACACGGGCAAACCAGGCGGTCGAAAACGTGAACCGGCGGATTCGGACGTGGAAAATCGGCAAAAGAGTCGCCGGTTCGGATAAATCGATTCGATTGCGTATGCCCACAAAATACCCCAAGCGTTGATGTCGCATTTTGAAACAACTGACATGGACTGGTCATTTTGTTAACGTAGGCAAAATACAACGCCACTGCCACCGAACGGTCGATGTCTGCCAGTCCCCTGTCAGTAAGACTGGCCACGCTGGAATGTCGCATTTTAATTTTACTGCGATAGGTGTTAACTTGGGTAAGGTACGTCCTCTACTTCAATCGTCGAAAGTTGCTCCCGGGTCATCGTTTCAAGTTCACACAACCGGGCAGATTGCCGCATTGTGGTTCGCTCGAAAACATTCCGGGCGTAGCGACCATTGCCGAAATGCTCGTCCTTCTGTGCTACCGCCTCCTCGAAAATTGTGTGAAGTTTTGCGACTGCCGATTCCGTCAAAATGTACTCGCCGCTCTCGCAACGTTTCCGAAAAATCTCCGTCAGTTCGGCAGCGGAATAGTCCTCAAACTCCAAAAATCGAGTGAATCGGCTCGACAGACCGGGATTCGATTTGAGAAATTTCGCCATCGGCGCAGTGTAACCGGCGACAATTACAACGAGACGGTTGCGGTGATCTTCCATCCGTTTGAGCAACGTGTCAATGGCTTCATTGCCGAAAGAGTCCCTATCACTGTCTCCGCTACCAAGCGAATACGCTTCGTCAATAAACAAAACACCATCGAGAGCATTCTGAACGACCTCGTCAGTTTTGATGGCAGTTTGACCGAGATAACCGGCGACCAATCCGCTCCGGTCAGTCTCGGTCAGTTTGTCGGATTGCAAAATGCCGTAACCATAAAGGATTTTTGCAAAGATTCGTGCCACAGTCGTTTTGCCTGTGCCGGGATTGCCGGTAAAAACATAGTGCAACGTGTTGGAACTCGTTTTCAATCCCTGTTTTTCCCGCTCCTTTTGGACTTTCAGAAAAGCAATGAAACTTTTGACTTCCGCCCTCACAGATTGTAAGCCGATGAGAGCGTTGAGTTCGTCCATTGCTTCGGCGAGAGCCTCCGCTGGTTCCGTGTCCGGTGCAGTGGAAATCGGTTGCACGCCCGACGGTTTCGATGCACTCGCAGAAACCACAGGAACCGCAGAGGTAAAATGTGAAACAGCCAACTCTTTAGAATAGGTCGATTTTGCTCTTGCCATCCCTTGACGAATCATGTCGAAGTATTGGTTTTGCAAACTCTCCGATACCCTGTCAATGCAACGGTTGATTTCCTTCATGATTGTCTGCCGCAGAAGTGTGTGATTCTCAAAGACACCGAGATTATACTTGACGGCAGTTTGTGAAATGTCTTTGGTATCAACCTCATGGAATTCCTCTACCGACGTTACATGTCCGATGACTCTCATGTGAAAGGTCAGAGCAGTCAAATAGGCATTCAAATTACATTCCTCTCCGGCGGCTTTCAGTGCCATCGTCAGCGGAACGATAATGTTTTCCACTTGAAGTTTTCGATGTTCCTCTTGCGACAACGACTTGATACGAGCCGGATTGGCAAAAAGTTCACGGCTCAACTGGATGTCGCCACCGTTGATGCCTTGTTTTTGTTTATGGGTGTGCAAAAAATCGAAAACGGCGGAACGCTCCAGATTGTCAAAACGGTCGAAGTCGGAATCGGTCATCGCACTAAAATTGGCGAGCGGCTTGTACAAATGATAAGCGGCTTCAAGTTCGGAGTCTTTGACCACATTGTCGGCATAAATGAAAAACTGAATCAACCGCAGTGTATCGGCAACAAGCAAAGCCTTGAGAGTAACTGCTCGCACTTCCGGTAGTGTTACGGATTTTTCTTCAATAAAAAACGAAAACGTCGTTTCGAGAATGGTGCCTCGAAACAATCGAATGAGGGCACTGAGCGCAGTGGCATCCGAACACAAAACGCCAAGTTTATTGCCGATGGTGTCGATAGTTTCGACCATCAGTTGACACGGCTTGGTAGAGGCGTTTGCTATCAGTTGTTTCAGTTCTGTGTTAGACATGATTGTTTCTTCGTTGCATTCTACCGGATTTCTCGCCGGTTTTCACGGGTGTATCCTTCACGGCGATAACTGCAATACTTACATTTCGTAACGTCCATTTCCTTTGTAACGACAGTTTGGATTTGAATCGGGATTTTTTGATAGAAACCGTCATCGAATTCTCGACCGGTTCGAGTCCACTCTTCTTTTATTTCCGTTCTGAATTCGCTGTGAGTGCTGACTGTTTCCGTTGTTTTGCTTAACGCCCATTCTTTGTGACATTGAGGACATATCGATTCTTTTCGCTCTCGTTCTCGCACCCGCTCTCGTTCTTGTCTTTTTCGTTCCTCTTCCTGTCTTTGTCGCTCCTTCTCCTGCCGTTTTTCTTCTGCAAGAATAGCCGCATCAATTTTTTCTCGTTCTTCTTTTGGCAATTTGTCATACAACGCTAATTCCACGTTCAATTTTGCCAATTCTGACTTCTTTTCCTTCAGAGTGGAATCGATCTTCGATAATCTATCCGCCTTCCATGTTTCGTAATGGTTTTTGATCTTTATCCCCAAAGGGACGAAACCTCCGACGAACAATAAAAATAACAAAAAACCACTCCCAGAGGGCAGATTCTCCAAACTCTCCAAAAAGAACATGAATATTAGTGCCAAGAATCCAATGATCAGATAAGTACATCCGCAACCGACTGGTGTACCTTCGCCCTTCTCAAAATTGAAATAGTTGGCAAACGAATGTTTGTGTGGATCAATTTTCAGTTCTTCTAAATTTTTTATCTGTTCCACCGCCCCTTTTCTGCGTTTAATGAGCGGTGCAAATGTCGCAACTTGTGGCGTTAATAACGTGTTCGTGCCTTGTGTCGTTTGCGGTGTGGATTCCACTTTTTTTACTTCATCCTTCTCTACTGCTTTACGTAACAGTTCAGCAACTTCTGTGTGTTTTTTGGTCGTAGCGATTGCTAACGGAGTTGCGCCTTTATTGGTTTCCGCATAGACATTTGCTCCTGCTTTGAGAAGTGCGGCGACAGAGCCCGTCGTACCCTTCAAGGCAGCAAGGTGTAGAGACGTGTTACCATCACTACTCTTTGCTTCAACATTGGCACCCATTTTGAGAAGTGCGGTGATAGCATCCGTAATCCCCATCATGGCGGCAAGGTGCAAGGGAGTCATGCCCTGATTATTTTTCGCTTCGGTGCCCGCACCCATTTTTACAAGTTTGGCGATGTTTTCCTGTTTGTTCACAGAAGCGGCAATGTGTAATGCCGTATTGCCATCCTTGTCTTTTACTTTGATGTCGGCACTCTTGTTTACAAGTTCGACGATGAATTCAGGAGTGTCCGAACTTGCGGCAAGGTGTAATAGTGTAAGACCACCAAGGACGGGGTTGTTAATATCATTCTTGCTTATGGCGTGAATCGTTTTTTGTAACCAGTCATTTCGTTCTTCGTCTGGTGTTTTCACTGCACTTTCTTTTGCACCAGCCTTACGTAACAGTTCGGCGATTTGTGGTTGGTTCATCTTCTCGGCAGTATCCAACGGCGTATTGCCATTACCATTTTTTGCTTTAATATCTGCTCCCGCTTTGATGAGTGCATTAGCAACTTCCACATTGCCAGACACTACGGCAAGGTGTAATGCCGTTTGTCCCCCGACTGCTACATTGACATGGGCACCCATTTTGGAAAGTTGGGCAATGGCTTCGGGGTAGTTTTTAACTACGGCAAGATGCAATAATGTAAAGCCATCTTGGACGGGATTATCAATGTTATCCTTGCCAATCATGCGAATCGCATTTTGTAGCCAGTCGTTTTGTTCTGCGTCTTGAGGTTGCACTGCATCTTCTTTTGCATCAGCCTTGCATAACAGTTCTATGGCTTCTGTTCGATTGTTTTCTATGGCAATGATCAAAGGCGTTTTGCCGTCTTTATTTTCCGTTTCTAAATTGGCACCTGCCTTGACAAGAACATCAACAGCATCGACTGCGTCTTCTTCTCCGGCGGCATAGTGTAATGGTGTCATGCCATCCTTATCCTTTGACTCAATATTTGCACCTGCTTTGATGAGTACATTGATAGCATCGACAGCATTTCCGAATACTGCCACATGTAGCGGTGTCCGACCTTTTCTTTCCTTTGCCTCTATGACAGCCCCGGATTTGAGGAGTACGACAATGCTTTCGGGAGAATTGAAGCGTGCGCCAGCGTGCAATGGTGTCCAGCCGGTTCCTCCTTCTGCCTCTATGTCGGCACCGGCTTCAATTAGTGCATTGACAGCATGGATGGCATTGTTGAGTGTAGCCACATATAACGGAGTGTAGCCGAGTCTTGTCTTTACCTCAATGCCTGCTCCGGCTTTAATGAGGGCGTTGACTGCATCAATGGCGTTTTCTTGGGCAGCCACATGAAGTGCTGTTTCATCTAATTTGGATCCGTCTTGTTCCTTAATATCCGCTCCCGCATTGAGCAATCGGGCGATGGCAATCGGATTGTTTGCTCTTGCGGCATCGTGTAAAGTCGTCAAAGTCAAATCGTCTTCCACAGTCGTTTCAATGTCTGGTTTCGTATTATCGGTGCCGCCGAAGTTTATCTCGGTATCGACAAACAATTTCGGACGTTTTTTTACCTCCGGGAGCGTGATGCTCACCGGATTGTTATTGCGGAGCGTCATTTTGCAAACCATTCCCTCCTTGAGATGCTCCAAAGAGTCATTGATCTGTTCCTCGGACAATTCATACTGTTCGTATGTCTCGTTGTCCATGAACGAGAATGTGTTGCCGTCGTGGTAAAGATACTGGGCATTGATTTCCGTCATATCGGCGGACTCCAATGTATCATCGTTCTTATAGGACTCGTGCAAGTCCGATTCCTCATTGACGTTAGCATTGCTGGTGCCGCCAAAATTTACGTCAACATCAACGGATAATTTAGGTCGGACATTTTCCTCCGGCGGACTTGCCGAAGTTTTTTCTTGGGAGTCGTCGGCTTCATTGTCAGACAGCGGAGGTTCGGTTGTGCTTTCAATCGGCGGTGGCACTGGCGGCTCCGCAAATACGAGTCCCTTCACCCGTTTTGCTGGTGCGGCTTTTCCCTCTGGACTTTCGACCATCGTTCCCGGCGTAATTTTTCCGCTTGCAGCCAGTGCCTTGAGTTCCTTGCCGGAAACTGTAATTTTGTCGCCGTTTTCATCGTAATAATGCCAGTTTGCCATCGTGTTGCTGTCAGAGTCGTAATCGTAAGACTGCAAATCGGACGAGAAGTCAGAGACAAAAACGCTTTCAGAAATGCTGATGCAGTAAAGAAAGGGCGTTGACCTCCGTTGCCAACACCCGGTATCCACCAAGAGACCGTACCTGTACAACGTACCCAACGCCCGCACACGGCGGACGTAAAGCATCGTAACAGGTATCAGTCAAGCAAAACGCAGACACGCTAACAGATACGGAACATCAGCGGCGAGTCAATGCGTCAGTCCGAAATAAATCTTGGTGGATTTTGGTGTTGGACTATGACTTTCGTCTAATTTTTAATCAGTTATGACTTGGACTCCGAAAATAGGTGGGGAGAATGATTACAGACGACGAGTCTAGCACACGGGAGCGGGAAAGCAAGCGGGAGAGCGGCAGGTGCGTGAAAAACCCGCAGAGTTTCATGACGCTCGCCGGTATAATCGGAACCGGCGAACCGGCGGCATTGCTACCGATGTGCCGGGAAGAATAGTCAGAGTTCATGATACGAACCGACGACCCTGCCGAACGAATTGCCGACATGAAAAGTTTGGGTAGTCCCGCCGCTATCGCCTCCGCAGAATTTCGAGCCAAGCCATCCCGCCGCCGCTATTTCATCGGGGTAGATGGAAGGTATTGTGAGTCCTGCCGATACCGCATCAGCGGGAGCGGTTTGTCCGGCGTTGTTCGTTGCAGTTCTTTTTATTGTATCGGCAACATCCTTTGTGCCGTCTTTGACAGCAGCAGAAATTTTGTCCGAACTTTGCTTGATGTCTGTCGAAAGTTTGCCAGTCGTTTTTTCGACCTTTTCGATGGCACCGGTTATTTTCTCTGTCGCCTTTTCGATTCCCTTTTGGGAGGCGGTCGAGTCCCACGAATTAAAAACGCTCATTCCTATCATGCTAAACTCCTATGAAAATCCTATATCTCTTTATACCAAGTTCGGCACCAATAACAACGCCGTCAGAGCGGAGTTCCCAAAATGCCCGACCAAAGTTGCCATCACCCGTATCGCTTGCGCTCTTGACTCGTTTGGTCGTTTTACTTTAAGAAGCAAATTTGCTTCCTGCGTAACATCTTGAAATACCGTGATTTACGAAAATTGCGCCCTGAATCGGCGGATTGTTACCCCACAAATTATTCACGTTGCGGCGCACGCTTGTGCCGACCTGCCAAAACAGAATCGGCTTCGCCGTGTCGCCTAATACGCTGGTTGGTCGAATGTACTATTGCAATCTTTTCAGTATATTGGAACCGAAAAGTTGCCTATTGCGCACACGCCGTTTTCTAATAGACACGGTTCGTTGCCTTGACGTATTAGACAGACATGATAACGTGATTGCTCCCGTGAAAGGGATCAATGTTTTGTCCCCGCCGGTTGCGTCTTCAATCGACGTGCAGGGCGTTTCGTTTGTTAGGGGATGCAACGGGAGGGTTCTGCTTCGATTCGAAGGATGCCCTTGCACCCGGCTTCGCTGGTTAACGAGGTTACTTCGAACAGAGTCTCGCCGCCGCCAAAACTGAATGCGAACATATCGCTCGGTTTCGGCAGGAATGGAGGCTCGGCGTATTGTGCCCGTCCGTCCACTAACCTGACTGGCGTGTCGTCGAATTGGAAGGATTCGCTCGTCGCCCAGAATGTATGAATCCGTTCCGTTTGGGTTAGGTTGTTGACGAGAACCCGTATGCCAAAAACAAATGGGGTTGCGGGACGGAACACCCCGTTTGTTGTCCAGCGAAACCAGCGGGTTTCGACAAAATCCGGCGAATCGTCGTATACGTTGTCGAAAGTGATTGCTGACCGAATTCGTTCGAATAAATTTTTCACGATATTTCTCCTTATGTTAGAATTGTTGGTTGGCGGGGATGCCCCGCCGATCTTTTGGCAGAGTAAAACATTTACCCTGCTGACCACGATAAAAAACAGCGGCGTGCTGTGCTGCCCTTTTTCACACCGATGACCGACGGGAACGTCCCGTTCCCCCAGACTCCGACGTGACTCGTCCTGTCTCGATTGATTAAGGAGTCTCGCTTCAATGAGTCAAGGTCAAAAAAGAAAAAGAATGATAAATCTGCCGTCACGCCACACCGAAGAAGACCTGGCTTATCCGTAAAAATGGTATTAGTTTTGCCAAGTTGCATTGGTCATTTTGCCTCATTTCCCCAGCCATCAAACCCTTCGATTACCCGCCGGTTAAACATGTCAAGTCTGCGACCGGCGGTAACACGACGGACGACTTCATAAAACTCCTCCGGCTTTTCGCTGTGCTTTCCTCTCGGTGCCTCAAAGCATGTGAAAAATGCCTTCGTATCGACAAACTGCGGATCGCCCTTCCTTGCGTAAATCGCAAATTCGCAGTTAAACTTCGGCAGTTGGAACGCTTGAAAGGCATTGCGTTTATGCCAGACGAAAGTGCAACTGTACTTGAAGCCCCACGCTTCAAGCAATCGTAACGCCGACGGCAGAAACCTTTGTGGTGTCCAAATCCACAAGTGGCAAGCGGTAGCGGCAGGGATGGGCAAGTTGACCAGTTCCGCTTCGGTCATCGTCGGGTAGTTCAGTCCGACCTGCTCCGGCATGATGTCCAGTTTAAACATTTCCAGGTTCCAGGGCGGATCAATAACGATGACATCGTAAACTCCTTCAACTGCTTTGACCTCTTGCGTTGCAATGGAATCAAGGTGAACTCTCATTGCGTCACGAGCAACCGCCCGAATTGCATCTGTTACTGTCGCAGCCTCGCCGCCAAGTATTTTTTGGGCGATGATTTCTTGCTCCTCCAGTGTTTTGCGAGAAAGTTTCAATGCCTCCTGCTTCGTTGCGTCCACCTTCCTGACCGCTTCTTTTGCTGCCATAGTGAGGTCACGAGCAAGTTGCTTGTTCTCTTGCAACACTCGTTTTGATAAACCGATTTCGTGAGCGATGTCCTGTGTTGTCCGCAAGGTTGCAGATTCCGCACCCTTGCTCTGATGCTGATTCGATCCGTTGCCGTGCGGCTTTTTTCGCAGTCCCAGCGAGTCCAGAATCTCGTCTCGCAGGATCGCCTGCTCGCCGATGCCGATTGCGTCGAGATCGTTCCGTATCAGGTTTTCGTCGATTTCGGCAAGTTTGCCACGCAATTTGGCGGTGTTTATCACGACGCATGCGATTTTTTCCCGCCCCAAAAGTTTGTGCGCCTCGTACCGGTGCGCACCGGCAATGAGCGTGCCATCCTTGTCAATCGCAATGGGATTGAGCAGACCGACCGTCTTGATGGATTCGGCAAGTGCCGACACTTTGGCATAATCAATGCTGCGTCGTCCAGCGGGTATCGTGATTTCTGATAGTTTTCGTTTCATTCTGTTGTTACAGTTAACTTCGATACATTTCCGCCGGGCGCAGTTCGGCGAATGTGTTTCGTTCGAATAAGTGATGCCGCAATTCAAGACAGAAATGGCATTTGCCGATGTAACCGGCGGCATCGGGTTGGAATTCCGATGCATGCCGATTCCACGCTTCGACCGGCCCGCCTTCGCATAGTGCTGTGAAAAACGGAGCGGTGGGATCATCGACCACCGGATGTAGGTTTTCCACGTTGGCAACGGAGATACCGGGACAGTGTCCTGTGAATAGATTGCCAAAGGGGTCAATGTGAAAATGCGATGTCGATTGGAATGTACGACCGCAGGCATCGCTGCCGAACTTTTCGACCTGATACCGCCGCAGTCCTTCACTCAACCGTCGTGCTGCTCGACCACATGGATTCAAATAGGAATGAATCTGCCAGAGCGAACCATCGGACGGGTCGATACCAAGCAACCGGCACGACTCCTGAATCGGATATTTTTTGTTATGATCCGGCAATCGCTCCATGAGCCGCAGCACCTCGTCCGTCCAGACAAACGCTCCGCCGAAAACCTTATGCGCTGCTCGAATCGCTGTTTTCGTTACATTGAGCGGAATGAATTCCAAGTGAAACAACGATGCACTGATAAGTACGCCCGGAAGACCGGCATCACGGAGTCGCTGGAAACCGGATTTTGCGGTCTGGTCATCGGTACACCAACCGCCGTTTGTTTCAAGATAATCAATCCGAACGTTATGCTTGACGGCACTACGAACAGCATAGAGCAGTCGATCAAAAAAGAGTGAACTTTCGCCGCCACCAAAATGGATGCCGTCAAGCGACCGCTCCTTCGACAGTGCCGACATGGTGCGGTCAATCATTTCCTCGCTCATCGCCTCGCCGGACGATTTTGGCGAACAGCAATAGAGACAATGCCGACAGGCGTTGTTGCACCTGTACGTCATCATCACGCCGCCGTTTTGAAGGGGAGGAACTGTAAAAGCCACGTCCTTATTATAAGGTCAGAGCGAATTGTCTGTCAAGACGAAGGGAACTTCACACGTCGTGCTTCGTCCTAAACTGCTTCCGAATCCGCTCTGCTTCCTCGACGTACTCATCACAATCGGAAATGATTTTGTTCTTCACCGATTCTGTCAATTCACGCTTACCGCTTGCACCGAAATCATCTTCCATATCCGGGAAATGGTTCGCTATCATATCGGCGACAACCTTTTTGACTTCCGAGAAGTCTGGCTTGTAGTTACGCTGTACCCGTGCTTTCACACGCTTGACTGCTTCGACCAATACCCCGATCATATTATTGAGATGAGATTCTTGATCGAGTGTTCCGAGCAAATCGAAGCAACTATTGTACAGGGCGGGCATCCGCTCAAGCGTAGAAATACACGCTTGCATTTCCTTGATGTTTGCACGGAACATCTTGCCGTTATACTCGCCAGATAGCACTGCTTCATTGAACTCCTGTCCCGGAGATTTTTTCGGTGCCGTCGGTTTTTCCGGCGGGGCTTCGTCTTTCAGAATACGGTCAGTCGCATCTGCTATCTGCTTCTTCTCTTCCGGTGTCGTTGGCTTTGTTATGCCCATTTCCTTGACGGCTTGCTTGATAGCATTGGAAGCGGCGGAGAGTCGTGTCGTACCCTCTCGTACCGCCTGCTGCGCCGATTCGGAAGCACTTTTCTTTACTTTGCCCGCTTCTTTAACCGTCGTCTTTGAAACATTGAACTGCTCGGCAACTGTGTCAAGTGTTGCACCCGGAACGCCCACCTTCTTTTGCATTTCATAGACATCGTGGGCAACGGTCGCCCGTTGGCTTTCCTGCAAATGACGGCGGTGCAAGTTTTTGGAAATGACGTATTGTAACGGATCATCCCCATCCATGTCCTCGAACCGTACATAAACCGGCTCTACTTTCGCTATTTCGCAAGCAAAGTATCGGTTACGTCCGTCGAGGATTTTGTCCTCATACGTGACGATGTCGTCTTTCAATCCGTTCTCGACGATGTCATCCGCCATTTCGTGAAGGGTCTTGTCGTCTGCTTTCGGAAAGAGCAAACAGTATTTATGAAATTCCATTTTTTTAGCCATCGTTTTGTTCCCTATTGTTAAGGTTGTGATTCTGGCGGGAGCAATGCCCACCCATTCATTGCGAACCGTTCGCAACTTCCTTTTCGCTCGTTCATGCAATTCGAGTATAAACGTTGCATGATTCTCAAAATCGGTCAAATGTACAACGAGCATAATTCTTGACTGGGTTGATCATTTGCCAAAAAGGACGAATTCGTCCTTTTTGACTCCGGCGGTGGTATTCCGACAGACAAGCCCATGAAGTGTTGCCGCCATTCGTACTGCCGATACCGCCTCATGCCCAATTCCTTGTAAATTGAATTCGCCTGTTGATTAAGGAAATTTGATCCGATGGGTCAAGGGCAACATTTACGTCCAATCCGTCAAAACGGATATAACTCATCAGGGAATCAACCACCGTACTCCTCTCGTCAGTAAGCAAACTCGTTTCGGCAAGGCAAGACGTGGAACTGGCAGCAATGCCGGAACCACGTAACGGAAAGTGTTTACCCCGAATAGACCGTTCCTTTTGGTTCGGCAACAACCCAGCAATACTCCGAGAGTTGCGCATCTGCCAAAATGTAAAATCGGGAACGCTCTGAATCCGTGTCAACTTTGTCGGTGAGGTCTCGAACTTCAAGACGGTCATCGTCATTGATTTCGATACAGACTTTCCCTTTGCCGTCATACATGTCGTCAGTGATTTCAAACCAACGACTTCCGTTACCATAGGTGACATCCGCCAACCCATTGAGAGCCTCGTCGATCCCTCCTGCGTCAATGTCTTCATTGAAGGCATCGTTACCAAAGGATTCCAGCGGGTACTCCTCTTCTTCGTTCAGAACGTCGGACACACCGTACAGTCTGAACACATCACTTTGTAATAATCTCATAGGATTATCTCCTTTCCGGGCAAAGCCCACACAATAGGGTTGTTAGGCTAAACTTCTTGCCAATGGTCAACCCTTTACCATCAGCGTGAAGTGTTCGGTTACGGTTGCTTGGTTTTCGGATACCAACCAGCAACGATTTCTTTCCACATTGTGTCTTTGTTAGCCCTCGTGCCATCGGCGTTTACAAACCACTTGCCAATTGAGCAAATTTTGTTAATGCCCGTTTTCGGTTGCGGTAGAATAGCATAGTCCTTGAAGTTGTCGTATTTCAAAATGTATTTGCATTTATGCTCGAACGTTGTACGGTCAGGGATTGATGCGTAATGTACCTCGAATTCATTTTTTGCAAGACCAACTTCAATACATGCACTATTGAAAATATCACGCAGTTGACGTTCAGATAAACTGCTGTCAACTAAAATGTGATAATGAATCGTATTGATAGGGAAATCCCAAAATCCACCGCTCGTTAAAACTTTACTGCGAGTCGTGAACTCAACCACAGAAAAAGCGACGATGCCCTGTTTCTTGAGTAATGCTTTCAACTTTGACCATATTGCACGTATTTCCTGTGCCGTAAACTCACGGAGATATTTGAGTGTCATGAGATGATTCGCTTGTCGATGGTTTTCCAACAACAAGTAATATTGCTGTTTCGCCGCATTCTGGTAGGTCTCTATTGAATCTGACCAGTCCCTTCGACTCTTTTGACGATGATAGGTGTTACGTCGTCTCGGTGTTGATTGATATAGCACGGGATATTTTCTTGGCAGTGCGTCATGATTGTTAGTGTTCGTCATAGCGGTTCTCCTGTCGAAATGAGGTTTTTGCAAAGTCTTATATTTCTTCTTTAGCGGATGGTTGGCTTGTCCTATTTTTTTGAAGGTAAAACAACGCCTTTTTGTATGAGGGAAGCCATTGCTGCGGTATGTCGCTTTGAACGTTGCGATGCCGATTCAATATGCGGAACCGGTTGTTGCTGACGAACAGCCGCCGCCCAAGATTCGATGTCCTCGGGACGAAAAAGTAGTTTGCGTTTGTAGCCGTTAACCGACTGTGGGAAATTGCCAACGCCCCTTCTGGCTTCAGCATGTCTACGTCGGATTGTGGCTTCGGACTCGTTCAAAATGAATATCAAGTCCTTGAGCGTAAGAAACTGTCGCATTTATGTACCCCTGTAATGTTTTGTGCCAAACCGAAATCAAGTGTTTACGGCAAAATTGAATGTCAGTCGTATGGCAATGACTTGGACTTCTCCCGTTGAGTCGTCCACCGCCCAATTAAGGAGTGCGACGTTGATGGATCAATGGCAAAATTTGTGGTATTTCCGTTAAAACTAGACGTAACTCGTTATTCCGTAATGGATTGCGTTATTTCAAGAATTTTTATTTTTTGGGACTATCAGATGGCATCCCATGTCAGAAGCCGTCATTTTGACGGTAATTGCCGCCCCATGCCGTGTATCCCTCGAAAACGAAATGTCCCCCGACGTTTTTTCGGGGGAACAGGTGGCATTATTCGCCGTGATACCGTGAAGATGCTTGGTCATACGCCATCTGTGTTCGTTGCAAAGGGATTCCGACGCTCACGTGCCAGTTTTTCCCTCTGTTTCAGTTGGGCTTTGGAATACCGTTTCGTCATGTCGGCAGACGTGTGTCCCAGTTGGGCTTGGGCTTTGTCGAGTCCATGTTCCAACTCAATCGCAGTGGCGGCGGAGTTGCGTAACAAGTACGGAGTCCAGTGCGGGATTTTTACCTCGTGCCGATTCCCCTTCGCAATACCGTATTCCACTGCCCGGCGGTAACTGTCCTTGTCGTAAAACTCCCCGACGTTTTGTCGCTCCACCCTCGCCTGTTGCGACGGAGTGAGAGGGGACTTTCGCCTTGCCCTTGCTTGCGCTGCTCGCTCTCGAATCGCCGTGCGAGGAGAGAATACTGCCTCATCCGGTTTTTTGCCCACAAGGTAAGGTGCAATCAAGTCCTGTTCCGGCTTGCCCAAAGGAATCGGCTTTTTCCCGACATGCTCCTCGGTCTTGTGGGATTCCGGGACGTAATACCAAAGTCCATTTTTCTTGCTCTGGTCAATGTCACCTACCCGCATTTTGAAAACCTCGGACGGACGCATACCGGTCAGATATTGAACCACCACCATTGCGGCAACCACCGGGGCAAGAAACGGTAGCGTCAACGCAATCACCCATTCGGGAACGTCTTCACGTTCAGGGTGGTCGAATGTGCCGGGGGCTCCTTTCGGCAGGGCTTTTACTACCCGGATGGCATCATAGACTTTTGCTTCCACCAGTTCTTCTTCGACCCCCCAAGCAAAAATGTGTTTGATTCTACCGGTGTAGTCGTTGACCATCCTCCGGCAAAGCGTACCGGTCTTGGTCATCTGCGACCTGCATACCTTCAATTTTTTCGGAGAAAACTCATCGGCGGGCAAGTCCCCATAGATGTCAACGAGGTATCCGATGGCGAGTTTGAAGTGGGTGACGTGACTCTTGTCCTTTTGGGATTCGATACCATTCAGGAAACCATCGGCAAGTTCCGAAATGAGCGCACAACCCCTCCTTTTCCCATCCATCCGTAACGGTAAGCCGGGGCTCTCGTCCAGAGCAGTACAAAACCGCCGGTAGTTTTTCTTGGCTTCGGGGGAACCCCAAACGCCGTGATAAATACGCTTTCCGTTGTACCACGAAAAGGCTTGGTTTCTGTCCCGACAATTCTTCGGGTCTTGTTTCTTCAGTTTAGGCATGAGTGTACCTTTCCCTTTCTAAACATCGTAATTACGATGTTTGGCTTGGTTTCAATAACCCATACAACTGAATTTCAAAGTGCCGCAAGCACTTATTTTCTAGGCTTTACGCCATTAGCGGAGAATGGACTCGAACCATCGACACGCGGCTTATGAAGCCGCTGCTCTAACCGACTGAGCTACCCCGCCCTGTCCCAGAAAGTATAACCCATCAAAACGTTTTGTAAATAGTCGTCCCGGAAAAACCATTTTCCTAAATCGGTGTGCGTCTGCTCCTCTGCCATCACGGATCAGACCGTTAACATGTTTCACGATTCGCCCTGTTTATGCCATAGTTTTTCGTATTTTCGCCGAACATGGGCAAAAAGGCATTTCCCATTTTGCCCATGGCTCTACCTGCGTTCCGGGTTGGTGCATACGAGCGTCTCGACGAGGGAGCGTAGTAACGAATTTCCGCGTTGCCGAACAGTACGGTAACAAGAGTCCTTTTTGTGTGGAAAATACAAAATTGGACTCAAAGGGGCAATTCTCTAACACGTCTCAACATGCGTGCAACTCGTGCTTGTCCAAAAATTCGAGCAATTCCGCACGATTGAACACGCCGCCGGTTGTACTCACATCGCGGACACAACTGGCACCCAATGCACTGCCCCAGCGAACAGCAGTGCGATGACCGTGTCCTTCGAGCAGGGCGGCAATCAAGCCGGCATCGAACGCATCGCCGGCTCCCGAACCGCTCACATAGTCCGTCGGATAAACACCAACTCGGAATTGCTCCTTCGCACTGAAATAGGACGTACCTGATTCCCCCTGCGTGATGATAACCGAACCCGCCCCTGCATCGAGACATCGTTTTGCCTGATCGCTGGGAATCCGCTCGCCCGTGATTTTTTCCCCTTCGTGATCGTTCGGCAGGAAAATGTCCGTATGCGGCAACAGCGGTTTCACTGCGTCCCAATACGGTCGATCTCCGTAAAGCACCACATCCAGCAACGTTGTCCATCCATGTTGTCGGGCGGTGGTCAGAAACTGCACTGTCCGCTCGGTTTCCAATGCTCGCAGCATAAAAAATCCGCCGAGGTAGAAAATTTTTGGTTCCGCCAGATTCGGGTCGGCAATCAGTTTGAAGAGTTCGTCGTCAAAAACGTAATCGTCGTTGGCTCCCGTCGTGCAGATGAATCGCCTGTCCTGATTTTGGACGTTGACGTGCATGGCAGTTCCGGGACATTGTCCCGCCGCCTTTTGGAGCCGGGTGGTATCTATCTTCGGTACGGAAACAGAACGAACGATGAAATCGCTGAGTGCATCATCTCCCACGCAACCGGACAGCATGACATCGACACCGAGTCGGGCTAAATCCATCGCAACGTTTGCCGCACAACCGCCGAGATTGAGCCCGATTTTTTCGGTGGCAACCAATTCGCCTTCGGCTGGAACGTGGCTGATGGGCCAACACGCAACGTCCGCAAATAGAATACCGGAACAAAGACAAGTCATGGTGAACATTATACCTACTCGATCAGCAAATTCTCCTCCCCCTTTGGGAATTCGTTTGCATGTTGCCACAAGCAGGTAGGTTGCCGACCGCCGGGCGGCAACGTGCGGTACTCCGCACTCGAGTCTGACGTGTTTGTCTCCAGTCGGCTTTCGCCGACGCAATCGCCCGGCGGTCGATTGATTACCTTGGAACTTGTTAACGGTCTGGGAATGCAAGTTCGTTTTTTTTCGTCATTCCCGCGAAAGCGGGAATCCAGAGAGTTGCTATGAAAATCTTCTGTCTGGATTCCTGCCTGCGCAGGAATGACGATATTGCGGCAATCTTGCACATCCACCACGCGCACTCACACCTTATCCGGTTGCGGCACGACAAATCCATCGCGGCATGGTCGGGCAAGGAGTCTGTTGGCGGCATCGCTGTCGGTAAACCGCTCGGTTGCCGGATCAATCGTAAGCGGCAAACCGAAGGAAAACATCGTCTTGTTCGCATCCACACCGTTCTTTGCCAAATGGTCAACGGTATCCTTGAACGTAACAAGATGATGTTCGGGCTCGTCTTTGAGTCGGCGTTCGACTTCGGCGACGGGCAGTTTATTCTCTTCCCCGACGAAGTACGCAATGTTGCCAAGATGGCACAGTGCCGCCGAAAGTGCTCCGCACCGGGCATTCGCCTTGACAAGCGAGGGGTTATTTTTTTCTGCGGCATCAATAAATTCCGTGAAAGGATTGCCGCCGCCGGAAAACTTTTTGATTTCCTTGCCCGTCGAATCAAAAGCAATAGGACTTTCCGTATCGTTCATGGTTACGTATCCTTCGGAGCCGTAAATTACCGCACCGAAACCGACGTTCAGCAATTTCGGCGTTTCGAGACCGCGACATTCCATCACAATCGTCTTGTCGCCGTAGTCGAAAACCGAAACATGCACATTGGGCGTGTCGCCGGCATCAATGTAATTTGGATCATTCTTCTCGACATCGTAACCGAC
>Ga0082212_10004235_pt1 | contig 19961 bp, 13 predicted proteins | sample TergutNt197P3_FD_71548 | JGI IMG/M metagenome (GOLD analysis project Ga0082212, IMG submission 71548) | Neocapritermes taracua P3 segment gut microbial communities from Petit-Saut dam, French Guiana - Nt197 P3 | ecosystem: Host-associated > Arthropoda: Insects > Digestive system > Gut ... | reverse complement strand
TCGCGTCGCCTACCGACGCCGCTGACGCGGCATTTCGCGGAAATATGCAGGCAATCAGCAGGATAGTCGCAAGAAGCAATGATATCCGCCTGTTTTTTTTCTTATGTACAATAAGGTTTTCCACTACGTTTGTCTCGCTGTGCATCCCCGGGCCTCCTGTTATCGCAGTTTCGTTTTGTTGCTATTAGGTTGCGTTGCCGCTAAAGGCTATATTATCAGAGGGTTTCATTTTTGGCAAACATCATTTTGTTACTATTTTTCATTTTCATTTTCGTATTTATTATGGTAAAATGACGAAACGCTGGTTTTTGAGGGGTGAGAACGAATTTGGCCGGAAATGCGCAGACGGTGCGTCTCAACAAGGTAATCGCCAGAGTCGAAGCGCCCGCGGACAGGGGGCTTTCGCGCGCGCAGGCAAAAGAGCGCCTTGAGAACGGCTATGGAAACACCAAGCCTGATTCTGCCGAGAAGACTATCGGCCAGATTTTCAAGAGCAATATTTTCACATATCTGAACCTTGTGCTGACGACTTTCGCGCTGTGCATAGTACTGGTCGGTTCGTACAAGGATCTCCTGTTTATGAATGTCGTCGTCATCAACACGATCATCGGCATCGTTCAGGAATTGAGATCGAGGAGGCTGCTGTCCAAGCTGTCGTTCATCGCGACGCCCAACGCGGCTGTCATCCGCGACGGCGAGCGCATCACAGTCCCTTCGGACGAGACTGTGCAGGATGATATAGCTATTTTTGCGGCGGGGCAGCAGATCTATGCCGATGCGACGGTTCTTGCCGGAGAATGCAACGTAAACGAGGCGCTCGTCACGGGCGAGTCGGACGAGATAGTCAAGTCTGCCGGGGATATCCTGTTGTCCGGCAGCTTTATTGTTTCCGGGGAATGCATCGCGCGGCTTGATAGGGTCGGGCGCGATTCTTTTGTAGCGCAGTTGACTCTTGAGGCAAAAAAGACTAAGGGCAAGCTCACCGCCGGCATGGTTTCGTCTCTCAGGCGCCTTGTGCAGGTGATAGGCATAACGATGATACCGGTGGGTCTGACCATGTTTATTTTGCGCCTGAACCAGCCCGGCGTCGATATCATGGACGCGACGGTGCGCACTATTACGGCATTGGTCGGGATGGTTCCTGACGGGCTGTATTTGCTTGTTTCAATCACACTGACGGTCAGCATTATGCGCCTTGTGATGAAAAAGACGCTGATCCAGGAGCGCAACTGCGTCGAGACGCTCGCGAGGGTCAATGTGCTGTGCGTCGATAAGACGGGGACCATCACCGAGAACAAGATGGAGGTAAAGGGCGCGGTACTGCTAAACGGGGATAAGTACGACGCAAACAGGGTAAACGCGATAATGGCCGACTACGTCGGCAATATGCCCGCAGAAAACGAGACGATGCAGGCTGTCTCGGCTTATTTCGCCGCCCCGCCGAAAAGGCAGGCATTGAAGGTGATGCCGTTTTCTTCAGCCGTTAAATACGGCGGCGTTTCGTTTCACAATAATGAGTCGTATCTGCTTGGCGCTCCGGAGCGTATCCTTTTGTCGGGATATGCCAGGTATAGGGGCGAGGTGGAGAAATACTCAGCGCAGGGTTACCGAGTTCTGCTGCTCGCGCTTTATTCCGGCGATTTGAGCCATAAGCCGGACGAAAGCCGCATTTTGCCGCTGGCCCTGGTTTTTCTTTCGAACAGGGTCAGGCCGGAGGCTCCGGGCACTTTCAAGTTCTTTACCGAGCAGGGCGTAAAAATAATAGTTATTTCGGGCGATAATCCAATCACTGTCTCGCATATCTCGCGGGAGGCCGGCATCGAGGGCGCGGAAAACTATATCGACGCTGCGGAGCTTACGACGGATCGCCAAATCAAGCGCGCCGTCAACGAATATACGGTTTTCGGGCGTGTGACCCCGGATCAGAAGCGCAAGCTCGTGAGGGCGCTGAAGTCCGCCGGGTATACGGTCGCGATGACGGGCGACGGCGTCAACGACGTCCTTGCGCTAAAAGACGCCAATTGCAGTATCGCAATGGCGTCGGGCAGCGAGGTGGCGAGCCAGGTCGCCGATATCGTTTTGCTGAATTCCGATTTTTCCGCGATGCCCGCAGTCGTAATGGAGGGGCGCCGCGTGATAAACAATTTGCAGCGTTCGGCGTCTATGTTCCTTGTGAAGAATATTTTCTCCTTCCTGCTCGCGGTAGTCACTATGGCGCTCATGCTGCCGTTCCCGCTTGAATCGCTGACGGCATTTACGCTGTTCAACATGATGCTGATAGGCGCGCCTTCTTTCGTCCTTGCGCTTGAGCCGAACAGGAGCATCGTCAGCGGAAAGTTCATCGTGAATGTGGTAAAGAGCGCTCTTCCCGCAGGTCTGACCGACTTCGCCGCGCTGCTGGCGCTGGTTTTCGTTTGTTCTAACCGGGGCATTTCAGACAGCGAGATGTCTACTATGGCGCTGATCGTCATCTCGTTTACGGGATTCCTCTTCCTTTATAAGCTGTGCCGCCCGCTCAATCTTTTGCGCATCGCGCTCATCGTCGCCATGGTGGTCGGTTTCGTGGTGGGCTACGCTATTCTCGGGGGGCTGGACTGGCTGGCGCCGCTCTACAGGGACAGCATTATTGTCACTATAGTTTTCTGCCTCGCGGCTATACCTCTTTTCCTGGTATTGACGCTGATTTTTGACAGAAAAAAGAAGCCCGCATAAGCAGCCGCCAAGGGTTTGCCCCCATGTCTGTTTACGCGTCCTCAAAGGATTTGTTCCCTATCTGCCTATGAAGCCGCCGTATTTGCCCCCATGCAAACAACTACCCCGCATCCGTCCAATCGCAGATGCGGGGCTATTCGTGGAGCTCAATATACAATCGGCAATCCACCTTTCCTACCGGACCAGCCTGTTACTATCCACTCGTCTCCGATGCAGCCAATGCACACCATGTTCCCTGTCCGGGAATACTGGCGGACTTTCTCCGCAGTTGTGCCAGATGGTCATATGACCCTGTCTGCCATGGACTCGTCGCTTAGATAACAGCAACTCGATCCGTTACCAATCTGAACTCTCAGATTACATGTACAATTTACTATATAATCCAAGTATTGTCAACATCATTTTAGGTAATTTCCATAAAAAAAGCAAAATTCAGCGTTTTTCACAATAATAGTATGCAATATGCCGGGCTATGGATCGCATCGAGTTTTTCCGTGAGGTTTTTGAAGGGAGCGCAAGCATGGATCATAATGAAATAACAAATATTCGCCTCAATGCGGACGGCTCTGCAATCGTCATTTTGGATCAGGCGGCGCTGCCCGGCGAGACGAAATTCGTCGAATTGCGGACTGTCGAAGAGATGCACAACGCTATTTCCACGCTGATGGTCCGCGGCGCGCCGGCTATCGGTATTTTTGCCGCTTTTGCTCTTTATATTGTCGCGCGGCGCTCGACTGCGGAGAATTACGGGGATTTTCGCGATGAGATCATGAGAAGCAGCGCGTTTTTGAATTCCTCGCGCCCGACGGCATATAACCTGGAGAATCAGCTCCGGCGAATGGAGGCGCTTGTGGCCGGTCTTGCCGGCGAGCCTCTGCCCTCTATAGTCGGGGCTATGAGAAGAGAAGCAGAGAGCATCCAGGACGAGGACGCAAGGATGTGCCGCGCTATTTCGGAATATGGGTTGTCGCTTATAAGCGACGGGAACGGCGTGATGACATATTGCAATGCGGGGCCGCTAGCGACGTCGCGTTTCGGGACGGCCCTCGGCCCGATAATGCTGGCAAAAGAGCTCGGATGGGACCTGCATGTCTACAGTTGCGAGACCCGGCCTCTCCTGCAGGGCGCGCGCCTGACTGCGTATGAGCTCAATAGCGCGGGCATAGATATCACGCTGATCTGCGACAATATGGCAAGCATCGTTATGAGCGGGGGCAAAGTCGACGCTGTTTTTGCCGGGTGCGACCGCCTTGCGCGCAATGGCGACGCCGCCAATAAGATCGGTACAAGCGGCCTTGCGATAATAGCCCGGCATTATGATGTGCCGTTTTACGTTTTCTGCCCGTCGTCGACTTTTGACCCGGGGTGCGCGACAGGCAAAGATATTGATATCGAGCTGCGCAGCCAGTCGGAAATAAAAGAGCTGCATTTCAGCGCTCCGGTCGCCCCTGCCGACGTAAAGTGCTATAATCCGGCGTTCGACGTTACGGATAATGGGCTCATAACCGCTATTGTCACGGAAAAGGGCATTTTTAATGCGCCTTATGATAAGACGCTGGCAAAACTGCTATAATAATGCGTTGCGGCCGGCTTGGGCCGCGGCGCCGGATAATTCGAGCGTCTCACCCGGTCCATTGGCTGTGCAGGATGACAGTCAGCCGGAGCGCTCCTTCATACTCCTCGAATCCGAGGCGCAGGCTTCTCCAGCCATCGTCCGCTCCGGCTCCGTTTTCGCTTCCGGGAAAACAAAAATCTATGAATAGCGCGTCCGGGAAAACTTCCGCTATGTTGTCGAGCGCGTCTCCGCTGCGCACAATATGGTTTATTCCTACTACCGCAGCGTTTGAATAGTCCTTGTCAGTCACAAATTGCGCAAAATAGCCGGTTGGCGTCAGTTCGATCGGCTCGCCGGTCGTGTATACCCCCCATACGTATAGCTGCGTATCTGTCCCGAACGCAGCTATCTGCTCTGCCGTAAAGCATTTGTTTGTGACCAGGTTTATAGTCGCGTGCGGCGAAAATACAACTCCGTACTCAGGATGCGCCGCTTGCGACAATGCCGCGAAATCGCCGTCTTTTATTTTCCCGAGAATGCTGTAGGCAAGCGAAGCCAGCGCCGCTCTATTTGAATCAGCGGGCGTCGACGCGTTTTCGTCTTTCCTTTTTATCAAGGACCATCCGGTCGCCGCGTATACGACGCTGGCGATCACGACTCCCGCGATCACGCCGGCCAGCACAGTCAGCATGTATTTTAGCGGCTTTTTCACCTTTTTACCTGCTTTCTGTTTTCTCCGCCGTCCATTACGCCGGGTTTCGACCCCGACGCCCTATGCCTGCAGTTTAATAGATCATGCCGTCAATTGCAACAACAATAGGTTACAATGGTTACAAGCGCGAGGGCGCTCAAATAGGAGAGCAGAGGGACGGTTCATCCGCTTGGCAGGAGCACATCCCGGGGTAGGGATAGAACATTTTTTAAGGCTTGAAGCCGACCAAGCGACTTGCTTGGGGTGTCGGGATTCGAACCCAACGTGGTTTTAATCCCGCCACCCTATGCAAGAAAGAGTACAATTCCGGCTACCCACTGACCAGCAACCTTAAATAATTAATAAAATGAAAACATAGTAGGAAATGCTTGACAACAAGTAAAGACGGTGTTACATTATCGTTAGCACTCTCCCTATGCGAGTGCTAACGACATTCTTTCGCATGGTCATGCGCCGCTTTGTACGGCGCAAGGAGCAGGAATGATTCTGAGCGAACGGAAAAAGGAGATATTGCGCATCGTTGTCGAGCAGTATGTCGAGACGGCGGAACCTGTTGGATCAAAAGCCGTCGCGGTGGTGCTGGGCTCTTCGGTCTCGCCGGCCACGATACGCAATGATATGGCGGATCTCGAAGCGCTGGGGCTTCTGGAGCAGCCGCACACATCCGCCGGAAGGGTGCCTTCATCGCAGGGCTATCGTGTCTATGTCAATGAATTGATGCGCAAGCAAAAGATCTCGTCCGACGACGCCCGCGAGATAAACAGCGTGCTGAAAGACCGTGCCGCCGGACAGGACCGGCTGCTCGACGAGGCGGGGAGCCTTGCTTCCAGGATGACGACTTATCCCGCGTACGCGCTGGCGGCCGCGACAGGCGTTGTGAGCATCGCCAGATTCGATTTCATCTATGTAGACCCTTTTACCTTCATAATCGTTACGCTGCTGAATAACGACACTGTCAAAAACAAGCTGGTGCATTTGACGACGACTGTCGATCCCGCGATGCTGACAAAGCTTTCGGCAGTTTTTAACGCGAGTTTCACAGGCATTCCCGAGGAGCGGATCACGCCTTCGCTCATCAGTTCGACGGAGCGTGCCGTGGGCGACGCTTCCGGGGTCGTCGCCATAATATCCGGGTTCACGATAGACCTGCTTTGCGAGTCAAAGGCGGGACAGGCGCGCGTCACAGGCACGATGAATCTTCTCGATCATCCGGAGTTCCGCGACGTCGAAAAGGCTCAGCGCCTTATACGATATTTGTCCAACGACAAGGAGCTTGCGCGGCTGCCCTCTCCGGAATCCGCCGGCAAGCTGAAGATCACCATCGGCACCGAAAACCTTGCCGAGGAGCTGCGCGATTCCAGCGTTATGGCTGTGCGGTATGACGCAGGCGGGGATATGCAGGGGCTCATAGGCGTCGTCGGGCCGACAAGGATGGATTATTCCAAAGTGGCGGCAAGGCTATCATATATAGCGCAGGGCTTGAGCTGGCTGCTTTCAGGCGATTTGCCATTAGTAAATTCCAGCATGACGGGAGGTGACGATGATGGACAGGACGAATAGCGCAGCGAGCGGAGAGGCTCAAGAGGAGAGCGAAGAGCTAAGAGAAGAGATGGAAGAACCGGGCGACGCGATTGTTGAAACCTCCCGCAAGAAGCGAAAAACCGAAAACGCGAAACCAAAGGGCAAAAGTCCCGATAAAAACAGCGGCGATCCGGGCCCCTGTGCGGACGGCGACGCGCCTTCAGAAGCGGAGGAAGGCAACGAGGACGCGGGAGCTTCGAATAGCGCGCCGCGCAAAGGGCGGAAAGCTGCAGAGGCGCACGAGGCGCACGAGGCCCCGGATGATGTCACAGATTGCGATTGCGCACCCTGCGCCGATGACGCCTATCCCAATGCTTCTTCGAAGGACGATCTCGCGGCTGAACGCGACCGGTATCTGCGTCTTGCGGCAGAGTACGACAATTTCAGGAAACGCAGCATAAAGGAGCGCGAGACTGCATACAGCAACTCGCGGGCAGACACAGTTACCCGTCTGCTGCCGGTTTATGATAATCTGGAGCGGGCGCTGAAGATGGAATGCGCCGACGAGGCGTTCTACAAAGGCGTCGAATTGACGATGACAGGGTTTTGCGAGATTCTAGAGGGCATGGACGTCAAACCGATAGACGCGGTCGGCGAGCCTTTTGACCCGAACCGCCATAACGCGGTCATGTCTATCGATAATCCGGAGCTTGGCGAGAAAATCGTCGCCGAGGAGTTCCAAAAAGGTTTCACGCTCGGCGAGAGGGTAATAAGATTCTCTACGGTTGTCGTGGCGAACTAGCAATCCATAATTCATAAGTAAAAATTTACAATAAGCTATTTTCTATCAGGAGGTATTTAGTCATGGGAAAAATCATTGGTATAGACTTGGGTACGACTAATTCGTGCGTAGCCGTTATAGAAGGCGGGGAGCCTGTGATCATCGCCAATGCGGAGGGCAGCCGAACAACGCCGTCTGTCGTCGCTTTTTCCGCCGAAGGCGAGCGTATGATCGGCCATGTCGCCAAGCGACAGGCTATCACAAACCCCGGCCGCACAGTTTCTTCGATCAAGCGCGAGATGGGCAGCACTTACAAAGCATCCATCGACAGCAAGCAGTATACGCCGCAGGAGATTTCGGCGATGATCCTGCAAAAGCTCAAGGCCGACGCGGAAACTTATCTCGGCAGCAAGGTCACCGAGGCGGTTATCACAGTACCGGCATATTTCACCGACGCCCAGCGCCAGGCGACAAAAGACGCTGGCAAGATCGCCGGCCTCGACGTCAAGCGCATCATAAACGAGCCGACGGCGGCGGCGCTTGCTTACGGGCTCGACAAGGAGCAGGATCAGAAGATAATGGTCTACGATCTGGGCGGCGGCACATTTGACGTGTCGATCCTCGAGATAGGCGACGGCGTCATAGAGGTGCTTGCTACCGCCGGCAACAACCGGCTCGGCGGAGACGACTTCGACGAATGCGTCATGAATTATCTTCTGGCAGATTTCAAGAAAGATACAGGCATCGATCTGTCAGCCGACAAAATAGCCGTCCAACGGCTTCGCGAGGCTGCCGAAAAGGCAAAGACGGATCTTTCCGGCGTTACGACCGCAACCATCAACCTGCCGTATATCACGGCGGACGCTTCGGGGCCGAAGCATTTGGACTATTCGCTCACAAGGGCGAAATTCAACGAGCTTACCGCGCATCTTGTCGAAAAGACGCTCGGCCCGGTCAACCAGGCCATGTCGGATTCAGGCCTGAACGCGAACCAGCTTTCAAAAGTCCTGCTCGTCGGCGGGTCCACGCGCATCCCGGCCGTCCAGGACGCAGTAAAAAGGATCACGGGGAAAGATCCGTTCCGAGGAATCAACCCGGACGAATGCGTCGCTGCCGGCGCCGCTATCCAGGCCGGCGTCCTTGGAGGCGACGTCGAGGGCATTCTTTTGCTCGACGTTACCCCGCTTTCGCTCGGCATCGAGACTATGGGCGGCGTGTTCACGAAATTGATAGAGCGCAATACCACCATTCCGACGAAAAAGAGCCAGATATTCTCGACAGCCGCCGACAATCAGACTTCGGTAGAGGTCAATGTGCTTCAGGGAGAGCGCGACATGGCTCAGTACAATAAGTCTCTGGGCAAGTTCCATCTCGACGGCATAGCCCCGGCGCGCAGGGGCATCCCGCAGATCGAGGTCACTTTCGATATCGACGCCAATGGCATCGTCAATGTGTCGGCCAAGGATCTCGGGACGGGCAGGGAGCAGCATATAACCATAACCGCTTCCGCGAACCTCTCGAAGGACGATATCGACAAGGCCATCAAAGAGGCGGAGCAGTATGCCGCCGAGGACGCAAAGCGCAAGGACGAGGCTGATACCCGCAACCATGCCGACCAGATGGTGTACCAAAGCGAGAAGACGCTCGACGATATGGGCGACAAGGTCGGCGACGACGACAAGCAGGCGATCCAGGCTGCTATCGAGAAGGTGAAGACAGCGCTGTCCGGGACAGACACAGAGGCTATCAAGGAAGCTGTTGGCGAGCTTGAAAAGGCGTTTTACGCGGCCAGCGAAAAGCTGTACAGCCAGGCGAATCCGCAAGGCGACCCCGGCGGCCCGGGCGATCCGGGCGGCTCTGGCGGCTCCGGCGGCTCCGGGGCTCCCGACGGCGAATTCTACGACGCGGATTATGAGGTAATAGACGAGGACGAAGGCAACTGAGGCCAAAGCTAGGGCGTCGGGATCCGAACCCCCGGCGCTCTAAGAATTTCGGAGCATAGTGTATGGCAGACAAGAGAGATTACTACGAGGCGCTTGGACTGCAAAAAGGCGCTAACGAGGAAGAGATAAAAAAAGCATTTCGGCAGCACGCAAAAAAGTATCACCCGGACGTAAATCCGGGCAATAAAAGGGCCGAAGAGCGCTTCAAAGAGGTAAACGAGGCATACGAGGTTTTGTCCGACGCCGACAAGAGGGCGCGTTACGACCAGTTCGGCCACGCCGGCGTCGACCCGAATTTCGGCGGCGGCAGCGGCTTTGGCAGCGGCTTTGGCGGCTTTGGCGGCATGGATTTCGACCTTGGCGACCTGTTCAGCTCGTTTTTTGGCGGCAGCGGGTCTTCGAGCCGTAGCCGGAACGCGCCCAAAAAGGGCGAGCGCGTGCGCGTGGATACGACGATAAGATTCGAGGAAGCGGCGTTCGGGTGCGAGAAAGAGATCACTATCGCGCGCGTAGAGTCTTGCGACGATTGTTCGGGTTCGGGCTGCAAAGAGGGCACGACAGCGGAGAAATGCGCCAACTGCAATGGCCAGGGCGTCGTTACGACACAGCAGCGCACCCCGTTCGGCGTTATGCAGAGCAGCGCGGAATGCCCGAAGTGTTCGGGCCGCGGCAAGATCATCCACCAGCCTTGCGCCAAGTGCAGGGGCCTGGGGCTTGTCCGCCGGAACAGGAGCATAAATATAAATATACCCGCCGGCATAGACAACGGGCAGACTATTTCGATGCGCGGCCAGGGGAACGCCGGCGTCAATGGCGGCGAAGCGGGCGATCTTTTCGTGACTGTCATTGTGATGAGACATGAGATTTTTGAGCGGGATGGCAATTCTGTCCTGCTCGATCTGCCTCTGACTTTCGTCCAGGCCGCGCTTGGCGCGGAGGTCGAGGTTCCGACGCTCGACGGCAAGGTTCGATACACTATCCCGGAGGGAACTCAGACGGGCACTGTTTTCCGCCTGCGGGGCAAGGGTATTTCCAACCTACGCGGCTCGGGGCGCGGCGATCAGTTTGTGACTGTGAATATAGCTGTGCCGACAAGTTTGTCGGACGAGCAGAGGGATTTGCTGCAGCAATTCGCGGCTATAAGCAGCACACAGCCGCAGCCACAGCCTCAGCCCGATCCAAAGAAGAGGAAAAAGAAGAAGTAACGCAAAAGAGTTTGCAGCCACAACCGAAAGAGTATTCAAGCCGCTCCCATTATTTCAGGAAGCGGCTTTGGTTTGGGAAAGAGGCGGCGAGGCGGGCATTTCGCGAACAAAGCCGGCAAGGCCGCGCCCCCATCTGAAGCAGATCGCGACCGCGCATATTACCGATATAAAGGTTATGCATATCTGCTTCAGTAGTAGTATTTTATATTCCACATCACGCAGATAGGGCTTTTGGGCGAGATATTCCTTGAGATTCTCTCCCGTTTGCCTTGTCAAGGCGCCCCAGAAAGAAAAATCGCTCCAACGCGTGGGAATGATCCTGTCAGGAAAAATGCCCAGCAAGCTTGGCAGCAGCATCGCAAATCCTATAAAAGCTGCAAAAAAGATCGCTCCCTTTAGCGCGGCGGGGTGTTTTTTTATCCGGCCGGCGCAAAGCGCCAGGCCATAGACGCCCAGTATGAGGAGTGGCGCTGCCGTCAGTATCGCTGCCAGCGTGGCGGGCGTTCCCAGGAGAATACTGTCCGGTTTGCCTAATCCCGCGGCGACCGCGTAACTCTCCGCGTCGGCGCGGGCGGGCGATGGCAGCCCGCCGGCCAATTCCACGGCGGTAAAGCTTTGATCTTTTTCTTCGTCGCCGACGGATACCAGCGCCAATAGTTCCTTTTCGTCAAACACGCCCAGCACCAGACGGTCTTCGCTTCCGACTCCGACGGTTTTTCCAACCACATCGAAGCTGCCCCACAGTTCCCATGCCAGGGCGGACGATACCGCGCAGCCCGTGCCGTCCGTTGATCCCGGGGTCGTCCCGCTCATATATTTCAGGGGCCGCACCAGGGCGGCGTCTCCGCTGTACAAGATGCAAAAGGCTTTAATATTTCTATATTCGTTTGAGTAGTTTGCTTCCGTTTCATGCCAGAATGTTGGCCAGAAAACATTCTCTCCGCTATGCCGGATGGAGTATTCCCGCGCCCGGTAGGCGTCTTGCCCGCTGATCGGAGCATCATAACGCAGCGAAACCGGCGAATATGCTTTGATCGCTCCGGCGTTTATCGCGCCGATAACAAGCAAACCCGCCATAACGCACCATAGCAATGCGTCGGCTATCTTACGTTTTGTCATAGGAATTCTCCCGGAATAAGCTCTTTTTTGGCTCCCGACGCCCTGGCTACCCCATCCTGACGCGGTCGCCTGCCGTTACCGATTTGTTGCTCCCGGTAATGATAAGGGCGTCTCTGCCCACAGACCCGGAGACGGCCGCTGTGTCGCTATCCGCCGCAATGACGGAAACGGGAACTTTTATCACTATGTTTTCTATTCCAAGCGCCGTGCTCCTTCGCTCTACTGCGAGCAGGTAGTAACCTGAACTGTCAGAACGCAGGGCTGATAGCGGCACGCATAGGTCATAGCTGCTGCGGTAGCGCACTACCCTCACGTCGACTCTCTGTCCCTGCGTCCAGTTGCCGTCGGGGAGGCGGATACTGACCTGCACCTTGTCCTGATCGTCCGGTTGCGAGATTGCGGATATTATGCCGGCTACCGTGGGGTTGTAATACATGGATCCGCCGCCTGTCGTCACCTGGCACTCATCCCCCACCGCCAGCTTTTCCGCATCGGCTTTGTCGAGCCGCATAACAGCCTCGTAGCCCTGCGTCCCGTCAATGAAGGCTATCAGGGCGTCGCGCCCGGTCACGCTCCCGGCGTTTTTCACTGCTGATACCACTCCCGCTACGTCCGTGCGCAGCACACCGTTATCCGCCGCCAGCATATTAAGAGCGTCTACGATCGCTTGCTGGTCGTCAATGTCCAGCCGCAGCGAAATGGCGCTTATGTCGTTTATCGCAACGGTTTCCGCAGACTGGCGTTCGCTGTTTTGATAATTCTGCTCGGCGCTTCTCAGGCTGGCTTCGGCGTCCTCCACGCGACGCGCGGCCGTAGTTAAATTCTCTTCCGCTCTTCTGCGGGCCGTTTCCAGCGCATCGCGCGCCCTGTCGATGCTTGCCTGCCTATTGTCCGAAGCCTGAAGGGAGCTGTCGGAATATGCCTGCTGCGCTCTGTCGAGGGCGATTTCGGCGTCTTCAAGCCGGCGCGCGGCGCTCAGGAGGTTTTCTTCCGCCCGTCTGTGCGCGGTGTCCAGCGCATCGCGCGCCCTGTCAATATCTGTCTGCCTGCTGTCCGAAGCCTGTTGGGAGTTTCTGTAGTAATCCTGTTGCGCCCTGTCGAGGGACGCCTGGGCGTCCTCAAGCCTGCGCCATGCGGTCAGTATGCTGTCGTTCGCTCTTGCTCGCGCGGAATTCAGCGCTTCGCGCGCCCTGTCTATTTCCGCCTGGTCTCCGTGCGCCTGCGCTGCCTGAAGCGCAGCCTCGGCGGCGGCTTCATCCTGGCGTCCTTGCGTTACCGCGATATAGTAATCCTGCTCCGCGCGGCTGAGGCTCCGGCTCGCGCTGTCAATGGCGCTTGTGTCGAGAGAATCCGGCCTGCTGTTTCGCGCCTCCTCCAGAGCGTTGCGCGCCGCCAGCACGTCGGCGTCGCCTTGTATTTTTGTCGAGTCAAAATCTTCCTGCGCGCGGCTGAGGTTCCTCCACGCTGTATCCAGAGCCGCGGCGTCGGGGTCTTCCGCCAGCTTTTCCAGTTCTTCCTCAAGCGCTTCATAGGCGGCCGCTATATCCGATTCTCCCTGGGCTCTTGTCGTATTATAGTCGTCCCGGGCGCGGGCCAGGTTCCGGCTTGAGCTTTCGAGCGAAGCGGAGTCTGTGTCCGCTTCCCTTTCGAGCCTTTCGAGATCAATCAGCAGTCTATCCAGCGCCGCGTTCTCCCTGATCAGCTTTGTTTCTATTTCAACCATGTCAAACAAGGCGACGGCGTCGCCGTATTGCGCTGTTTGTCCGACGCCTACGAGTATTTCCAGAATAGTCAGCCCTTCGGGGGCTTTGACTTCAACAGCATCTCTGGCCGATACTGTCGCGGAGCCGGTAACCGCTTCGACGATCTCGTTTCGCGACGGGCCGGATAGCTCGACTTTTGCCAAGGTCGCGCCGCTAGTCCCCCGGGCAATAAGCGTCAGCGCCAGCAATCCCGCTATGAATTTGAGCAGATTGCCCCCGGCTCTTCGCTGCGCCGGATCCATTTTTATTTTCATTTGGTCACTCCTTGATTCCGATGGATTGTATGCCCAGTTCTAGATATTTCTGGCCGAATAAAAAGACAAGCGCGGCCGGAAGGAGCATCATCAGCGACGCCACCATGGCCAGGCCCATTTTGTCGGACACGATCTGCGGGAGATACAGCGACAGCGGCCACAGCGACTGGTCTTTTATAAAAGTCATCGGCTGCTCTATCGCGCTCCAGCATTCCAGAAAGCCTAAGAGCAGCGCCGCCAGGACTCCGGGCATTCCCAGAGGCAGCCCTATCCTGATGAATGTCCTGAAAAACCCGGCTCCGTCGATAGCCGCCGCTTCCAAAAGGACCCTCGGCACCGCGTCGAATCCCTTGATCATTATAAAAACGGGGAACGCTGAAAACGCAAACGGCAGCACGACCGCCCAGATTGTGTCCATAAGCCCCAGCGTGTCAGCGACCAGATAGTTCGGGACCATTGTTACCTGAAACGGCATGAGCATGAGGGTTATATACATCGTGGTCAGAACTTTGCGCCCGCGGAAGCGCAACCGGCTCAGGGCCCAGGCTGCCGGCGCGCCCAGCAGCAATTGCCCCAAAACCGACGGGATGACCAGCTTAAACGTATTCCAAAACATGACGAAAAATTGCGGCGTGTCCAGCAGCAACTCGATAATTGGCTGCAGCGTCGGCCATGTCGGCAATAACGGCCATACGGCGCGGCCTTCCGTTTCTCCCAGGACCGGTCCGATCGTTGCGTTCAGTTCCTCAAGCGACATAAGGGCGCCCATCATCATGAACCAAAGAGCCCACCAAACCAGTGCGCCTATAGCGATAAGGACCAGCAAACGCGCCGCCAAACCGCCGCGGCGCCGGATCCTTCGCAAATCTGCATTCATTAACGCTACTCCCTATTACTATACTGCTATACGGCTGCCGGCTAATCGTTGTCGCGGAAAAAGCGCTGTATCACAAGTATTATTATCAACAGCACAATGGTCAGCATAACGGCCGCCGCGCACAGGCGGCTGACGTCGAGGTTCTGGAACCAGTTGTTGAACAAATGCTGCAAGAGGTAAATTGAGTCATGAGGGTAGGCCCCGGCCACCAGATATGCTTCGCGGAACACCTTGAAACCATTGAGAAGCGACAGGATCGCCACCAGCCCCACCGTTGGAGTCAAACCGGGCAGCGTGATGTACCTGAAGCATTGCCAGGCATTGGCGCCGTCGACGCGGGCGGCTTCGTACAGGCTTTCCGATATCCCGTCCAGCCCCGCAAGCCAGAGTATCATGTTATACCCGCTATTCTTCCATAAATATGTGAATACAAGCACCCAAAAGGCTGCCGAAGAACCCATGAAATCGACAGTCTGCGCGCCGATCGTCACCAGTATCGTATTAAGGAGCCCGTTTTGGTGAAACATGACCTGCCAGAGCAGCACGATGCTGGCAACCGGCATCGCCATAGGCAGCAGGTAGGTTGTTTTGAACGCTTTTCCGCGCGGGCGGACAGACCGCACCAAGAGGGCTATGATCAGGCTTACGAGCAGCAGCAAAGGGATGCATACCGCTATGAATTTCGTCGTATTGGCCGCCGCAAGCTTGAAAGCGCTGTTATTGAGTACCGAAACATAACCGTCGGTTCCGATAAAGTTTTTGCCGCGGGCGTCATAAAAACTGCGGCGTATTGTATCCGCGTACGGAATGAGAAAAAACACCAGGATGCCCGTTATTCCGGGCGCCAGGAAGGCAAGGGCCGCAAAGCCCTCGCCTCTTGAGGTTTTGCCGGTTTTTTTATTGCGACCTTTCCGCAAGGTAGTTTTTGATATTCCGCTCAATTTCACTCACTGCCCCTTCCACGTCGATCTGTCCTTTGCAGCACCTTTCCACAGTCGGCCATGTCATATCGATCAGTACTGCGTCGCCCATCGAGGGCGACAGGAGATCGCCGATCAAGGTATCCGGCGCCATCGTGAAAGCGTCACGGCCTGTTTCTTCGCGCATCTCGTTTATTGCTTCGATCTGCGCGTTGAGTCCGGCGCGCGTCACCGGCAGGCCGGTCCCGTAATTTAGCCGCTGCACTTCAACGCTGAGCATGGTTTGTATCAGTTCGGCCGCGAATTGCGGCGTATGCGTATCGGCCGAGATTCCGACTATCGTGGAGGGCTGCCATGCGCCCCGCGTCAAACCCGGGAACAGCGCGAGCTGAGAGCCGTCGCGTTCCATCATCATCTGCAATAATTGCAGATTGTCCGCTAAGAAAGCGGCATAATTGGTCCGCTGCATCGTATACCACACCAGGGATCCGGGAAGTATGCTCACGGCGCCACCGTCTGAGAAGCCGACGCTCATGCCCATCCGCTCAGGAGCCTCTTCCGCCAGATCATACTTGTCGCTGATTGCTTTTACGGCCTCCAGATAGCGTCCTAAGGCGTTTGTGTCAAGCCTGTTGTCGGAGATTATCTCCGAAGCGCAGGCGATCCACAGAGTGTTGCAGAGTTCTTCAAGGCCGGAAAAATACAGCGCCGCCCGTTCTTGTTCGTCAACAGCGGTGAAAGGTCCGGGGCCTGATCCTACGGGCAATTCTGCTCCGTTTACAACAAGGGATACCAGATCGTCAAGCGTCCGCACGGCAGACAGGGCTTCGGCGCTCCCCATGAGCATCGGCATCAGGAATTGTGCCGGCAGGTAGTACAGGCTCCCACCATTCATGTATGGCTGCATTAGGCTTTCATAGACGTCTCCGGTACTGACTATCCCGCTCAGATCCAGGAGCATGCCTCTTTCCGCATAGCTCTCCGCCGGGCATCCGTCAAGCAGGATCACATCGGGGCCTGAGCCGCTGAGAAGCCGGGTGTTCAGCGTCCTGATCGCGTCCGCTGCCGACATTGCGCTGTTTTGGTCGAGCGCGATCTCATAAGTTATGTATGAGTCGGGGTGTCTTTTTCTGAGTTCCGCAATGGCCGCCCGCGCGAAACTGTTGTCCTCCAGCGACCACACGGTCATTGTCTTGTCGGGGTCAACCGATGCGTTATCGTCCCAGACGTACTTGTATAAGCGGTTTTCCCGGCTGTTATCGAGCAGGTTGATTATTATTGAGCCGTCGCCCGGCGCAAGAACGGCGCTTATGCTGCTGCGCGGCGCGCCGATGGAATAAGCCGTGCTCTCGAGCAATGTGCTGATGTTTCCATCTGTCCCGGCAGTGAGCAGGGAGCCATCCAGCGCTGCGAAAATGGCGCCTTCTTCGTTCAGCGCCAGCAGGTTTCCGTCCTGCGCGCCGAACCGCATGCCTATGCCGCCGGGTCCGGCCCGCATATTCTCACTCCCGAATCTGATATCCGGTTTGCCGGACGGCGCTCCGCTGCCCGGATCATAGATAGCTACGTTTCCGTTTATATCCATTATGTACAATCCGTCGGAGTGCGACGCGGCGGATATTGCGTTGTCAACAGGCAATTCCGTAATAATCTGTCCCGTCGCCAGATCGTAAATCAGCGTTTTTGGTTCGATCGACGACACAAATACCCCTTCGAACGTGCTGCTGGAGCTGTATGTCCCGCCCGATTGGGTCCCGGATCCCTGATCTGTCGCCGGCTGCGGGCCTGTCGCCGGTTGTGGGTCTGCCTCAGGGCCGCCTACTGTCTGCCCCGCGTCCGCAGGCGATCCTCCGCCGTCCGGGTTGCCATCAATATGCGTCGCGCCCTGCGTGACGACTCCTTGCGGCTCGGCTCCCTGCGTGACGGCTCCTTGCGGTCCGGCTCCTTGTGGTCCCGCGCCCTGCGGTCCTGCGCCCTGCGGCCTTGAGCCCACCGGGGCGCCTCCCTGCGTGTTTTGGACCATCATCCCGTTAGCTGTGTAGTTTATTATAAAACGGTTGTTTTCCAGCGCCTGTAATAGCGCTATAGAAACGAATTCGCCGTCCGCGATAGCTTTGTCTATCCCATCTACGGGGTAATGCTCGGAGGATCCGTCGCGCGATACTATCTCTAATCCTTCTTCCGATAAATATACAAGCAACCTGCCGTCAGCGAGCAAAGTCCCTGCTTGAACGCTCCAGTAGCGGTCCGTATTATTTCCGGGTCCGGGGGAGCTATTCCAGCTGTCGCCGCCGTCGGCACTTTCGTAGCATGTCCTCAGGCCTTCGTCAAAGCAGACTATTGTCCCGTCTTGCTTCAAAAAGCTAGAGAAGCGTCCTGTTATGGGCGGCGTTATATCGTATTCCACGTAGCGGCCGTTCGCGGCTTGGCCGTTCGCGTTTCCGGCGTCTTTTCCGCATGACGCCGCAAGCAGCAGGAGATTGCATGCCAGGATCAGGCATAGGATTTGTTTCGTATGCTTCATGTTGTTTTCACTCCTTGTTAGGGCGCGGGGTTCGAGCCCGTCATGGTTTTGGCTTGACGGTTTCCGCCACCCTATGTTCGCGCTTATACCAGCAACATTGACAAGCGTACAGCGCAAAGCTGAAATGAAGCTGAAACGGCGGTGGCATTTTTCATAACATAGTGATAAAATATCCGCGTATACATTCCAGCTTCATTTGAGGTTTGGGGTTTATCATGCGGTTGAGGCGTAGGGCGTCGTCACCTTTCCGGTTTTTTCGGACGGTAGCTTGTACGGGAGCCATTATTGACATATATTGCGGGTGTTTTATGAAGGTTTTGATGGTTGAGGATGAGCGCGATCTGGCTGACGCGGTGGCTGTCGTCCTGCGGAAAAACAATTATTCCGTGGATAACGCCTATGACGGTGAGTACGGGTTGGATTGCGCGCTCAGCGGCATATACGATTTTATTATTCTTGATATCATGCTGCCAAAAATGGATGGGTTGCACGTGCTGAAAGAAATGCGCGGCGCAGGCATTCAGACGCCCGTGCTAATGCTGACCGCCCTCGGCGAGGTGCGCGACCGCGTAGCCGGCCTCGATTGCGGCGCTGACGATTATCTGGCCAAACCGTTTCATGTCGAAGAACTCTTGGCGCGCCTGCGCGCTTTGTCGCGGAGAAAAGGGGAATTGCTTTCCGGCGGCGTATTTGAACTCGGTTCGCTGTGCTTCAGCCCTCACTCGCTTATGCTTATATTCAACGGCAATGAGATTGCCCTGACTCTGAAAGAATCCCAACTTTTAGAGCTGCTGCTTGCGTATAAAGGCGACTATGTCACAAAGGATACTATCATCGAAAAGTTGTGGAGTTATGACGCCGACGTCGAGGACAGCCATGTGGAGAGTCATGTTTCGCTGCTGCGCAAAAAGCTGGCGGCAGCCGGAGGGGATCTGACTGTAAAAGCGGCAAGAGGAGTCGGATACAGGCTAATATAGTTCTTATAGCGGGGATTGGTTATGTTTAAAAAGATCCGGAACAGAATATTGGCGCTCAATATGGCGATGGTTTCCGCTGTTGTAATCGTCGCTTTTGTCGTGGTTTTTGCTATCATGTACACCCGGACAAAGACTGACAATCGCAATAAACTCTTTTTTGGCGCTCCGGCGCAGCATATGACGCTTTCGCAAGAGTTGATATATCCTGATAGTCCAATTCGCATGGGCTCCGGCAGGAATGTCGTCAATGTGGCGGGTTATACCACGCTCATCTCGCCAAACGCCGGCATGTCCTTTTCTATTTTGGCGGATTCGTATGCCAACGTGGTCCAAATCAATTCAATGATCGATTTGGATTCCGGGAACTATACCCGCATGGCGACAAAGGCAATAGGCTCCGGCAGCGACGCTGACACTATTACGCTGGACGGCCGGACATGGCAGTATTTTGTCTCGCAGGTCACGGTTTCTTCAGCGGAGGCTACGGCTCCGGGCGGCGCCGCTATTCTTGATCCGATGGAATTAAACTACATTCGATTTCTCGACGTCACGGATTCCTATCGCACGCTGCGCTCCCTCGCTCTAATGCTATCCGGGCTGATCCTCGTGGTTCTGGCGGTTTTCTTCCTCATCAGCCGATATTTTGCCGACAAGGCAATCGCGCCTATGAAGGAGGCCTGGGAAAAACAGAACCGCTTCATTGCCGACGCTTCGCATGAACTAAGGACGCCACTGTCTGTCATAAACGCAAACTGCGGCGTCCTGTACGCAGGTCAGGATGAAACTGTGGAAAGCCAATTGAAATGGGTTGACAACATAACGCGGTCATCCGACCGCATGTCAGGTCTCGTGGATAGCTTGCTGTCGTTGTCCGGGGTTACGGATTCCCAGTTCGAATTACTCAGCGCCTCCTTTGATCTTAGCGGGGAAATTCTGGCGGCCGCAAGTGAAATAGAGGCGGTTGCTTGCGAAAAAGACCTTATAATAAATAAAGATGTCCCACCGGACATTGCGATTGAAAGCGATAAAGAGCATATCCGCAAGATTCTGTCAATTCTTCTTGACAATGCCGTCAAGTACGCAAATGACGGCGGCGAG
>Ga0082212_10004234_pt1 | contig 19962 bp, 16 predicted proteins | sample TergutNt197P3_FD_71548 | JGI IMG/M metagenome (GOLD analysis project Ga0082212, IMG submission 71548) | Neocapritermes taracua P3 segment gut microbial communities from Petit-Saut dam, French Guiana - Nt197 P3 | ecosystem: Host-associated > Arthropoda: Insects > Digestive system > Gut ... | reverse complement strand
CTGCAGCCGCAGCTCCCTCTTTGTAAGAGGGTCGTTCAAACCGACAGCCGCCAGGTGGTCCATGAAACTCCCGCTGTAATCTCCGGGGGAGAAGCCGAGATCCGATATGATGGCCCCGCAGCAGCGGCGCAGGCAGCCCTCGAGGTCGCACTGGCGCAGGACCTCAAAAAATATCTCCTTGAAATCGTTTATCCAAACCTTGCGGGCCGAAAAGGAAGCGGTTTTGTAGTTCCCGGCGCGGTTTATGAAGTATTCGATCATATGGGTCTTGCCGCTCCCCTTGCGTCCGGTGAGGAACTGGATCCTGCTCCCGCCGCGCGGGATATACTCCGACAGGTATTTTTCTTCCCAAAATTCGGAGAGGAAATCAATTCCAACTGTTATATCGTTCGTGATATCGGCATTGCCGGGGGCGGCCCCTTTTTCCAGGCGCGATATCGCCTTTTGCAGGTCATGATCCAAGAAACGTCACCTCCAGATCATCAACTGAAGCGGACCGTCGTGATAAACTGCTCAGAGCCAAAGCGGTCCAGGATACGGATCGCCTTTTTCGTATTGCGGGCAGTGTCAAAACGCAGCTCCCTCCCGTCGTCCATAGTTATGATCCCTTCGGCGTACAGCCTGGCCAGGTCATAAGCGTAGCTTTGCTTTGTGTACTCCTTTTTGTAGCGTTTCATCGGGGTCAAAAACTCGTAAAGGTCTATCGCGTACATAGGGGCGTTGTCGGCGCAGTGTTTTTTCTTCGAGGTTTTAATAATCGCCAGGTCATAGGCGACGGAGAGTTCTTTCGCGAAAAGCGAGGTGTTGAAGGTCACATTGTTCAGCTTGTCCAGCTCGGCTTTGACTTTGCCGACCAGCTTGGATGGGCGCAGGCAGGGCATGCGTTTCCGGTCCACCGCGATTTCCTGGGCTTCTGGGTAGATAGTGACGCTCCACGGGAACATTTCATATGAGGGGAACGTCCCCTTCACGTCCACCCCCATTTGATTGCAGCATTCTATCATCTGCTCGGAGAAGTCGCCGCTTGACATGTACTCTTTGCAGTCAAAATTCGCGGTGAGCTCTTCCAGCTGGCAGAGCGCTTCCTCGCGCTCCTGCGCGGCGCCCCTCAGGATCGCGAATAGTTTGGGCAGGGCGTTGATATCCCCGTCGGAAAGGCTGTTCCGGATCTTTGTGATATTTTTTGATTGCGCGGTTGTTTTCTCCTTTAGCACCTTGAAGTAGATCTGCGCGTCTGAATAGTACTGTTCATAATCCATTTTTTTAATTCCTCCCTGTGCAGTATAGACGGATGTATTTTATAGTGATATACTCTTTTTGTCAAGAAATATATATTGTGGTTCTGGCAATTGGAAAAAACATCCCCCCCGCCTCCGGCGGGGTGTATGTCTGTTTAAGGTGGTATTGCATTGTTGTTGCACAAATGGCAGAGTGAGTGCCTAAGCATCTGGTCCCAGAATGGCTATCGCGGTATTGTCAATGCGGTTACAGGTTCAGGCAAGACAGTTTTAGCCCTGGCTGCGGTGAAACACTTGGAAAACACCGCAGCCCGGGGGCTGTGCGTCAAAATTGTAGTCCCACAGACTTTTTTGGCCGCCCAATGGAAAAACGAAATAAAGCGGCATCTTGGCATAAAAGCGGCGGATATCGGCCTATACTGCGGAAAACACAAGGATACAGGGCTGAAATTCATGATTTATGTAGTCAATTCAGCACGGTATTGCCTCGCCCGGCACATACTGGGCGATATCAACAACGGCCGCCCCGTATTGTTGATAGCCGATGAATGCCATCACTATGGCAGCGGGGAAAACAGCCGCATTTTCGACTTCTATAAGATTATCGACAAAAAAGCGCCGTATTATTCGTTAGGCCTGTCCGCGACGCCCGAAGTCGTAAACTTCAGCGCCATATCCACCCCGCTCGGCCGCGAGATATACAGCTATAATCTGGGCATGGCATTGCGCGACCGTATCATCAGCCGCTTCATCCTTTTCAGCATATCGCTGAATTTTACGCCGGCCGAAGGCGAGGAATACGAAGAGCTCAGCTCGAGTTTGGCAATAAATTTGGCCAAACTCAGAAAAAAACACCCTGAACTGGCCAGGATGCCCCCAAATATGTTTTTCACCCATCTCCAAAGGCTTGCCAAGCAAAAGCGGGAAGACTCCTCAGTCGCCCAGACGGCGCTGACTTTGATGTACAAAAGGAGGACGCTGTGCCATTTGGCCGAAGAGCGCCCTCACTGCGTCGTATCTATTGTGGGCGCCTTGCCCGCCCAGGCGAAAATAATTTTGTTCTGCGAGCGGATACTGGCGGCCGAGCGGATGCATCGCTATCTGCTTGATTATTACCCCTCTCAGGTCGGGGTTTACCACTCCAAGATGGCCGATGTCGCGCGCAATGAGGTGCTCGAGCAATACAGGCACGGGACAATCAGGCTGCTGATTTGCTGCAAGGCGCTGGACGAAGGCCTGGACATCCCCTCGACAGACGCGGGGATCATAGTTTCAACCAGCAAAAGCGCGCGCCAGCGGATCCAGCGGTTGGGGCGCATGCTGCGGCATTCGAAGGAGATCAAGCGCGTGTTCTACCTCTATGTCGAAGAGTCGAGCGAGGACAGCGAACTTGTGCTGGGCCTAAACGCATTGGATAGCAGCGTCCCCATGATTGCGCTGCACTATACGGACGGGTGCTTTATCCATGAGGAATATGAGCGGCTGCGCGAAAACGTGTTGGGATATGTATCGGGGCGCAGGTATGACCCGGAGTTGCTGTGCGCGATGAACAGCAACATTGACCGGGTACTGCTCCGGGGCGATTTTCTCATGTCCGAACCTGCCTGCCGGGACAATCTGCTGGCAGCAAGGACAATTGCCGAGCGCAACTATTGGACTGTGGCCCTGTACGTAATACTCGCCAGGATGGATAAGTTGTGAGAAAAGGCAATATGTTCTTAAAGTTTACGCAAATTTGGCGAAGAATATCTTACCCGCCTCCGGCGGGAAAGATATATGCTTTTCCAGTTTATCTGGGGTAGGAGAAGGAACATGAAAAAAGCAAAGAAGGGGCTTGCTGTACAAAAAACAGCCTTTATTGATGAATCACAGCTATTTGAGCGTGTAGTTGAGATTGTCGAGAGCCGAAAATCTCGTGCTGCAGCCCATATTAACCATGAATCTACTTTGATGTTTTGGGAAGTGGGGCTTTATGTCAATTCAGCAATCCTTGACTTCAAACGTGCTGCATATGGGAAAAAGATTTTGTCGGAGCTAGCGACAAAATTGATGGAAAGATATGGCAGAAATTTTGCTGAGCGAAATATATACAGAATGATGCAATTTGCGGAGCAATTTCCTGACATGGAGATTTTGTCGCCGCTGGCGACAAAATTGAGTTGGTCGCATTTTATTGAATTGTTGCCGATAAAAACCGAAGAAGCGCGGCTCTATTATGCCCAAGATGCCGCTCAACGCAATTACGGAACAAAGGAGCTGCGCCACCAAATTGCCCGCAAAGCGTATGAGCGCCGGGAAATCGCCAATGCGGAGCTGTCGGAGTCCGCTATTCCGTTCAATGTTTTCAAAGACCCATATTTGCTTGATTTGTTCGGATTGAAGGATAATTTCCTTGAAGCCGATTTGGAAAAAGCGATCCTCTCAGATATTGAAGCATTTATCCTCGAATTTGGGCATGGTTTTTCATTTGTGGAGCGGCAGAAGCGGATGATACTCGACGGCGAGGACATTGTACTTGATTTGTTGTTTTATCATAGAGTGTTGAAGCGATTGATAGCAATAGAACTGAAACTCGGTAAGTTCAAGGCGGAATACTTTGGCCAAATGTCTTTATACTTGAAATGGCTTGACCGTTATGAGCGTCAGCCCGGTGAAGAAGCGCCTATTGGATTGATACTATGCGCGACCGCAAGCCGTGAAAAGATAGAGTTGATGGAACTTGATAAATCGGGCATCGCCGTTGCGGAATATTGGACGGCCATGCCGCCGAAAGCGGAGTTTGAACGCAAAATACGGGAAATCCTATCGCAAGCGAAAGAACGGTTGGCCCGCCGCAAGATGCTTCCCAGCGGCGATGTCCAACGTGAAATAGACTATTTCTACGAACCGAAAGACGAGGAATAACTACTACCAGCGGGAGGAAATGCCCATGCCCATCCTGAACTGGCTCGGCAAAGATAAGGTCATCAACCACCATCAGCAAGTGCCTTATCGCGTGTTGGAGCCGCAATATACATACGGACAAGCCGACAGCGCAGGGAGCCCCTGTGGCGGCAACATGATTGTCCACGGCGATAACCTTGACGCGCTCAAGGCTCTGTTGCCGCGCTTCGAGGGCAAAGTGAAGTTGGTGTACATTGATCCTCCGTACAATACGGGAAACGAAAACTGGGTTTACAACGATAACGTGAACGATCCGAAAATCACAAAATGGCTCGGTGAGGTCGTCGGGCGCGAGGGTGAGGATTTGTCCCGCCATGATAAATGGCTGTGCATGATGTACCCGCGCCTGCGGTTATTGCAAAGGTTGCTGGCTGATGACGGCGCGATATTTATTTCGATAGATGATAATGAAGTGGCTAATCTGCGGCTAATATGTGATGAAATATTCGGATCATCGAATTTTATGGCAGATATAATTTGGCAACACAGCGTACAGTCAAATGGGTACGGAGGAAACTTTGTAAATCAATATAACCATACGATTGTTTACCGAAAATCCAATTTATTTATGTTGTTGAACCTGCCGCGAACAGAAGAAGACAATAGACTGTATAAAAACCCCGACAATGACCCTCGTGGACGCTGGAGAATGGGCTATTGCGTAAATGGATTATATCGTCCAAATTTGAAATACGATATTGTTACTCCATCGGGGAAGATCATACCGCCGCCAGACAAAGGATGGAGATGGAGCAAGGATACTTTAGAACAGAAAATTGAAATAGGTGAAATCATTTTTAACGAGAATGAAACCAGCATTATCCATAAGATTTATCTTGATAATCTCGATGGTCGTGTTCCAACAAATCTTTGGCTTGGTGATGAATCCGGGACAACTCGTTCATCAAATGCAGAATTGAAAAAAATCTTCGATGGAAATACTCCGTTTGATACGCCCAAGCCAACGAATCTTATAGAGCGCATCATTCAAATCTCCGCTTCACCCGGTGATATTATTCTCGACTCCTTCGCCGGTTCCGGCACTACGGCCCATGCCGTATTGAATATGAACAAGCAGGACAGCGGTAACAGGCGGTTTATCCTCGTGGAGATGGAGGATTACGCCGACACAATCACGGCGGAGCGCGTCAAGCGGGTCATAGACGGATACGGCAGTACCGAAGGAACAGGCGGCGGGTTTGCGTATTATGAACTCGGTGATCGGCTTCTGCTTGAGGACGGCAATCTGAATGAAAGCCTTGACTTGGAGAAAATTAGCGAATATGTTTGGTACACAGAGACAAGAAGCGATTACACGCCGCAGGACGAGCAATACCTGCTCGGCGTCCGCGCGAACACGGCATATTATTTCTACTATGAAAAACAGCGTGTCACCGTGCTTGACCATGATTTCCTGCACGGTGTAAAGACAAAGACGGGCAGCTATTTGATTTACGCCGATATAAACACCCTGAGCGCGGAGGAAATGGATGCGGCAAATATTCGTTTCAAGAAAATCCCCCGCGACATTACCAGACTGTAGGGAGGACGCGATATGGAGCCGAATGGTTATCAAAAGAAGGTGCTGCGCCGTCTGCGCGAATATCTGCGTCTGCTTGAAACACATACTCCCGCCGATGCCTACCGCGCTTTATGGGAAAGCCGCGATGTACTTATCAATCCGATTGGCCATGAGGGGATGCCGCCCTACCGCGACACAATATCCGGCGTTCCCCATGTTTGCTTCAAAGTACCCACAGGCGGCGGCAAGACGTTCCTCGCCTCCTGCGCGGTGCGCCATATTACGGACGCGGTTGTGCAAAGCGGCGTAGGCGCGGTCGTGTGGCTTGTACCGTCCGATACCATACTGGAACAGACCCTTGCCAGTCTCAAAAATATAGACCACCCCTATCGGCAGCAGTTACAAAAGGATTTCCCGGCGGGCGTGGAAGTGTATTCTAAGGAACAGCTTATAAATGGGCAGAACTTTCAGAATCTTGTCAGCGTACAGGAGCATTTATCCGTGTTCGTCCTGTCCTATGACAGCTTCCGCACGAAAAACAAAGACGGCCGGCGGGCATACCGTGAAAATGAAAAGCTGAGGGATTTCCCCGTCAGCGACACTCTGCCCGATGGCGCGGATGAAACGAGCCTTGTCAATGCGATCAATGTCCAAAACCCGATTATCATTGTAGATGAAAGCCACCACACTACGAGCCAGCTTTCCACCGAAATGCTCCGCAATTTTAACCCGCGTTTTATCCTCGACTTGACCGCCACACCGAGGGAAAACAGCAACATTATTGCCTTTGCCGAGGCCAGCGAACTGAAAAGGGCGAACATGGTCAAGCTGCCTCTCATTGTCTACAACCGCGCCGATAAAAAAGATGTAATGTTCGACGCGATTCAACTGCGGGCGCAAATTGAACGGCAGGCTGTCGAAGAAGACGCAAACGGCGGTAAATACATACGTCCCATCGTGTTGTTCCAAGCGCAGCCGCGCGGGAAAGAGGATGCCGCCACATTCCAAAAGCTGAAAGCACAGCTCATTGAGGGCGGTATCCCCAAAGAGCAGATTGCTATAAAGACCGCCGATGTAAACGAATTGAGAAACGTGAACTTGCTGTCCCGTGACTGTGAAATCCGATACATCATCACGGTGAACGCGCTGAAGGAAGGGTGGGACTGCCCGTTCGCCTATATCCTTGCCACGCTTGCCAACAAAACCTCAAAGGTGGATGTGGAGCAGATTGTCGGGCGCATATTGCGTCAACCCTACGCGGATAAACATAAGCAGCCGCTTTTGAATAATGCCTATGTGCTTACCTGCTCAAATGAATTTGCCGCCACGCTTGACGGCATTGTCCGCGCCCTAAATACGGCGGGGTTTTCCAAGAAGGATGTGCGTGTCGCGGAAGAAAAACCGCAGATTACGCCGGAATATCCGACGCCGATGCCATCAGTGCAAACGTCTTTAGATGATCCAAACGAAGATAGCGGCGCGGAGTTCCTTGACGATTATTCCGCTGTGATCCGTCCGGCGTTGGAAGATAAACCATCCGCGTCGGTTGAGGATATGGTCAACCAGGCGGCGGCACAATCGCAGGAATATGAACAGGAAGCGGAGGAATCCGAAAAACTCGGCTATCTCGGCGGGTTGGAGGGAACTATGAAAAACCAGTATGAAATGAACGGCGTTTTCCGCGATGAAGCGGAAAGTCTCCAAATTCCGCAATTTTGTTTTGCAACCGCGTCAGATTATTTCCATACTGAGAATTATGTAAAGCTAAACAAGGAAAAACTGTCCGTAGGTTTTTCGCTGAAAAACGCCGACAGTAACGTAACCTTTTCGTTGGCAGGCGGCGAGGTTTACGCTGTTGATGCTACAGACAGCGGTGCCAAATACCGTAAAATGACGGCAAATGAAAGCGAATATATCCGCACTCAAATGGAGCGTCTGCCGGATGCCGATAAGCGCAGGTTTTGCGTGGATTTAATCGCCGACCTACTAAATAGCAAGTCGATTGGCGATGTAATTCTCCGCGATGACATCCGGGCTTATGTGGAACGTGTCATCGGCAACTTATCCAATGACGATATGACCTCCATCCAAACGGGCTATCAGTTTTACGCAAGCCGCATACAGCAGAAAATAGAATCCCTGCTTGCCGATTATCGTGAGGGACGATTCTACAATCTGCTCGAAACCCGCGACATTCTGTGCCGCCCTATGTTTGAACTTCCCAAAATCATAACGCCCGTTGAAACGCTTGACGGATTGGAGAAATCGCTGTACGAAAGTGAGGCGGCGGTCAATTCCACAGAGCGAAAAATCATTGAGAGTATTACTGCGCCCAAAAATGTGAAATGGTGGCATCGGATTACCGAGAGCAAGCCGTATTCCTTCAGCATCAACGGGTTCATTACCCATTACCCGGATTTTATGATTATGACGGATAAGGGTACGCTTGTCATTGTTGAGGTCAAGGGCGATGACCGGGATAATTCCGACAGCGAACGCAAGCTCCACCTTGGGCGCAAGTGGGCGGAGATAGCGGGCGATAATTTTCGCTATTATATGGTGTTTGATAAGCTGAACTGGAAGAAGGAAGGGGCGTATGACCTTTCAGAGTTTGTAGGATTGATAGGGCGGTTTTAGCGTAAATAACTTGCTAATGATGAAAAGAGGTGTGCCGGATGAGCGCTTTCAATGAAATCATAGAATGGGCAAAAAATGAATTGCCGAAATGGCAGCAATTCATAATCAAGGATATTCTAGGTGGAGTATCTTTTGATTCTGAACGGATAAAAGGTCTTGCCGATATTGCGTTAGATGATAGCGGTCTTGCGGATAACCTCCTAGACGACCTTATACCTAGCACTTCTGTAAACCGTAGTGTATGTCTTACAAGTGTCTGTGAGCTGCGCAACATAAACAACCTCAAAGATGACAGTTGCCTTAGCTTCAACACAGCCGGGCTAACAATTATTTATGGGCAGAATGGCACGGGTAAGTCAGGGTATTCTAGGATCATAAAAAAGTGTTGCCGCAGTCGTGATAAGGATGCTGAAATACTTGGAAATGTTCATAACCCAAGCGATAGAAACCAATCTGCAAAGATAAAATATGAAATTGATGGGATTACAGCGGAGCATAATTGGAGCAAGGCTTCTATTGCGCCTCCCGAATTGCAAACGATACATGTTTTCGATAGAAGTAGCGGAGAGGTATTCCTTTCAAAAGAGGCTGACATACAGTATAAGCCGTCCGGCATGGACATTCTTGATCGTTTGGCAGAGATACTGCCAAAGATTTCAGAGGAACTTCAGTCGCGTAACAACGCTTTGAAAATAACTGATGTATCTTCCCTGTTTCAAAACGAATACGCAGATACAAACGCGGCGAAGTTTATTGGAAATCTAGGGTCGTCGGATGCTCAAGCAAGGTATTCAAGTTTAGCAGAGCTGAGTGAAAAAGAACTGACTGAGATAAATGACTTGACTAGAAATATCCCAATGCGAGAAGCGACATCGCCTGCAAAAGAACGTGAAAATCTTACCAAAAATAACAAATCGTTACAAAAGGTAAGAAGCTATTTCGCAGATATACTAAATTTGATTTCAATGGATTCAATTAACGAAGTAAATCAAAAAATAAATGCCTTAATATGTGCCAACAAGAATGCTGAAGACGCAAAGAGACTATCTTTTGAGCGCGATTCGTTTTTATCTGGAACAGGGAATGAAGCGTGGAAAGCAATGTGGAAGGCTGCTGAAAAGTTCTCAAAAGGTTTTGCTTATGTCGGTCATAATTACCCGTCAGAAACTATAGGAGCAAAGTGTGTCTTATGCCAACAAACGATACATCCTGAACACATAGATATTATGAAGCGGTTTGGAGCATACGTTAATGATGAAAGCCAAAACATCCTTATAAAATGCAAAACTGCACTAGACGGTGCTCGGATAAAGCTCAATAGTACAATGAAGAGCCTAGAAGATGAAGAGACATTATCCAAAACTATTGAGGATAGCTTACCCGAAATTTATGAATCCCTTGTTAAAATCCTCTCGTCAGCAAGGGAACTTATCTCCGACATCGTCAATTCGCTTGACGATTTGGAACATATCGCTTTAGAGGAGAACGACTTAGATGAGTATATTAAGAAACTGGAAACATACGGAACATTACTACAAAATATGGACAAGCTGCTTGAAACGAACAAATTGGCTCTTGCCAAACCCCTTGATGATGAAGAGTACAAGAGTCTGCTCGACGCTGACAAAATGAAGTTAAGCGAGCTAAAGGCTCGGCAAATACTAAAGCAACATAAAACTGCAATCGCAAATAACATTAGGGATTTACCTGCCCGCAGACATATTGAGAATGTTATTAAACAATGCGGAACTCGTGGCATTAGCTTTAAGACAACTGAACTTAGCAACAAATACATAATTGCATCACTTAGTGATTTCTTTAACAGCGAGCTTACCCAAATTGTCGGAAATAGAGTGAAATCGACACTTATACCTGTTGGAACAAGATCCGGTGTCCCTTACAGTAGAATAGTTCTCCAATTAAAAGACGGGCAGCCATACTCTGGTAAGTTAGTTGATGTTCTTAGTGAGGGCGAGTTTAGAGGCGTATCGTTAGCAGGCTTCTTTGCGGAACTTGCAATGACCGAAAATATGTCTGCTATCGTATTTGATGACCCTGTTTCGTCGTTGGATCACATAAATGCCGGTCGTATAGCAGATAGGATTGCAAGCGAAGTCGGTAAACGTCAAATAATCGTCTTTACTCATGATATTCTATTTGTGTCATACCTTATGGATCGAGTGGATCAAAAAATGATTTCCTATATAACCCTTGAAAGTCTCGGACAGGCTGGTATAGTCAGCGATGGACTGCCTTTTGATAAGTTGACGGTGAGTGGACGAATATCGGCACTAAGAAATCTATTGCAGAGTAAAATAAGACCTGCATATAGAAACAATCAAGCAGAGGATTATACTCGCTTAGCAGGAACTTTTTATAAGGATTTGCGTTTGTCATGGGAAAGAGCTGTTGAGGAAATTTTGTTTGGTGATGTAGTAAAACGATACAGTCATAATGTCTCCACGCAGTTACTTAAGTATGTGCGGTTTACCGACAACAATGCAAGTGTCGTGGCACAAAATATGACGCTTTGCTCAAACTATTTACTACATGATCCCGCCTCTGTTGAATCGATAAATTATGGCACTCCTGATGATTTAGAGGGTCATCTAAAGGTATTAGATGATTTCAATAGAAATAACCCTAGGCAGGAGAGAAAGATTGAACAGTCTATCAACCCAAACTCCCCTCCAAATATTGAAAAACGGTTTTCGTTTTAATAATTCAACATGGTTATCCTATCAAAGCAAGCAATGTCGGGCAGACACAATGCCCGCCCGACAAAGTTGGCGAAATAGTGTGTTATCACCATAAGCCTTGCGCCCTTTCGGGTTTCAACCCCGGTAATTCTTCACTCAGCAAATCCTCAACACTCCGCTTGATCTGCTCAACCTTGCGGGTGTCCTCTCTAAGCGCGGTGTACTCCCGATACAGCCGATTTTTCTCCGCCGTCAGCTTCTCCCGCTCCGCTCTCCAAGCCCTAACCGGCAGGCCAGATTTCCCATTCATATGCGCGTCAAGATACCGCTTCGCGGCTTCATATAGGATAATCCCCTCAGTATGCTTGTCATAAAATGCAGCTTTCTTCTTTTGGTTCTGTTCTTGCTGATATCGCAGATATACGGCTTTGTGTTCTTTGAAAATCTCCGCTTGCTTGATATGCTCATCCAAAACGCCAAGCCGCCGCTCCGTCTTTTTGAGTTTGTCCCTTACGCTGTCAAACTGACGGCGCATGGCTGTGACTTTTTCTTGCAATCCCGCCATGCCGGTGATATGATTGGATTGCAAGAAAGCGAGAACATCAGCCGCAGTTTGAATGGCACGGACTTTCTGCCGATTGGTTTTAGCCCCGCCGCCATATAGAATATTGTGAATTACATCTTGCAGATTCGGCTCTGTGTCGTTATTGGATTCCTCTTCCAGCCAGTCCGTCACCCTCTTCAACCGCGCCCGGAGTTGGCGTAACTGCCGATTGATGTTGTTGACTTCCCGATTTCGATTTCCGCGCTCGGTGCGGATGCCTTTTCGTTCCATCTGCGACGCCGCAGGGCCTAAATGTACGGTTGGTATCTGCTCCAAGCCCTGACGGGAAAACGAGCGGTGGTCTACCCGCTGGGAAAGATTTTCGTTTTCCAAAGCGGCGTTTACAGCGTCGGCCCATGCGCTTCGCCAAACCTCCGCTTTGTCAAGATCATTCCAGTCAACAGCCGGGATCTTTCTGCCGTTGACGGTGCGTGACTTTTGACCCCACTTTCCGTCTTTCTCAATCGGGCGCATGGTCAGCATGATATGGGCATGAGGGTTTCTGTCGTTTTTATCGTGAACACAAATGTCAGCGCACATCCCGGCGTTGACAAACTGCTCTTGAACAAACCGCCGCGCAAGGGATATGTTCTGCACCCTCGATAACTCCACAGGCAAAGACACTTCAATTTCCCTTGCCAGTTGCGCGGTTTTGTAACGCTCGGACTTTTCCACAGCGTTCCATAATACGGCGCGGTCTGCGTATTCATCCGGCGCGTTTTCCGGCAATAGGACTTCCTTGTAGACTACGCCGCGCTTTTTCGTATAATCATGGATCAAACCGTCATAATCGCTCGCGAGTGTCTCTGCAGCGCGGTACGCCGCTTTATGAACGGCGGACGCGCCGCCGCCCCTGCTGAATATCTTGATACTGCAATGGTATATTGCCAATGGCAACCCTCCCATGTGTTGTAGCTTACTGCGACCTTCCTTTCGTGCCGACAGGCACGAAACGCCGCCCGCAGGGCCGCGCACGTTCGTCAGAACGTATAAGTGCGCTGTTGTCGCTGATGCTCCAACAGATTCAGCCTGTTTGTACGGCGCTGTTATCGCCCTCCGGCTCATCGGCGGGTTCGGGCGGCGGCGGGACCAATCCGGCGAGGATGCGACTGGTATGTGGGGTCAGCAAGACTTTTTGAACGAATGTGTCAAACTGTTCCTCCGTCAGCCTTGCCAAGTCGGGGAGCAGTTTTTCGACAATCGCGCCGCGTATACAGAAACGATGGGTTCTTGCTTTGCGTTCCTCTTTCCGCTGCTGTTGCAGAAGCCGTTTTATCTCATTCTGCATCTGCTCTTTTCTTTCTTTTTGGATTTCGATCCTCTCCGCTGTGGTTTTTCTCATATGTGATTTTCCCCTTTCGGATTTTTGAAATGACAAGGCGGCCCATGTCGTTTCACATGAGCCGCCCCGCGCGGTGATTATGTCGCTAATGCCTTCTGTCTTAGCTTTGCGGTGTATCGCCGTTGGGAATCCCGCCTTCGCGCCCGCCTTAACCGGGCCTGTTCCGCCGCCGCGATTTCCTCCGGCGTAGGTTCCGGCATCGGCACATCAAACTTGCCGATGAAGTTCAGGTAAACCTCCACTTTCTGTTCCCGTTCCCCGCTTGACCTATCTGCCTCATGGACGATGATCTTCTCGATAAACTCAGCGATCATCTGTGGGGTCAGTTCGGTGAAGTCGGTGTACCGGGAAGCCAAAGCCATAAATCGTTCCGCATTTGTATTATCCCGTTCAAACGCTTCCAGTTCTTCCTGTAACTGCGCTATGGATTGCTCCAATCCGCTCTGTTCCAGTTCGTACTCTTGGGAGAGCAATTCAAAGCGTTTGCCCGTCAGTTTCTCATTTACATAGTCCTCATAAATCCGGCGGAACAGCGTGTGCAACTCCGCAATTCGTTTCTGTTCTTTGGCGATCCGCTTTTTATGTGCCTTCGCCGTTTCCTCTTGCCGGATCGTCGAGGCTTCGCGTATCTGTCGGATAAAATCTTCTTCGTTAGTTTTCGCATAGCTGCTTACCGTCTGTATCGCGTCAAGGGCAAGCTGCCGTAATACCTTGGTGTTGATATGATGCTGTGAACATTCGACGCCGAACCGTTTATCCGCCAGCTTATAAGTGGAGCAATGATATACATCCAGCGGAGTGCGAGTACGTGTCTTTCCCGTAATTCTGCACACATATGGTTTACGGCCCGGATTGCGGTGATTATACATCTTCGCGCCGCAGTCGGCGCAGAAAACGACTCCTGTTAGCGGATTCGCCGCGCCGTGGTCGGTACGCCGGACGGTTTTCCGGCAACGCTGTACCGTTTCCCATGTTTCGCGGTCAATGATTTGAGGGTGGGTATTCTCGAAAATCAGCCATTCTTCTTTGGGCCTGAACTTTTGGTTGCGGTCTTTGTATGAATCTTTGTAGCTGCGAAAATTAACTGTATCCCCCATGTATTCTTGTTTTTTGAGCAGAAATCCCACGGTAGTTTCTCGCCATGCGTAGGGATTTGAGTGGTTATAGTTGGCTGCGTTTACGATGCCTCGCTTATATTGATAGTAAGTAGGGCGTTCCACCTTATCTTCCGCGAGGATTCTCGCTATTTGGGTGGTTCCATTACCCGCGACGGCGAGAGCATAAATCCTACGCACGACCTCGGCCGCTTCAGGATCAAGTATCCACTTGTTTTTGTCGTTCGGATCGAGCATATAACCGTAGATCGGTTTGGTTGTCAGCCGTTTGCCGCTCATGCCCTGCGTCTTTTTTGCCGCTTTGATTTTTCTGCTTGTGTCCCGTAGATACCACTCCGACATGATGTTGAGAAAGGGAGCAAACTCGCCGCTCTCGCTGTTCACGCTGTCGATGTTGTTAGAGATGGCGATGAAGCGGACGCCCTTTTCCCGAAAGAAAACCTCGGTGTAGTATCCTGTTTGTAAGTAGTCGCGCCCAACACGGCTCATGTCCTTAACGATCACGACGCCGATATGGTCTTTTTCAATTTCCGCGATCAGCCGTTTCCAATCTGGCCTGTCAAAATCCTTACCTGAAAAACCGTCATCAGAAAAATGCGCCACGTTAGAAAAGCCGTTCTGCGCGGCATAGCTTTCCAACATGGCCTTTTGATTGATGATGCTTCCGCTCTCCCCGTTGAGTTCATCGTCTCGGCTCAATCGGGAATATAACGCGGTGGTTTTCGCTGTCTGCCTGTTCATGGATTTTTCCTTTCAGGCAAACGGCTCATTTGCAGTATGGCCATTATAGCATAGGAGAAACCGCTTGTCACTACCCCGGAAAAGATTTTTTGCTTCACTTGCCCGCCGCCTTTCCGTCGGCGGATTCGTTTTTGACCATCCGCAAGATTTTGTCGTTCATGGTTTCGCGGTTGGTATCGCTAAGATAAACGATGACCTCATAATTGGTATTGCCGATGCGTCTGGTGAACTTCCTCCTTTCGCGCTGGGTTGATGTTCTGGTTGCTGTTGTTTGCATAGGCACTCCTTCTTTAATTTCGTGAAGCCCGTTTCAGAGGAACGGCCTTCGATTGTTATTGGGTAATGCTTTCCCTCCAGCGTCGTTCCTGCCCCCGGCCTTTAGAAGGTGTACGGGAGCGTTTTCCGGTCATTGCCCCCTCGCGCCGCGCCTCTGACACGGACTAGGCAAGGTGGGCAACCCGCGTATGCCGCTGGCTGCATATTCGATTGTTTGTAAGTGATCGGGATAATTTTCCCTCTCATCTATAATATCGCATTTACACATTGACATATCAATAGATATGCGCTATCATATAAGTAACGATATGATGTTGAATTTATTATTCCTGTTAAGATTGCGGAGGACATTTCGATGGAGTACGCTTTCACAAGCAAGGAGCGCGAATTTGGGCGCGTGGTATTCGCCCTGACGCTTGATCGGAAACGCATGGCTGAACGTATTGTTATCGGCAGAACAGAGGAGGCGCGGCGGCGTCTTGACGGCGACGCTGGTGAGGTTTATTATGACACGACCCGTCCGCTGGGAAGTCTGCTTTTTACGTTTGAAGCTGACAGAAACGGCGAATGGAACAAAAACGGAATGGTTCTGCGGGAAAGCTACGGCAAGACATTCCCGCGTGACGCGGAACGGTGGAAGATGGCCGCGCCTGTGTCTAAGTTCCTGAAGGCAAAGTACACTGGCGGCGAACCGTCCGTCATGTTCGCCGCTATCCGTACATGGGAAGATTACCTAAACTGTTTTAACATGAACCACGGCGCGGATATGCTGACTGATAAGCTCTCCATGCTGTACAAGCCGTTCGCTGTTTACGCTGATTACAGGCCGTGGCGGGAGGAAGCTACCGCTGCGTTGTCCAACGCCCTTCGAGACGGTGAATCCAGCGTTGAACTATGGTATCCTGTGGCCAAGCGTCCGTTTGAAACGGTAGTCGCCGCTTCTTCGTTCCAGCCGGTACTCTTTTATTATCTGCACAAGGTTGAAGAATGGCGCCTTGTATTTCAAGAGTGCAAAGTCTGCGGCAAGGATTTCCTTGCCCGGAGCCGCCATTATGAGTTATGTTCGGACGAGTGCCGCAAGAATCAAGCTGTAACCGCCAAGCGAGAGTTTGATGACCGGGCGAAAGGCGACCGGCTGGAACAGCTTGATGAGGCCGCGTACTATTACTGGTATAACCGGCTGCGAAAGTTGAGAAAAGGAAAAGCCGCCAATCCCGAAAGGGCGGCGGCGTTCAAAGCGGCGTTTGATGGATTCCGCAAAGAGGCGGTGCGGCGCAAGGGTGAGGTAAAACGCGGCGAAGTGCGGATAAATGAGTTTGCCGATTGGCTGATAGGCCAGCAGGATGCGGCGGATCGGTTGATGGGGTGAAAGACCCTACGGTGTGAAATGTGCAGGGGGGTCGCGTTTCACGACCCCCCTCTGTGTTTTGCGAGGGGTGAGTGATTTGCTCATCCCTTTGGGTTCGATGCGTAGGAGGTGGGTTGCATTTCGCCACCCACCTCTATATTTTAGAGAGTGTAATAATTCGATATTCTCTTTGTATCGGACGAGGGGCAGGTGTTTCACCGACCCCTCCTAACGATTCGTTAGGGTGGGGTTGTGAAGCACCACCCCACCCACGATTGCTATAGCTTACTCCTGTTGGGGGGCTAACGGCGAGAAATCCATCGGCGGATGGTCACCGGTAAACTGTTCATCTGTAAGCAACTGGCACATCAGACGCGCCCCGGCTTTCATTCCCAACTCCATATAAACCGATTCATGGGCGTTCAGGGCATAGTCGAGATCGACCATCCCTTCGTATGTGTCATCCCGGTCTTTACTCAAGCGGAATAGTCGTTCTCGGATGGGTTCGCTGCCTTTTTCCAGTATGTCTGCGTATGATTGGGGATCAAGGGATACATCATCTGTGCCGTACAGGATATAGTGCCGGATTCGCTTCAAGTCCATGCGGGGAAATACGTTTTTGAGATTGTCCATGTGATAAAATCCTTTCGTGTTTTTTCGCAATACCTTGAACGGCGGGGCGGTCATATGGTAGAATTGCCCTGCGCCCTATTGAAAACCATATCGCCCCCCATCTCAAAAGTGCTTCAAACCCCTGCAAACGAGCCATTTGCACACTGTTAGTGGCAGCTCTGTCAGAACTACCCTCTATAGCTTATATCTTGTGGAAAATGCGGCGCGTTCATGGTGGGCGAGAGCGGCACCAGCAGGACGATGAAGGTACACCGCTATTACAAATGCGTTACGGCGAAAAAGAGGCGCGGGTGTGATAAAAAGCCAGTCAAAAAGGATTGGATTGAAAATATCGTTGTCAATCAGGCGTTGCGTTTACTGGCGGACGATGCTATACTGGAGAAAATCACCGCCATGATACTGGCGTTGCAGAAACAGGAGAACACGGCCCTGCCCCTGCTCCGTAAACAGCTTGCGGAGGCCGAGCGCGGCATCGAGAATATGCTGAACGCCATACAGCAGGGCATCCTCAACCAGTCCACCAAAAAGCGTCTGGACGATTTGGAAGCAGCCAAGAGCGACATCGAGGTCAAGATTTTACAGGAGGAAATGCAGAAACCCCTGCTGACGCGGGAGCAAATCCTGTTCTGGCTGCACAAGTTCCGGGGTATCGACACGACCAAGTGCGAACAGCGCCAACGGCTGATTGACACCTTTGTGAACGCGGTCTATCTCTACGACGACAAGATAGTGCTGACTTTCAACTACAAAGACGGCGCGAAAACCATTACAATGGCAGAAATTGAGAACAATTACGGTTCGGATTTGACCGCGAGCGGGGCACCAGACAGATTCTCACACAGCCGCCAATCCCTTGCGGGAGAGGCGGTTGTGGGGCAGTGCGGGACTGTGCGGGGACGGGTGGCGGCACCGACACGCATTTTTGTCCCATTTTGTCCCACCGTTTGTTCACCGTCGGAGATATTTATTTACAATTCAATGTACTATATGATATTATGATTTAGGGATAGGGGGTTGCTTTGATGGAAAATTTAATCAATGAAAGCCATGCTCGTTTTATTAACTGGATGCCGCCGTTTATTGAGGTGCTAAAAGAGAAAGGCGGTTCAGCAACTACAAAGGAAGTTCGAGATGGCATTGCAAAACGCATGAAGCTCAATGATAAAATCTTAGCGGAGCGGTACGAAAAATCAGGGTTGCTGAAATTTAATAATCAAGTTTATTGGGCAAAGCAGTATCTTACATGGGAAAAACTTGTCTGCACTTCCAAACATGGTGTTTGGGCATTAACAGATGAGGGAACAAAAAATTCATCATTTAGTTATGATGATGCGCTTATATTAGTCCGCAAGTGGATCAAAGTTCATCAAGATAACACAAAAAGCAAGTGGCAGCAAGCTAAGGATACTATTAGTGAAGCCGAGGGCAATGAAATTGACATTGAGCCGGAGAAGAGCATATCTCTATTAGAAATGCTTAAGAAAACCTCTCCAACAGGGTTTGAGCATTTATGTGGGAGACTCCTTCGGGAATATGATTTTGAAGCTATTGAAGTAACAAAGCAGTCGAACGATGGAGGGATTGACGGAACTGCCATATTAAAATTGAATCCCTTTGTAAATATGAGCGTGTACTTCCAATGTAAAAAATACAATGGTACAGTTCCTATCGGACATATTAGGGAGTTTGTCGGCGTCTTAGAAACTGAAAAACGTGCGGATAAGGGACTCTTCATTACAACAGGAACCTTTCCATCATCGGCATATGAGTTGGAAAAGAATAATACAAAACTTGAATTGATTGATGGAGACGAACTGGTTGAAATGTTTGAAAAGGCAGAGCTTGGCGTAACCCAGCGGATCGTTTACGATCCTGACCCAATATTTTTCAAACAATATATGTCCGAAGGGAAATAGCAAACGGCGATATAATACGGACAGGGAGTGCGCCAATGAAAATCTACCTTGATAACTGTTGCTACAACAGACCATTTGACGAGCAAGACCAAAATTTGATTATACTGGAAACAGAAGCAAAGTTATTTATTCAAGAAAAAGTAAAGCACGGAGCGTATACGCTTGTCTGGTCGTTTATGCTTGATTCTGAAAATGACGAAAACCCCTCGGAAGATAAGCGCGAAATGATTAAGCCTTGGAAAAATATAGCTGACGAATATTGCACAGCTTCGTCCAATATTTTGGAGGGTGCCAAAGAGCATATGAAAACCGGATTGAAGCACAAGGACGCAATCCACCTTGCTTGTGCCATAAAACATAACTGTGACTACCTTATCACTACGGATAGAAGATTTTATAATAAAACAAACTTGTAAAAGAAATCGAAATCGTCAATCCGATGACTTTTATACTTGAAACGGAGGAATCAAAATGAGAGCGGATAATGATTTGCGTGTCAATGCCATGAATCTGCTTGTAAAAGGGTTGGGTGAGGTAGAAGCCGAACGCTTTATATATCTTGTCAAGCGTGAACAATTTGACTATACCAAGTGGCAGCGCAATCTATGGAACGACAAGACCATTGATGAAGTATTCTCACTCGCGGCAGACCGTGAGAAAGCAAGAAGCATGTGAGAATCTGACCGCCTCCGCCCCACCGGCACCATGCAGACTCTCGTGCAGCCGCCAATCCTTTGCGGGAGAGGCGGTTGCGTGGTTTTAAGGAGTAGGATTCGAGCTGGCAGGAGGCCTTTTGCTTATTACCTTGCGGTGTCGGTGTGGAACATATCGCTTGCAATTTCCAATATTGAAAATGTACCGTCTTGAGCATTGCGAGCAAGCGATAATCCCTCTTTGAAAGAATAAATCTCGCTGTATACGCCGAAAGGAACAACTCCCTTACCCATC
>Ga0082212_10004233_pt1 | contig 19964 bp, 22 predicted proteins | sample TergutNt197P3_FD_71548 | JGI IMG/M metagenome (GOLD analysis project Ga0082212, IMG submission 71548) | Neocapritermes taracua P3 segment gut microbial communities from Petit-Saut dam, French Guiana - Nt197 P3 | ecosystem: Host-associated > Arthropoda: Insects > Digestive system > Gut ... | reverse complement strand
TCTTCGATACCCTTTTCGTAATCGCCCAGCTTTTCACGGGAAAGGCCCCGGTTATGCCAGTATTGTTCATCGTAGGGCCAAATACGGATCGCCTCACTGTAGTCCGCGATTGCCTCGTGGTAACGGCCCTGCTCGTGGTGATCCGCCCCCCGATTATTAATATCATAGGAAGTCCACATCGGATCGATCATTGGGGCAGGCGGCGGCCGCTGCGCCGGTTCCCCTTCCGGGCCTCCCGTAAAAGACCATCTACCGTTTTCATAATGATACGTTCCCGCTTTTTTCCCATTGTTGGTATAAAACTCATCAAAGCCGTTGTCAAACGAAGGCTCGCCCGGGGTTGCGGATAACAAAACATTGCCGCCTATGGTAATACTGGTTAACTGATTGCGGTAAAACGCACGCCTGCCGATAACGCCGGCAGCCGGTGGAATAACAATACTGGTCAGGCGGTTTTCGCTGAAAGCATACTCACCGATAACGGTAACACCATTGCCAATGCTTACATTGGTTAGCTGGTTTCTGGAAAAAGTGCTTTTACTGATAAAGGTCAGACTGTCAGGTATAATAATGCCGGAAAGCCATTGATGATCAAACGCGCGTTCCCCTATATAGACAATGCTTTCGGGCAGGCGGATACTTCTGACTCCGTTGGCTACAAACGCATCACTGCCAATGTAGAGCAGGCCCTCGGGCAGAACAATGTCCCTGAGCAGGCTTCGAAAAAAACATTCTGCGGCAATGATGCGGATACCCTGCGGGACGATAACGCTGGTCACCGGGCTTCTGGCAAAAAGCCCGGTATTAAGAGCCCGTACCTGTCTGCCGTCTATCTCTGCGGGAATGGCCAAATCGCCGCCTGGTCCCTGGTACTTTCGTATGGTTCCGATGTTGTCAATGGTAAATTCGTGTTCGTTTTGCGCGGAAGCAAATACCGTAATCAGCATCAATACGATTCTCGGGAATGCTTTATGCCGCACGGTTAACTCCGTATATTTTATTTTTCAAATTCCATTATTATGGTATTGTCTACTGAACCATCACCCTGAATTGGCCGGACTTCATAATCTCCTGAATCCAGCATGGACATCATAAAATAAAAAACATCGCCATGCTGGGAAAATTGATTTACCTCAAATACAGTATCATTACAATACGCGTATTCTGTAATATAAACAATTGCGTCCTTATCACCGCTATTGACTGCCGAAACAGCGTCATATTCAATTGCACGCCACCAGCCGCCTAAAATATATATTATTCCCCTGTAAGGATCCATTTTTTCAAATGCATAAATTTCACTTTTATATACACCCCATACTGTGCCATAAAAAGATATGGGATTATTCATTTCTGTTTTATTTTTTAATGTGTTTACCGCTTCCTGAAAAGTCAGACTGTCTTTAGTTGTCAGAATAATACTGTTTTCTGTTTCTTCAATTTCAAATTTATCTGCAATGCTGTTTAATTCAGGCAAATTTGCAATAATATCAGATCTGGTATTCGCATCACAGCCTTTTGCCCCCAAAAGCAATACAGATGATAGCAAAGACAGTAATATATAAAAACGAAATCTATTCTTATTCATTTAAAGCTCCTTTACTTGTCAATTGTAGCATAACCAGCCTAATAAATTAAAGGTAACAATTAAAACCGGTACGTATCCAGAAATGGTTTGACATTAGAAAAATCTTTATATTCCCTGCATCCTTCCGCAATGGACATACAGGGCCACGCTGTGAGTACACGCATAGCAGCAGCTGACAAATTTCCGTTGTGTATTACTTTAGCTTACTGCGCTGAATCAACGCTAGTTCAACCGTAACGGCGTTTCTGTGCTGCACCCGGCACAGTTATAAAACGCAGGCGACTGTGTTTGATGCGGCAGACGAATGCCGGCTGCATCAATACTGTAGCCCTGGCGTTTAACCAGCGTTGCCCCGCATTGGCCGCACACCGTATCGTTATGTTCGTCCGCAATATTTCCAGTGTATACATGGGGCAGGATAGTGCGGGCTTTTTTTGCAAGAGTTGTTAGAGCAGCAGGGTTAGTGGGCGGTGCATCCCATTTCCAGTCCCGGTGATATGCGGATAAATGCCAGGGTATCGAAACATTGTGGTTTTTTTCGGATAGTCCTGCAATAAATTCAACAATCGCCATTAATTCTTTTTCGTCGTCATTTAAATCTGGTACAACCAGGGTGGTAATCTCCGTATGAACTCCAAGTGTAATTGCCAGTCGAATAAAATCCAGCACGGTATCCAGATTTCCGCCTAAGATACCGGAATAAGTTTTTTTGGAAAAACTTTTTAAGTCTATATTGGCCGCATCTGTGAAGGACAGTATTGCTTCCGCCGGCGACAGCGAAACTGGCGATGCTTCTGTGTTTACACAGCCGTTGGTAACCAGAACATTAGAAATGCCATTGCTGTGTGCCGTTCCCATGCAGTCAAGAAGAAATTCGGCATGAACCAGAGGCTCGGAATAGGTATAAGCGATTTGGCTGTCCATATTTCCAAATGAATTAACCGCCTTTACTTCGGAAATAAGATTTTCCGGTAATAAACAAAGTCCCCCCGGAGATGGTTTATCTGAAGTAATTTGGGAAATGTGCCAGTTCTGGCAAAAAGGGCAGTGGAGGTTACAGCCGAAAAAGCCGGCGGATACAATTGATGAACCAGGCCTCCAGTGGTAAAGGGGCTTTTTTTCAATGGGGTCTCTGGCAAGAGCACTCAGGTGGCCATAATAGGGAAGATCCAAAACACCTTTGTTAATTGTGCGGACGCGGCAAAGACCTTCCCTCTTGTTTGCCTTACCTGTTTTGGGACCAATAAGGCAGCGGTGGGGGCAAAGGGTACAGCTAATAATATCCCCATCAATCGAAAAAAAGCTGGCGCTATTTATTTGCTTTCCCTTCCAAAAGCAGCCGGCCCTGTTTGTCCCTGCTTTTATTGATAAACTGAATCGGATTGTCCACTTCAAAAGGTTCCAAAAGTACACCCCGTGCGCCTTTGCGGACCCAGATTTTTACCAGAGGTATTCCCTCACCGGATTCTGTTACCGCCTGGGGGATATCTTCTACGAATAAAATATCTTCCGTTTTGAATTCCATCAGGGAAGGGTTCACCCCCAACGGATCATAAACAAGAAGTATCTTATCTTTTTCTGAAGGATGCGACCGGGGATAGCCGATAAAAGGCACGGCGTTTTTTGGCGGCCTTCCGGCAGATTTTACAATACTGTTAAGCGGAAGTGTCTCCAGGTATATTTTACCTTTCATATTTCATATTGTACAATAAAACAATGTTCCAATCCAGAGTATATCTTTTTCAGGCAAATTGTCTTGTTATTCCCGAATCAATGAACAATGATGATGCTTCCGGCGGCGTGCTGATCGAAATAGCTGACAAGGCTTTCGGCAGTCTTGATTATTATGCAGTCCCTCCCATTGGTCTCTGTAAGGGTCAGCCGGTACAGTGTTATCTTTTAAAGGATGATTGTCCTCTTCCTCCTTTGTGGCGCACTGTTCCTGTACGCCAGTTTGTGCCGGTGGTTGCTACTACCGGAAACTCCGCAGCCAATTGTACCCGGCAGCTTCTTCGATGTTATCATATCGTCCTATGGAGGAGAGAATCGGCCTATTGCGGAAGCTGCGGGGAAAAAAACGGTGATTCCCCCGAAGAACTTGCCCGGCTTTGCCCGCGTTGCGGAAGGCTGGAATATCCCCGTATTACCCCAGCTGTGATTGTTCTTATTACCGATGATAATGACAGGGCTATACTGGCTCATAATAAAAAATTTAAAAACAATGTGTACAGTCTTATTGCGGGTTTTGCCGAAGCCGGAGAAAGCCTGGAAGCGGCAGCAAGCCGGGAAATAAAAGAAGAATTGGATATAGATGTTAAGGATATCTGTTATGTAAAAAGCCAAAGCTGGCCTTTTCCCAATTCCATTATGATTGGCTTTACCGCCCGCTATGCCGGAGGGGAAATAAAACCGGATGGGACAGAAATTATAGATGCCCGCTGGTTTACCTGCGAAACAATCAGGAAAAGCATGAAAGGAAATTTCAGTGGAACACAAAATGCCGATGATAATTGCTTTATACCGGAATTACCGGGTCCTGGTGCTATATCACGGTATATAATCGACAAATGGATGCAGGGAGAACTGCCTGGGTGAGCTGTTCAATAGATAAAATTGGAACAAGATCATCTCTCTGTAAAAATTAGTGTCTGGCACCGTTGTGCCAGACACCAGCCACTACACGATATCGCAAACTGATGCCGCTTCGAACCTTCGGTCCGAAGCGGCGAAGTAAATCGAAGTTACCGCAATACGGTAACAAAACTCCTTTCAATTGCCGTATATCAGGTCGGCAAAGTCAAAAATATCTGCACCCCATCGTATGGTAGCGTTTCCACCGCTGAATTTTATATCTTGACCTACTGCCATCATTATTGGCATCCCGTTTCCCGGCATCCATCCTTCCATCATCCCTCCAGATATCCCGTCATAATCAGATTGCCTGACAGGAGATTTTTCAGTAGGTACGATCATTATCCCCATAGTGTTGCTTCCGCTGTAGGCTTTGACATTGCCATTGTCATCCGAAATATAAAGAGGTATGGTAACTTTGCCGCCGGATATTTTTGGAAGGTGCAGGTTACCATCTGATGCTGATGATCCGGTTATCTTTTCAATTCCAACAATTACATGTTCATCATCTAGTGTTCCAACCATAAGCGTGTATTTGCCATTGTACTTCGCGGGAATATTGGTAATGGTAAGTTTTCCTTTTGCAGCCGGTAGATCTCCGCCACTGTTTCCTTTGGAAGCTGTGGCGTTGTCGTCTGCGCTTTTTCCTTTGCCACCGGGTATGTTAGCAAAGAAGTCGCTTATTCCTCCGTCTGAATCAGTTGCGGAGTCTGTTAGCGGCGCACCGCTTGCAATAGCTGTTAAATAATCTTCATAAATGGACAGGCCGACGCTCGCTCCGCCGGGTAAATTGATGTTTCCAATAATACCTGCAATATTTCCTCCGGGATTTATTGTTACGATTAGTGTTTCGCTTCCTCCGTCCGGCGCTAATATCATTTCGCTACTTAAGATGTCTACGCTTTCAACGTTTCCGTTGCTGGTTAGCACGTCTCTATTCGGATACTCAATCCGTAATTTATAGGTATCACCTTCCTGCGGATTGGCGGAAATTTTGCCTTTGCTATTCAAGACGGATAATGTGTATTTTACACCGTCTTCTGTTTTGCTTACATACGGTTTACTACCCGCACCTTCACTTCCGCAGGTAGCTGCGGTTAGTGTGAAAATGATTGTCGCTGTAAAAGCGGCAAAAAAGCATAACCTTTTAGCCAGAAGTCTGACTGCCGCAAAACCCCATACTTTTTTTACAGAATTTGATTTTTTCATTTTCAACCTCCCTTTATGATAAACCACAAAGTTTTACGGAGCGGTACAGAGATTGTGCCGGTGTTCTCCGTAAAACCTGGTGGTATGCGCTTTGTGCTTAGTTTGCCCGGTATGCCGCTGAGGTGCCGGCAAGAGTAAGCCGCTGCACGGACTCGTGGCAAGCTGCCCTATCGTTCTATGCCTTCCCCGCGACAAGGCACACACATTTCCTGTATCTTTCCTTTGTATTTGCCTGTCATGCAAGCGCCACAATCCGTTTTTCCTTTAGGATTGGCTTTACTGGGATTGGGTCTGGTACCCTTTCCATCGCAAAAAGTACATTTAAGTAAAACCCAACCTGCTCCCTTGCAAGTCTTACATTTTTTCTCCGCTGCAAACGTAATGTTTGTTGTCCCAACTATGGCAAGCAACACCATGATAACCAACACTTTCTTTTTCATCTTTCCCTCTCTTCTCCTCTACGGGAGGTTTATAAGTTATGCCGCCCGTACAGGCGCCACCTATATAAAAACACTCTGCGGGTTGTTACGCTCTCTTATCTCCTTATCCATTTAACGCCGTTTACCGTTATGGTTTTTCCGTCTGCGCTCATGGTGATTTTGCATTTAACCCAGCGTGTACTTGTGGCAACAAGTATACTTGTGCCAGCACTGGTCGGGGATTTTTTCCAAATAACTTCCAGCGCTTCTCCCTGCCAAGTTAAGTTCCCGGTACTTTTTAAATTCCGCCACTGTGTGCCGCCGATTTTCTGATAGTCTGGTGCCCCAGACCAATCCGGGCCGCTGGCCTGCACCTCTTGAGCTAAAACCCCGGTAGTTCCGCTGACACGAATACGCCTGGCTCCTGGATTTTCGTGATCTGCCCACTCGCCCTCGAGCGAAAGATTTGGGCCAGAGGAGCTGCTGGTTTCTATAAACTCAGACCATCGTACCGTTGTATTTGCTTGTGTTACAGCGGTACTCACTGTCGCGCCTGTCCATAATGAATTAGCCGGGTTGGCAGTCGCTTCCTGCAATGAATTGTAGATAAGGAAAGCAACCTGATAATTCCCGTTTGCGTTCCACGGCTGGTCAGTTACCCAATCCAGCAAATTGCATGAAGCTGAACCGCCGCTTATTGTTGCTGCAGCCCAAGCTGCATGGTTACCGCCGGAAATTAAATATAAAAGCGCAGCCTTTCCGTTGTATGCGGCGGGTATGCCGCTCACGGTTAGCTTCTTTTGCTGCGCGCTAACTGTCTGTGCAAAAACAAAGCCAGCGATCAGCATAAAAGCAACAGCGCGTATAGTCGTTTTCATACAATCCCCCCTTGCGGCATGGAAGCCGCTGTGACAAATGCTTTAGGCGGAGTTTTTTCGTTGAAAAAACTCCTACGCTAAAAACCGGCAGGACGCCGGTTTTTAGCGCCCCCTTGCGGCATGGAGGCCGCTGTGATAAATGCTTTAGGTGAGCCTGCTTACGGAAAAAATTCGTTCCTGGCACTATGGTGCCAGGAACTGCCGGCTTACCCTTTGTAATACTCTATTGCCCATGTCCCGAAAGATTTGGCGGCACTGCCGCTCAATACGCCGCCAATAACTCCGTCCAAAGCCTTGCCGATGACCGGAACTCCTTTGAACTCGATTGCTGCCCCTTTCGTTAATATATTCGTTACTTTAGTTGTCAACTGAGGCATGGCTTTTCCCATCGCACCTTTGACTTTTGATGATGTTACCACAGCTTTTGTAACTGCCTTACCCCCTGTTATCAATTGTCCCAAGCCAATACTTTCAATTGTTTCTTTTGCGCCGGCTTTACCGGCAAAAAGAAAGTACAGATCGTTCTGAAAATTAGAGGTGTCCCCGTAAACATACGCAAGAGCGTATGCCATCGCCGCCTGATTGCAATATTGCCACATGGTATGAACAAATTCCGCCGGTATTAAAAGATTGCCTCCGATTGCCCAGACCGCGCCCACCGCTCCGCCGCCGACTGCATAAACGTTTACCACTTCTTTGGCAAGCGCGTCTTTGTCAAGCACTCCGTTTTTGGTATACCTGGATTTTATACTGTCAACATGAGCCCTTATCGGTCTGTCGTATTCTTCTCCTGCGCTGGCATAAAAAGACATCACTTCTTCAAGTTTGGATGCATTTCTAAAATCCAAATCTAAAATTACGTCACCTCCAACGAGTACCAGTTTTCCCTGACCTTTAGGATATTTCTCAATTGAAATCAATGAATTAGGCTGGATGATAAACAATTTGGTCTTTGCCGAAGGGCTGTACCACTTAACGTCATTATACGTTAGTATAGTAATCGTTTGCCCGGGATTTGTCCGAATCATACAATGCCCAGCGTCTTTCATATCTGGTTTAGCCAAATACATTGCTTCTTTAGGCGTTCCTTTTTTCGTTACTTTCGCGTTTAAGAGTTGTTCGTAATGCCATTGGTATACATTATAACCCGATGGAAGACTTAAATGATTCGGAAAATCTTTACCAAAATAACTGATAACCTGGGGACTACCGCCGCCTGATACAACTCCCGCAATTTGGATGTAGTCAGCTTGGGCAAGCCCATTACTTTCTTTACCTGCTATGACACGTTGCCTTATTTGTCCTCCTTGCTGCGCAAACGCCGAAGACACGCAAACCATTGTGAGTAATGCTATACCCGCTAATACTTTCTTTTTCATTTTAATCCTTCCTTTTTCTCCGGCTTTGCCGGAATGTTTCATGTAAACCGCCATACGACAGACGACTGACACCGCTACGCCTGCTTTCTTAAAGACGTATAGGTGTCAGATGCCGTTGCGCCTGCCCGGCACGGGCAAGACGCAGCCCGTTAATGCCGGGCAAATTCGGTGTTATTTGGGCCACGGCAGGTTAGGCTGGTTAGGCTGGTTAGGCTGGTTAGGATCAAAATCAGTATTGCCCCGTCCTTTACATTTATCGCAGATTCTAGTCTCCTTCTTTGAACCACCGCAAAGCGAACATGTAATTTTCACTTTCTCCGAGCTTTTCAATGTGCCTTTAGCGACTCTTTCGGTTGCCGATAAATTTCTGGTTTCTGTCCATGAACCCTTTCCATTGCAGTTGGAGCATTTAACGGTAACCTGTCCTTTCCCTTTGCAGGGCTTGCATTTTGATGCCGCGCCATAAACGACACCCGCGCCGAGCATTGTGAGTACTACCAGAACTGCTAAAACTTTGCTTTTCATTTTAATCCTCCTTTGCGTATTATGTTCGCCAACATTTAGTTTATATTATCCCATACAGGAGAATATTTCTCTACAACTCTATATACGGTTAGACCCGCTCTTTTTATGAAAGGTTCCATCATATAAATCATACAGACAATGTACATTTTCTGGTTACCGAACGCAAACAGTGCGCCGCCATCGCTACACCCAGTTCTGTGAAGGCAGAGGGTAAGGTGTTTCTATATTTATATCGGAGGGCGATAATTCATCTTTTGTCAGCAATAATTCCGGTTCAGAGCGTCCCGCGTATAATCCTCAGCATTTCATCAACGGCAGCGGCAAGGCCGATAAAAACAGACCTTGATATTATGGAATGGCCTACATTCAGTTCGTGAAGTTTTTCCGCTTTAAGAAGGGGCGGCAGGTTTGCGCAATTGAGTCCGTGGCCGGCATTTAGGCCGATGCCGACCTCGGCGGCAGCGCGGGCTGAGGCGTAAATGCGTTCCATTTCGGCCGCAGCGGCCTGCCCCTTCGCGTTACAGTAACTTCCGGTATGCAGTTCGACGTAATCCGCGCCAAGTTCTTTTGAAAGCAAAACTACATCCGGCTGCGGTTCTATGAAAAGCGATACGGCAACCCCAAGGTCGTGGAATTCCTCTATGACCCGGGCTATTTTAATACGATTAGCGGAGACATTGAGTCCTCCTTCAGTAGTAAGCTCGGCGCGTTTTTCTGGCACAATGGTTATTTGGCCGGGAATCGTTTTTTTAGCTACAAGTATGATTTCATCCGAAAGGCTCATTTCAAGATTGAAGTTGCCTTTCACAATACTTTTAAGCGCCGCTACATCGCTGTCCTGTATGTGGCGGCGGTCTTCGCGCAAGTGAACGGTAATGCCGGAAGCGCCGCGCTCTTCGCAGATACGCGCCGCTTCTATTACATCAGGTTCATAGCCGCCCCGCGCCTGTCTTAGAGTTGCCACATGGTCAATGTTTACGCAAAGCGAGGTCATTACTTTACCGATATGGAAACGGATGCCTCTTCGGGTGAAACAAAAAAGACTTCCAAATCACGTACATCTCTATTGTACACAACATTGATGGGAAAATTATGGATGACCTTCTTCTTGTTTTTCATCAGCTCTTCGACATTTGTCGGATTCAGATAAACAACCGCTCTTATATTCACATTGTCCGTGATTGCCAAAGATGTTTGATTCCTCATATATACGACAGCCATCTTTGTATCAGCCAAACTCGCTTCATACTTTGTGCTGTTTTTTATTTCTATGGGGACAGTAAAATCTACAAACGCTTTATCCTTGTCCACAGGTATGACGACATGTACCGTATTTAAGCTGAATTCAAGCCAATCAAGCTGTTCCGTTTTAAGATTTACATCCATAGTGAAGTCGTCTTCCGCGCCGGCAACCGAAATCGGCAGAGTCTCTATTACGGTAAGTCGGTCAAGGATGGAACCCGGCCCCACTACCTTTACGGCATCGGGTTTGGCCTTTATAGGCCCCATTGAAAAATCCTTCGCGACCGAACCGGTAATTACCGGAAAGACTTTAATCATTTTAGATATTCGCATCTCAACAGAAACTTCAACCGAACTTTGCCTCAAAGAAATCTCTATATTATCAGGAATCTCGTTTCTTATAACATTAACAGGGTAATGAGCCAAACCGGGCTTAGGGTCCCTGAGATCGAGTACGGCCTGTATATTAGTCGAATGCACGTCTTTAATAAGATCGGCCCTGCCTTTGACAATCACCGTAACAAACTTATCGGAGAGACTTGAAACGGCCATATTCCCTGGAAGGTTTTCAACGGCAAGGGCTATGCGGAACTGTAACTCGCCTCCCCTGCCGCTGGACGACAAATAGGCCCATAACGTAACGGCAAGTAAAAAGCTTACAAACTTGGGGATGATATTTCTTTTACGAACAATTGTCAAAAAACGCCGCATCAAATTTTGTGCTCCTCATACGCTGTTTTCGGATTCATATAGAACAATATGACGTTCTTTAAATCGGACTCTTTTATGCGCGAATACATCTTTCCGTTTACCATTACCGATATACCTCCGCTCTCTTCGGATGTTACAAGAACAAGCGCGTCGGATTCTTCCGATATGCCAAGGGCGGCTCTGTGGCGCGAACCGGTCTGCTTTTTAAGCTGCGTAGAATCGCTCAACGGCAAATAGCAGGCGGCGGAAGCAATTCTTCCGTTTCGGATTATTACGGCTCCGTCATGCAGCGGCGTAGGCGGAAAAAAAATCGTGCGCAGAAGTTCTTCCGAAATATCCGCGTTTACCTCTACCCCCGATTCTATATAGCTGTCGAGAGCCGTATTGCGTTCAATAACGATGAGCGAGCCGACCTTTTCGCCGGACATGGAAAACATTGAGCTTACAAGCTCGTCCAAAGGAAAAGCTTCTTTTATACCGCCCGATATAAGCCAGTGCCGCTGCCCGAACTGCGTTATAAGACGTCGGAGCTCGGGTTGAAATACGACAATGAGCGTAATAAAGAGCGAGGTGGTTATATTTTTTATAATCCAATCAAGGGTATCAAGCCTCAGCAGGTTTGCCAAAATAGCGACTACAAAAATAACTATGAAGCCTTTAAGAAGCTGTATGGCCTTGGTCTTGTTAAGAAAACTATACCCTAAATAGAAAAGCGCCCCGACTATGACAATATCAACCACATGCCTGAAATATGAATTCCAGAAACTTGCAAGGTAGATAGGTATTTTACCAAATATATCAGACATAAAATTATCCTAATTACCGCGAAACAGCGTGCGTTGCGGCCTCTCTCAGCTTCAAAAGCGCGGCCATTGCCAAATTATGCGCCTTTACATCATGAACCCTTATTATATCGGCTCCGGAATAGACAGCCACCGAGTTTAACGCAATAGTAGCGGCAAGGCGGTCTTCCTCTTTTGTGTACAATCTACCAATAAGCGATTTTCTTGACAAGCCGATAAGGACAGGCGAGCCGTTTTTTTTCAATTCCGGGATACCTTTTATAATTTTATAGTTATCATCAAGCGTTTTTCCAAAACCTATCCCCGGATCTAATATAATATTGCCGGCATCCACCCCTTTTTCAACAGCGGCGGCTTTCCTTTCGAGCAAAAAAGATATTATACAGTCCAAAAGGTCATTGTAAGACGTTTTTTCCCGCATTTCACCCTGAGCCCCTGATGTATGCGCAAGAACTATCGCGCAGCCCGAAGAGGCCGCAACGTCAAGCATATCGCTGTCAAAGGTAGCTCCGCTGACATCGTTAATTATTACCGCGCCAGCCGCTGCCGCTGCCGCTGCCACGCCGCTCTTTGTAGTATCTGCCGAAACCATCAGCGGGATCTCTTTCACAATAGCCTCGATTACAGGACAAACCCTGTCAATCTCCTCCTGAGCCGATACCGGTTGAGCGCCCGGACGCGTCGATTCGCCTCCCACATCTATTATATCCGCGCCTTCTACGGCCATTTCGCGCGCCCGGCGCAAAGCCTTTTCTTTATCTTTGTATTTACCGCCGTCATAGAAAGAATCAGGGGTAACGTTCAATATACCCATTATCGCGGGATGCTCAGAAAAAGAAGGAAGCCGAAATAACATTGTTTGCCCCGCCGTCAATGCCGTCAAAAACAAAGGCGTATGAAATTTCAAAATTGGAAATCTTAATGCCGATCCCGGTTGAAAACTCGGAATCACACATACCCGCGTAAACGCTCAAAAATCTTTTTACATCGTACTGGACGCCGCAGGATAAAAGATAATCGCTCTGCTCCAGTTTTTTCATGAAACCAACTGAAAGGGTAAACCCGATGTCGCTTATGAAAGCCACATTAATGCGAAATGAAGGGCTTCCGAAATCATATTTATTTTCCAAATAGCCGTCTTTATTATCCAACGGCTTTAAGCCTGTGCCTATGTCATAGGCGGCAAGCCCTACTTTAAGGAAAGGCAGAACAAAAATCTGCGAACCCGCGTCTAACCCGACGCCGGCGTAAGAGTACTCGCCTATTCTCTCGTAAAGCCCCTTAACGGACAGGCCTATGGAAGCCACGCCCAAACTTAACCCGTATGATATATACCCTGCCGAACCCGAATAATTGGATTTTCCTGTAGGGGCGCCCGATTCATCATAAGTGGGAATACTAAAGGAAGATATGCTGTAAGCCCCGAAGCCGATTACGCCGTCAAGCAAACCGAAAGCGCATCCCGCGAAAAGGACGTTGCGGTCAACATCAAGCATCGCTCCCGAAACTCCTATGTCGAAGACGCTCATCTCTGAGGCCGGCTTGGAAAAATTGATAAGCTCCTCTTCGGTTATGCCCTGCACCTTCCCCGACCTCGCCCTTTCAAAAATATCGTCATAGGCCGGCTGTTTTTTGCTTTTAAGCTCGGACAAGCCGGCCGGATTCCAGTATATTGAAAAAACATCATCCGCGAGTACCGCGCCGTTCTGACCGGTAGCCGCATAACGCGCGCCTGCCCATCCGCCGCGCGTATATGAGGCCCTGCTCCCGGCCTCAGACGCGAAAGCGGATACACAGAACGCAAACCCGAATACAAAGAATAAAAATGTTTTGAATTTCATCGTCAATACGCAATAAGCACCCTTATATTTTTTTTGCCGAAATTGCCTGTGGCTTCATCATTGACCGAAAGTTTTATTATGTACATCCCGGGACTGACCAATCTGCCTTTTTCGGTTCTGGCGTTCCACTGAGCCGCGGATAAGGATGCGAATGTGCGGGTGATTACCATATCGCCGTTTATATCGAAAACCTCCATCTTGACCGTACCTGCTAAGGTAGGTGTCGGCGGCAAGGTAGGCCCGTCGTTAAATTTTATTACCTTTGTAGGCGACTTTTTCGGATTAAAGGGAACCGGGTAGGCATATACGCCCGACATATCGATATCCGCAAAGGCAAGGTTCCCAATAAAGATGAAGAAACAGGCAAAAAATACGCTTAAAGGCTTAATCATGCTCACCTCGCTATATAATTCTTTTGGTTAATTTATACAAAACGGACAAGCGGTCAAGAATTTATTTAAGGGAGACTCTAAAAATACGGCTTTGCGGGGGGCCCGCAAAGTTATCTGTAATATTCCTCGTTGACGGTGATGATGAAAGGCATATTTCTGAAATGCCCGGCGGTATCGATTCCATACCCGGATATCCAGCGGTCCGGTATGGAAAATCCCGAGTAGTCGATATGCAGTTTCTCTCTTATTTGTTTGACGTTCGGCGTGGGTTTATCTAATTTTTTGTCGAGCAGTGTGCATATCCTGACAGAGTTGGCTTTTTTTTCGTGCCTGAAATATTCGGTAAGCCATGACAGCGTAAAGCCTTGGTCTACTATGTCTTCAATTACCAAAATGTCTTTTTGGGCTATGTCGCCGGCCGGCATGAGTATCCGCACTTCTCTTTGCTCTTCGTTGTCTTTTTTTATTTCTTTTTCATATACGCTTGTTTTTACAAAATGCAGGTTGGTATTGATTCCGCCGGCTGTGTAAAGAAGGCGGCTAAGGTCGGACGCGAATAGAACGGCTCCGGTAAGAACCGCTACAATATCGATGGAGTCGGTATTTTTGTAATCTCTCAGGATTTCAGGGGCGAGCCTGCTTATTCTTTTCAATATACATGATTCGGGGATGAGTATTTTATCGATGCGCTTGTCGTTTTTTAAGGCTTCTTCCAGACGGGGCGTTTCGAGGTCGCCGTCCAATCTCACGCCGTCAGGAGGGACATCGATAGTTTTGTCAAAATCATGTTCGCTCAAAATGCGGCTCATAGCGTTTTATTCCTTTTTCTCCGATTGTCTTTTCCATTCATAGAGAGCGATGGTTGCCGCTATCGCGCCGTTTAACGAATCGATATTGTCGCTGAGCGGAATCGATATTGCGCGCTCCTTGCCGGCGTCCGGAAGCCCCGGCCCCTCCATGCCAGGCAGAAGACAGAATTTTTCCGGAAACTTAAAAGACGATATAGGGCTGCCGTCTCTGTCAAGCGGTATTATGGGGGCGGCGCCTATATTTTCCGGCAGGTCGTATATTGAGCCGCCTTTGAAAAGTTTTATTTTGAAAACAGCGCCGGCTGAGGCTCTTACAGCCTTGGGGTGAAACGGGGACGCCGCCTCCTGAAGAAGCACTACTTTCGGCAGACCGAACGCGGCCGCGCTTCTTATGACGGTGCCGACATTTTGAGGGTCCTGAAACGGAATAAGCAGCGAGCATCCTTCCGCGGCTTCTCCGTCCCATTCTTCCAACTGAGGAGTTTCGGCGCAAAGCAGCGGAGCGGATGTGTTGAATATGTCGAGTTCATTGTAGAGCGAGCGTTTCAGGATGAGAAGTTTGCCGCGAGCGTGAAACTTGTCGAAGTGTAAATTGAAAGAATTGTCGCTTTCCTTATAGCCGTCGTATATGATGAGAAATTCTTTTTTGATATAATCATCGCCGAGGGTTTCCGCTATAATTTTTTTTCCCGATATGATGAGTTTCCCGTATTTTTTAATACCCTGCGGTTCCAAAAGTTTTTTGAGTTCTTTGAATGTTTTATTTTCGGATGATGTTATCGGCGCGGCGGCGGTCTCGCCTTCGTTTTTTAGAATACGGTACGTGCGTTTTGTTCCTCCTCCGGTTTTGGTAAATACTATCAGCCGCCGCTTGTAGGATGTTCCGGGAAGGGTATATTTATTGTCTGCCGACAGACTGAAACCGGCGGCGTTTTTTTCGTCGATTCCCTTGAGGTCGGTTTCGGCTTCGGGGCCCTTCATGAAGAGCGCAAGGCCGCCGTCGGGAAGAAAATGGCTTACCCTTGTAAGGGTACTGTTGATGCTTTCGAGCGCCCTTGTAATTACGGCGTCGGCGTTCAGGAAAGATTTATCGGTTACAAGATGGGGATAAATTACGGTATCGGAAAAACCGAGTTCCCGAACTGCAATTTCAAGGAAGGCAACCCTCCGCGATTTCGGTTCAGCCAGAATGAGTTTTAGCTCAGGATTCATTATCTTGAGAGGGATGCCCGGGAATCCCCCCCCTGTGCCTATGTCGATTATGGAAGGGGGCAGGGCGATGAATTTTGTGAAATACACCGAATCGATGAAATGCTTTATTACTATGCCGTCGAAATTTTTTATTCGCGTCAGGTCGTATTCGCTGTTATGGTTTATCAGCAGACTGTAAAAAGAGGCAAAGAGCGACAATTGCTGTTCATTCATATTTATGCCGGCCTTTTGGAAAAGGCCGGCCATGCGTTCTATCTGTTCCGGTTTCATGAATCCTTAGGCAAAACAATGAAGTATATCCGCTACCTCATCGGATATACTTCATTTATTGTTAGTTCAATATCGGTCGCAATCATATCGTTAAAGGGATTCATAGCGTCCCTGTTATACGCATAGCTATACAGAGCTTTTTCACTATATAATTCATTGTTAAATATGGTTATCTGCAATACTGCAACAGAGATTATTAATGAAACAGCGGCTGTTGCTAATGAGGCAAATGTCCATATCTTGGTAGATTTTTTGTTTTCTTTGTTTACCGTATCAATAACTTTTTTGGAAATAAACATATCCCACGAATCGCTTTCCATTCTCGATTGTATCTCTCTTTCCATAATAATTTCATTGTTCTCTTTCATGACTCTCCCTCCTGATATTTTCTAAGATTATTTTTTTACCTCTTGCCGTTCTTGACTTGACTGTTCCGGACGGAATGCCAAGTTTTTGAGAAATATCGTTTATATTAAATCCTTCGGATGACAGAACAAGAACATCTTTATATTTTTTCGGAAGATATGATATCTGTTCGCGCATATATTCCATATTTTCCGAATCCGATGAATTGTCGTCCTCTTTCATTTTAGTTACCGCTGAAACTTTTCTTGATTTTTCTTCTTCCCTTAAAAGTTTTTGGTTCATCCTGATCGATTCATTTCTTGCAATCGTATATAGCCAGGTCTCAATAGAAGAGTCTCCTTTAAAGCTGTTTTTTTCAAGCGCCCTGTATGCGCGTATATATGTTTCCTGCGCTACATCGTCAATTGCGTGATAAAATCTCGGCGTCATATTTTTACCAATAGCGGAAAGAACGGTATTTTTTGTATTTTTGACAAGCTCCGCGAATTCTTTTTCATTCATTTTTCTTTTCCATTCTGTTTGCGCATCTTGTCATAGAATGACCTTCTTTCACTCCTAAGTTTTTTTATCTGTTCAGGGGTTAATATTTTTGATATTTCACTACCCTGTTTTATTCTAAGCATATTGATTTCTATATTTATATCTTCTATCTTTCTTAATTGTTTTTTAACCGCGTCAAAGTCAATATTATTTTCATTTTTTAACATATCCTTTAATTTTTCTCTTTCAGGTTGAATGAGGTCAACGTAAGAAGAGAATTCGGAATCAAATTTTTTGTTCAGCTCTGTAATTTTTTCAATCTGAACCTGATCCATTGAAAGTTTTTCTCTCATAAAATCAGGCTCGCTGAACATCCCGCCGAATTTATTCCACTTTCTAAACGGCTGTTTGCCGTAAGGTATATCCAATTTATCCTGCATAACTCCAAATAACGGCGAGAGTATCAGTTTTCTCGTTAATTCTTTCTCTCTTTTTAAGATAAATATTCCGCCAATAATTTGAATTATGATTATCGAAGAAAGAATAATGATAATTGTTTTGCTTTTCATATTATCACCTTGAAAGTAATTTTAAACAGCGGCCTAATCAGGCCGCTGTTGTTTTAGTCTTATTTTTTCTTTTTGTCTTTATTGCCGTTCTTGAAATTCTTTTTCTTTTCGTCCAATTTGGTTTTTTGTTCGGGAGTTAGAACATTCCGAATTTCATCCATTTGTTTTACATGCAATTCCTTAATTTTGGTTTCATTCTTTCTGTTATTATAGAATTGATCCATATAATTTGTGTGTATTTTGAATATTTTATCACACTGATCATTAGTCAAACCAAGACTATCTTGCATCATATTCATATAATGTCCCTGTCCACCCTTTTTTTGTCCTTGAGCGGTCCCTTTTCCGTTTTTCGCGGACTTATCATTACCTTTTTTTGACTTAAAGTCTTTCGCGAAATTGCCCTTTTTAATCTTCTGTTCGGAAGTTAAAACATTCTCCATCTCCTTACGCTGCTCATCTCTCAGCGCTTTAATCTTGTCAGGATTATTTCTATTCTGATAAGATTTTTCCGTATAGTCTTTTTCGATTTTATACATCCTATCAACCTGACTATCCGTCAAACCAAGTTTGTCTTGCATCATATTAAGACGCATAAACGATTGGTGCATGCCCATCTTGTGGCCGCGTTTGCCGTCGCCATTTCCTTTTCCGCCCTTTTCTGCGTAAAGCGGTAATACCGCAAGTGATAATACCAATGAGAGCGCCGTAAAAATTGTTTTTTTCATGAGTCTTTCCTCCTTGTTTTTGTTAGTTAGACCCGCTCTTTTTATGAAAGGTTCCATAATAATTCTTTTTCAAGAAAATCGGATTTTTACGTTATTGCCGTATGAAGTATGGTCGTTTCGACTTCGCTCAACGACCATGCGACGCTCTCCGCTGATTATAATTTTTATTTGACAGCAAGGTTTATTGACTCACATAATAACTTAAAATAAGTTATTGTATGATAATTATAAAATACTTTTATTTTTGAAAAGTTTATCATAAGGTAAAAAATGCAATTAACGTGGGATGAAATACGAGCAAATTCTGTTAAATTCTTAAAAAAATAAAGTGGGAGATTTAAGTGAAAAAAATTATTTATATTCTAACGTTCTTATTGGTTGCTGTTCCGCTTACAGCAGAAACGCCAATTGTAAAATCTATAGTTAAAATCTATGCTGTAAAAAATAACTACAACTACGATAATCCGTGGCAGATGGGCAGTCAATCAAACGGAACAGGGTCGGGCTGTATAATAGATGGAAATAGAATCCTCACCAATGCTCATGTGATAAGCAACAGCACATTTTTGCAAGTTAAGAAAGCCGGTGAGGCAAAAAAGTATACAGCAAGAGTTTATTCAATATCGCACGAAAGCGATCTAGCAATACTTAAAGTTGATGACCAATCTTTCTTTAATAATTCTCAGCCGATCAAAATAGGCGAACTGCCGGAGGTGAGAGACAAGGTTGCTGTTTGTGGATTCCCTACAGGCGGAGACGAGATGAGCATAACGGAAGGTGTGGTATCAAGAATAGAACAAAGAAATTATGTTCATAGCAGCGCTAATCTCTTAGCCTGTCAAATTGATGCCGCTATAAATCCGGGTAACAGCGGCGGTCCTGTTGTCATTAATAATATGATTGTAGGCGTAGCATTCCAATCCGCAGCGAGCGGTGAAAATATCGGTTATATGATACCTGCGCCTATCATAAATCATTTTTTGACGGATATAAGTGATGGGGAATACAGCGGATTTCCTGAACTCGGCATATTCATTCAAAAGATGGAAAATCCTGATATGAGAGAAAAGTATCGGATGAAGGATAATCATAGCGGCGTACTTGTAACGGAAATTCTTCACGAATCCCCTTCAAAGGGTATAATAAATATAGATGATATTATACTTTCTATTGACGGGCAAGATATAGAGAATGACGGTTCTGTTGAATTTAGGGCAGGAGAAAGAACATCGTTTAATTACGTTGTTCAGAAAAAATTTATAAATGATACAATTGCAATAAAAGTTCTAAGGGGAGGGGCGGTTAAAGATTTAAAAGTTAAACTAACTGTTCCTATGTATTCTACGAGACTCGTTCCGCTTGAACAGTATGAGACTCCTCCAGCATACTATATAGCCGGCGGTCTTGTTTTTGCTCCTTTGACGAAAAATTATCTTTTTAAATGGGGAAATCAATGGTTTTACATGGCTCCTGCAAAATTACTCGACCTTTATTATTGTGGTGAACGAGCAGAGGATAGAAAGGAAGTTGTGCTGCTTTCTAAAGTGTTGGCTGATGAAATAAACCTTGGATATCATGACTTACACAATTTAATTATAACAAAGATCAATGATAAAAAAATATCTTCAATGAAGGATGTTGTAGATGTTATTGAAAACAGCAAGGATATCTATCTTGTAATTGAAGATGATTCGAGGACAAAAGTAATTTTGCGAAAAGATCAGGTTGATAAATATAGTGACAGAATATTACAAACATACCACATTGCTTCCGACAGGTCTGATGATCTTAAATTAAAGTCAGGGAAGTAGCGGCAAATATATGGCAGTTATTGTGGTCTAAACGTTACCTGCTCAAATAGATAACTTCAAGTATAACCCAACGGCAGAAGTAACTTTTACGAATGTAAGCA
>Ga0082212_10004232_pt1 | contig 19973 bp, 22 predicted proteins | sample TergutNt197P3_FD_71548 | JGI IMG/M metagenome (GOLD analysis project Ga0082212, IMG submission 71548) | Neocapritermes taracua P3 segment gut microbial communities from Petit-Saut dam, French Guiana - Nt197 P3 | ecosystem: Host-associated > Arthropoda: Insects > Digestive system > Gut ... | reverse complement strand
AATATTGATAGAAGAATGGAGGAGAGAGTATAATCAAATCAGACCACATAGTTCGCTTGGTTACAGGCCTCCGGCGCCTGTAGTGAAAGTACCAGTCGGACTAACATTACAGCTGGTATAGTTATTGGGGGCTGGTCACTTAATGCAGAGAAACCTATGCGAAAGACTATTGACATGGTTTTTGGAGTCCGTATAATAAGGTACCAAGTTATGACGTATATAATATGTGAGAAAATAGTATTTCTGAGAGAGGATGAAAAATGAAAAAAGTATTATCACTTATGTTGGTGCTCATACTCGCACTTTCTCTGATGACGGCCTGCGGAGAAAACAGTGGCGGTAGTAACACTGTTTCATCATCACCTACTACAGATAACAGTGGAAATAACTTGCCGCCGAATACAAAAGTTATCAAGGTTGGAAAAACTTTTGAAAAGTATGGAATAAAAATAACACTTGATGAAGTATGGGTTTCTACCTATACAAAAAATAACCCTGCGCGACTACCTGAAGGCCATGTCTTCTTATTTCCTCATTTCACCATCACAAACACGAATGAAGGGTATAAGGATATGAAAGATACCAGCATAACCAGACTGGCCTTTAGTAGTATTGGCGGATGTATCGCTTACATTGGTGGTGATGAGTACAAGCGTACTATGGATGCCCTGATGTCGTATGGTGGCAGTGCAATACAAATGGATACATACGTAAACTACAATGAAGCTAAGAAAGTATTTAATGCGTTCATAGTACCTGAGAACTGGGAAACTGTAGAGTTTGTAGTCAACCATATGATGCCAGATTCAGTGGTAAATGAACGGCTTGACTTCAAATACTCTGTGGAGAATAAATAACGGTGGAGCTAGATGGTCTGACTGATGTTTTATTCATCGTAGAGTTTTATTCAAATTGGCTGCGTTCGATGGGCACCACATGACCTAGAATGTGGTTTAGATAATGTTTATACGGGAGCATGTTTTTCATGGATTTTAGCCAAGTTCTAGCAATTTCAATTTTTCTGCTGATGTTCTTTTTTATCATACGCGGCAAAATGCACCGCTACATACCTGCGATGTTAGCAGCAGGGGTTGTTATATTCGTGCTGTTTTTAGTTGTTATGCGCAATGGGCACGCCGTAACAGAAGTGCTCAACCTGCAACCATTGTTTCAGCGTTCATTTTGGCTGCCGGGACATGGGGTACATGTTGAAGCGTCGGGAATCAATTGGCAAACCATCATATTCATAGCTGGTATGATGGTTATGGTTGAAGGGTTAGCAGATGCAGGATTCTTTCGCTGGATGTGCTTGTTTATTGCTAGATTAGTTAAATATAAAGTCGTTTCAATCATGTTAGTTTTCATGGTGCTGTCTGGTATTTTGTCTATGTTTATTGATAGCATCACAGTTTTGCTTTTTCTTGCCGCAATCACAATTGAGCTGGCGCGACTGCTTAAATTTGACCCCATACCAATTATCATTGCTGAAATATTCGCTTCAAATGTTGGTGGATCCGCTACAATGAGCGGTGATCCTCCTAACATTATCATTGGCACATCGCTTGGCTATTCTTTTTCAGATTTTATCACCAATACCGGGCCTATCGCACTCATATCATTGTTCGCAGCCATGGCTTTCTTCTTCTTTGCCTTCCGCAAGAAACTTCAGGCTCAACACGTTGACGAAAATATTACCAAGTCATATCCACAACCATCATCTGCTATCACCAACCGCAAGCACTTTATAATTGCTTCAGGACTATTTCTTTTTATCGTTGTGCTATTGATTACACATGCTCAAACAGGGTTGTCGGTTGGTTTAATTGGCGTAATTGCAGCGGTGCTGGCATTGGCAGTAGCCGGTCGCAAATGGCTGCATTTAATACGCAGGTTAGACTGGAAAACACTTCTCTTTTTCATTGGTCTCTTTATTGTCGTAGGAGGGCTTGAGCAGACTGGGGTATTGGAAAAAGTTGCAGAGTTCATTGGCAACATTTCCGGAGGTAATGTCCTGTTGGTTATTACTCTTATTCTCTGGATTTCCGCTTTTTCTTCAGCGCTGGTGGATAATATTCCTTTTGCTGCAACTATGGTGCCGATTATACGTGAATTGGCAGCCACGCAAGGCTTAGACCAAGGTAGCTTAAGCTGGACGCTGGCACTTGGGGCTGATATCGGTGGTAACGCTACGCCTATTGGAGCTTCTTCCAATGTGGTTGGAACAGCAATAGCCGAAAAAGAAGGACATCACATAAGTTGGGGACGCTACATGAAATATGCTGTGCCAGCTACATTGCTAGTGTTAGGACTATGTCAACTTTATCTAATGTTGCGCTATACGTAGGACTTGTTACTCTTACAATTATTGCATGATTATTTAGCTTTGGAGGATTACCTTGTGGCAAAGTGCTATACTATAAGCCACTACAGCAGTAGTTATATGCGGATGAATGAAACATCATTTGCTGACACACCACTCAAGTCTGTAATATTTCTATGCTGGTGAAAAACACACAAAGAAAATTCTAGAAATAATCTATTAGGGTAGCATTTTTGAAAATAATTGTTGTTGGATGCGGCAAAATCGGCTGTATGGTATCAAGGGCTTTATCTACAAAGAAGGGTATGAATGTAACGGTAATTGATAACAACCCAAGCGTTTTTAATAACTCGGCTGAACCGCTGGACGTAATATCCATTACCGGCAACGGAGTAAATGAAAAAACTTTGACTGAGGCTGGAGCCAAAGAAGCAGATTTGATTGTAAGTACTACCAACGCCGATGAGTTGAATATATTATGCTGTATTATGGCAAAACACCTCGGGACAAAAATCACTGTGGCAACGGTAAGCGACCCCAACTACAGGTTGGAATATAATAAACTTTGGACTGATTTGGGAATTGATATGGTCATCAATCCCGAACGGCAGACAGCAAGAGAGATTTCAAGACTGTTAAGATATCCCACAGCTGACGGTCTTGATACATTTATGGACGGTAGAATTGAACTGGTTTCTTTTAAAGTGGCGGATGCACCTGAGTATTTTGTAGGTAAAATAGCATCCGATGTTTTCGATAAAAAAATAGATGTTTTACTTGTGGCGATTGAAAAAGAAAATCAATCGGTAATTCCTCATAAATATACCGTTTTTGAACAATCTGATGTAGTCAGAATACTGGGACGCCCGTCACATGTCATGGAATTTCTTGTGGGAGTAGGACAAATTCCCAAAAAACAAGAGATTATGGTTATCGGCGGCAGTACCATCACGCATTATCTGGTCGAACTTTTAAACAGACATGCGGTTAAAACCAACATAAAAATCATAGAAAAAGACCAGTCAAAATGCGAAGCATTATACGAGAACTTATCTTTAGCTGAACTTAACCGCCACTGTATGTTTATACATGGGGACGGAGCAAATGAAGACCTTCTTATTGCCGAAGGAATTGACCAAATGGATGCGTGTATATGCTTAACAGACAGAGATGAAGAAAATACTATCATCTCTCTTTATGCTTTGCGCAGGGGTTTAAAGAGAGTGATAACCAAAGTAAATCATGTCCATCAGAATATGATTAAAGACTTGGATTTAGGATTAGACCATATCATAACGCCGCAGGAAATGGTGGCAACTGTGGTAAGTCAATATGTCGATAGGCTGAACGGTGCTCTTGGCAGCAATGTTAGAACAATACACAGTATTTTTTCAGGCGATGACGGCAATATTGATGCTGTGGAGTTTAATGTGAATAAAAAGGCAAAATGCATTGGCGTGCCTATCGGTAACTTAAAGATTAAAGAAGGGGTTTTGATAGGTTGCATAAGCAGAGACCATGATATTATTATTCCGTCAGACGAAATGCAGATACAACCCGGCGACAGAGTTATTATAATTACGAAAAACAATGATATTCGCGACCTTGATGATATCATAGCGAACAAGTTTGAATCTTCCGCTGATATGTCCAAAGCTGAACAATAGGGATAAGTTAAGGTGAATTATCGGCTTATCTTTAAAATGATAGGGAATGGTTTAAAGATAGAAGCTATCTTTATGCTTTTTCCCCTGTTCGTTTCATTTTTTTATGGCAGCGGCGATCACTGGGCTTTCATATGTTCAAGCGTAATATTAGCTGTAATAGGTACGCTGTTAGGTGCGTTAAAGCCCAAATATAGCAGTTTCAGGATGAGAGACGCTTATGCCGTTGCAGGTTTGGCATGGCTGTTATTTTCATTTTCCGGCACTTTACCTTATTGGCTTTCAGGGTGTTTTAGCAGCTTTATTGACTGTGTTTTTGAGTCAGTATCTGGATTTACAACCACAGGTGCGTCAGTATTAACCAACGTTGAAATTCTGCCTAAAGGAATCTTGTTTTGGAGAAGCCTTTCCCAATGGGTTGGAGGAATGGGCGTCTTGCTGTTTATGATGGCTGTTATGCCGTCTTTGAATTCATCGTCTATTAATATTTTAAGGGCGGAAACCACAGGACCGGCACCTGACAGAGTTGTCCCCAGAATACGTGAAACCGCCAGAATTATGTATTTGATATATCTTGGGATGACATTCGTATTGGCTGTTATTCTTTGCTTTGCGGGTCTGCCGGTTTTTGATTCTATTGTCAATGCTTTTGCCACAGCAGGAACCGGCGGTGCTTCAACTATGAACGCAAGTATCGCAGCATATAATAATATTACTGTAGAAGTTGTAATTACAATCTTCATGTTTTTATTCGGGATTAGCTTTACTCTGTACTTTTTGCTGCTGGACAGGAAATTTTCAAGATTTGTTAAGGACAGCGAATTAAGACTTTACTTCGGAATGGTTGTATTAGCGATTGTCATCGTTACACTGAATGTTTCAGGAGTGTATGGCGGGATTTTTGAGGCATTGAGATATGCGTCATTTCAGGTTTCATCAATTGTATCAACGACAGGATTTTCAACTACGGACTTTAGCCTTTGGCCTACATTAAGTCAGATAGTATTGGTTGTGTTGATGGTTGTCGGAGGATGTGCTGCGTCAACCAGCGGTGGAATGAAGCAAATAAGGGTTATCATACTCATAAAAGCGGCGAAAAATGAAGTAAACAAAATTTTCCATCCGGAAAGCGTAAAAGCCGTTTCGGTAAACGGGAGAAATATAACCAGTGATGCTGTATCTAAGATTTCTCTGTTTTTCTTTATTTACTTCGCGTTTTTTATTGTCGCAGTTGCACTGATTTCCATTGAGGGCAAGGATATTCTTTCAAGCGTAACTGCGGTAATTTCGGCAATAAGCAATATCGGACCCGGGCTCGGTACTGTCGGTCCGGCCAGTGATTATGCCGCATTTTCACCTTTTTCAAAGGGCGTTCTTTCATTTTGCATGATTGCGGGAAGACTGGAGTTTTTTCCCATATTGATATTGTTGACACCTTCAGCATGGTTAAATGGGCGGTAATTTAACGAGGTGGAAATTGAAAGATAGCAAATCATGAGTGCCCACTGTAAAATGAGCAAATAAGCCGTTACAGAAATGATACACAAAACTGAAAAAGGTGAAGAAATCACGATAAAACGACATAATGTAAAAGAAATCCACGCTCAAATTTAAGTCAAAAGAGTTAGAATTGAAACAAGACCGCAGAAGTATAGTAGTATCAGGGTGTTTCGCTACCGTTAAGTGCGAGTTTTAGTGTTAGAAAAGGGTGGTGCGCGCCGCCCTTTTCCGTATAAAAATCCGTAGGTAAAACAATTATGAAAATCGCAATGTTTTGTATCCATAGCTGTCCTTTGGGGCAACTTGGCGCGCGCGATATCGGTGGCATGAACGTATACGTGCGCGAGGTGTCGCGTTTTCTTGGGCAGATGGGGCATCTTGTCGATATTTATACCCGTGCGCATGACGTGCGCGACGGGCAAATTGATAGCCCTTATCGAAACGTGCGTGTCATTCATATTCAGGCAGGACCCGTGGAGGATATGGGTAAGTTGGCACAATACAGACATTTGGCTCATTTCATGCAGAATATGGACAACTTTCTTTCAGGTGCTGAGGTTCATTATGATTTGGTGCAAAGTCATTATTGGCTGTCGGGTCTTGTCGGGCAGCGCTATGCAAAGGATTGGAATGTGCCGCACGAGATCATGTTTCACACGCTTGGCGCCATCAAGAATAACCTTCCTGTTGGCGAGACTGAGCCAAACGTGCGCCTGACGGCTGAGCGCGAGATAATGCGCGGGGTTTCGCGCATTATCTCATCTACCGCACTTGAAAAAGATGCATTGGTGCGTCTTTACGGCGCTGATGAGTCTAAAATCAGCGTCGTACCGTGCGGGGTCAACACCGAGTTGTTTCAGCCGCAGGACAAAGCAACAGCAAGGAAAACACTGGGGTTGGGTGATGGCAAAATTCTTTTGTTTGTCGGGCGTATTGAGGCAATTAAAGGAATAATTAATCTAATTCAGGCACTCAGCATGTTTCCGTCTGATGGCTGCCCTTTGCTGCTCATCATCGGCGGGGATGAGCACTCGCGCCCGATGGTGACTAGGCTTGAGGCTGCTGCTGTCATGCTTGGTGTAAAAGATAACGTAAAGTTCTTAGGTTCCGTGGCGCAAGGTCTGCTACCGTCATATTACAGTGCCGCTGATGCCGTCGTTGTGGCATCACATTACGAAAGCTTCTGTTTGGTAATACTGGAGGCACTTGCCTGCGGCACCCCTGTGGTATCAACACGTGTGGGCGTTGCACCAGCCGTCATTCAGAATGGGCAAAACGGCGTGCTTGTTGATGATAACGACCCGCAGAAGCTGACCTCCGCATTGCTTTCGCTGCTGCGTTCCAAGGGTTATAATGCCGGCAGGGTGAGGCGTTCGGCGCTGGACTATGACTGGTCAGAGGTGGCGCGCGGCGTGGAATATGAGTATGGTAAGCTATTGATTCAAGATAAGGGGGGATTGAGATGAATAACGCCAAGGCTGACGTGTTGGTAATTATGCCTCATCCGGATGATGCCGAGTTCGGCTGTGCCGGTACGATGGCACGCTGGGTCAAACAGGGCAAAAGCGTGGTGTATGTAATCCTCACAAACGGCGACAAGGGCACATCAGACCGCCAAATTACGCCGCAGCAGTTGGCATCAATAAGACAGGTGGAGCAGCGCGAGGCAGCACAGGTGCTCGGAGTTCGTGAGGTGGTCTATCTGGGATATGCAGATCAGGGACTGGAGGATTCATTCGAGTTGCGGCGCGATATTGTGCGCCAAATCCGCCTGTACTGTCCTGATATTGTGATTACGCTTGACCCGTATCGGCGCTATGTGTGGCATCGCGACCATCGCATTGCCGGTCAGGTGGTACTGGATGCCGTTTTCCCTTATGCGCGCGACCATTTGGCTTATCCGGATATGCTCACTGAGGGGCTTGAGCCGCACAAGGTAAAGGAGATGTATTTTACGGCAAGCGAGGACGTCAATTGCTGTATTGACATAACGGATACATTCGATTTGAAGATGCAGGCACTTGCCTGCCACAAAAGTCAGGTGGGGGATAGAATTCCTGAGTTGCGCGAGGGGCTTAAAAAGCGCGCGCAGGATGCTGCCGAAGACCAGCCGTTTTCGCTGGCTGAGCCTTTCCATTACATCGATTTGGAAATGCTAGGACCATATCGCAAGCAGGATAAGAAGTAGGCTCATGCACGGTTTGCGGCTGTTTGACTTAAATGTTACACAGCCTTTATAATGGTACGCCGCATTCAAGCGGCATTAGTTGCCCGAGTGGCGCAATGGTAGCGCAACCGACTTGTAATCGGTAGGTTAGCGGGTTCGAGTCCCCTCTCGGGCTCTGTCTAACACAAGAATATTGGCATCTGGAGGGGTGCCGGAGTGGTTAATCGGAACAGACTGTAAATCTGTCGCCCTAAGGGCTTCACTGGTTCGAATCCAGTCCCCTCCACCATGTTTCCACTGGTGAATTTTCTGAGTTTAGGCGATGACATAGACCACATCTCTTGTTTTTGAACGCCTCTCTATGTTTCTCAGAAATATTGAAAGTTTTTTACTTTAGTGATAGTGTGTGGTTGGAGAAATGCATTACTCTCCCATCTGCAAACGAAATGCTTGTTCCACGATATCCATATCCGTGCGCGAAATCTTGGATGTTACGCCTGTAAAGTTGGCAATGGTACACTTGATTCGACCGCTTGGCGTGCCGTCCATGAGGAATGGATTGATGCTTTTTCCACTAGCCATATTTCATCTTCCAATTCACGTTCACAATATTATAAATAAGCACATGTCAAAATCGCAAAGTGGCAAATTCAGGGCTTGTTTGATAAACTTCCTGCGGAATTATTTTGTTGCTGTGTTCTAGGGTTTACAGCACGTAGCGGTCGGTATTATCATAAGTTCAAACTTGTGGATTTTACAATTCAGTGAAAAAGGATGTAGACAATGGATAGTATGGCTATCAAATATCAGCTGCTCAAGTTTCGCAGCGCACGGAATAACTTGCTGTTGGTTGTGGCTTTTACGACAATCAACCTGTTTTTTGCCGCCTTTGAAACGGGTTACTATTTCCTCTTCTCTGCCGCTGTGCCGCAGGCTTTATTCGGAATCGGTAGCGGGCTTGCTGAGGACTATCAAAACAATGCATTTTTGATAGCTGGTGCTATTCTGGCATTCGTCGGTGTTGGCTTATATCTCATGTGCTGGACTTTGGCTAAGCGTTGGCGCTGGTTTATCTTGGTTGCACTTATTTTTTTTAGCATTGATACCATATTGTGTATCCTCTTAATCTTTATCGGTGAGTTTGATATATTTTTCTTGCTGGATATTGCCTGCCACATTTGGGTGCTTTATTACCTGATTGTTGGAGTGATGGCTTGGTCAAAGCTGAGTGGCGCAAACCAAAGCGACGTGGATGCCGCCATGACTGATATGAGCCGCAGGTCATGAGACTGATATAAGCATTGCGGTTGACTTCACTGCTTGGCAGGAGCAGTATCGCAAAAAACAGAATGGACGACATGCATACAACGCATGTCGTCCATTCTAAAAATCTCGAACTAGCTTAGGGCTATTTTCCAGAGCCCGTGTTTGTTGCAGTAGGCATAAACGGCTATGGGCTTGTCGTTCGTAAAGCAAAACTCGACGCTTGGCTCTTCGCCTACCTTTAGGTACTTACGTTGTCCGCCGAATTCGGTTTCCACGTAAAGGAATGCTATGTGGTGTTCGCTATCCATAGGGTGCGCTACGCTGCCTATTTTAACGCTGATTGTGCTCTCGGATAAGGACACGACAGGCAGATGTTTTTCAACGCTTGCCTCAGTGGTGTTCGGCTGCATTTCAGCCATGTGCTCACCGCAGCAAACAAGCGGTGCGCCTGAGTCGTTTACCAACAACGCTATGTTACCGCAGTGCTTGCATACAAAGAATTTCAGTTTGTTTTCCATTTACGTAATTCCTCCCTTGTCTCGCTAAAATTGGAACAATGAATATTTGCTTCACTATGTAGTATACTCTAGGCAAACAGACAAAGAAAGGGTGTCGGGGTATGTTTTGCCATAACTGTGGTTCGCTTATGCCGCAAAATACTCTGTTTTGCGGTTCGTGTGGTGCGTCAATTGCGCATGGTGCGGATGCTGGCGTTCCTCAACCTATGCAGTATGCCGAGGTGCAAACGCACCCCGCAGAGGAGCGTTTTGGCGAGCAGAGGGAAATATTTAATGCCTTGGGAGTGTTGCTAATCGGGTTGCTTGGGGCGTGTATGGTACCGGTTTCGGCACCCATCGCAGCGATATGTGCCATCATCGGTTTTATACTAGCGCTAAGGTACGGCACAAGGCAAACCTCATCGTCCCTTGTTATGAGTATTCTGGGGATCTTTGTTGCGGTAACACAAATTGGCGTGCTTGCTGTGGTTTTACTTTTTACCATATAGTAAGGCTTGTCTTGAGTCAATAGATGAGATAGGAGGCTAAAATATGTTTTGTACTAAATGTGGAACTCAATTGTCGCAAGGTGCTTCATTTTGTAACCAGTGCGGAGTTTCTGTGGTTGCTGAGAGGACGCAGGTTGTGTCGCAGCATGAGGTAACATTTGTTTACGATAAGAAAGAAACGGACGTTTCGTCGCTTGTGTTGGCTATTGTCGGGCTTGCCGGTTCAATTATACTCGCACCATTTGCGCCTATCTGGCTGTTATGCTCTATTGTAGGGCTTGTGCGTGCAAGGCGCCGCAGTGCAATTAGACAAACGACGGCAGCTTTCGTGGTGAGTATTATCGGGATTGTGCTTTCAACCTTGGAGACCTGCTTTATCTTTTTCTATACGCTTATATTAATAGTGGTTTACCCTTGGTAGGAAGATACAATATGTTTTGTACTAAATGTGGAACTCAATTGCCGCAAGGTGCTTCGTTTTGCATCTGCTGCGGAGCGTCTGTGGTTGCTGAGAGATCGCAGACTGTTTCGCCGCAGCCCGTAAGGTGCGTTTACGGAAAGAAAGAAACGGACACTGCATCGCTGGTGCTGGCTATTGTTGGACTGGCTGGTTCAATAGTGTGCCCGCCTGCAGCGCCTATTTGGCTGGTGTGCGCTATTGTTGGCCTTGTGCTTGCAAGGCGCCGCAGGGAGATCATGCAAACGACGGTGGCTTCCTCGTTGAGTATTGCTGGGATTGTAGTTTCGGCCTTAGCCACTTGCCTTGTAGCATTATATGCACTTGTATGGGCTATGATTTGGCGTTTTGCTTAATAGAGAACTAAACTCAAGTTTTCCCTCTCCATTGTATGTTCAATCGAAACCTTGCTTCCCAAAATGATGCTTTCGCTTGTTTGGAAATCACAGATACCGATCATCCACAGTATTTGACATGAAAAACATTAATACTATAGAATGTTAATAATGTTAAATAAATGCGGATGAAAAGGAGCAAATGAATTACCAAGCACTCGCCCTTGAGTTGATGTCAAAGATGCAGGCAATGCATAAAGCCATGCGTCAAAAGGGTATCAGGGAGAAATTTCAGGGTGAGGATTTTATTCTACAGTGCCTTTGCGAGCATGGTCAGGAAGCGCTTATCCCCAAGGCTATCAGCAACGAAATGGGTGTTAGTGCGGCTCGGATTGCCGCAGCTTTGAATGACCTTGAAGAGAAGGGTTTGATTACGCGCCAAATTGACAAAAGCGACCGCAGAAAAATTCTGGTTAAGCTGACTAAAAATGGGCGCAGTATTGCCGAGGAAAACAGGCGCGAGTTTTTGCAGAAAATTGCCGCGCTGCTCAGTCTGGTTGGTGAGCATGACGCGAAAGAATATGTGCGCATTATGGGTAGGATTGCCGAGGAGGTTCCCAGAGTTGACCTGTAGGCATGTGGGGCTTAGCTCGCATGGCTGAGGCACTGTAAAAGATGCCGCGGCATTATAAGAGATACTAATTTTACGGATTTGACTTGTACTGATAGTATGTAGTTAGGAGAACGCAAAATGCTTAAACTGGTAAATATAACAAAAGACTACAAAGTTGCCGACACGATTGTGCGGGCGTTGAAAGGCATATCGCTGTCATTTCGCAAAAATGAGTTCGTGGCTGTTCTCGGCCCCAGCGGCTGCGGCAAGACGACTTTATTAAACATCATAGGCGGGTTGGATAAGTACACTACCGGTGATTTGTTTATCGCCGGCAGAAGCACGAAAGACTTTGCGGATAGGGACTGGGACGTATATCGCAATCACAGAATCGGTTTTATTTTTCAAAGCTACAATTTAATTCCGCATCAGACGGTATTAGGCAATGTTGAACTTGCGCTTACCATCGCCGGAATGAACAAGGATGAGAGAATTGAGAAAGCCAAAAAAGCCCTTGATAAAGTGGGGCTTACGGATCAGTATTACAAGCGCCCGAACCAGCTTTCCGGCGGTCAAAGCCAGCGCGTTGCCATTGCCAGAGCGCTGGTAAATGACCCTGAGATTTTACTTGCAGATGAGCCGACAGGTGCGCTTGATACCACAACGTCCAAGCAGATAATGGACCTTGTCAAGGAAATCTCACAAGACCGCCTTGTTATTATGGTTACGCACAATCCGGAGTTGGCTGAGGAGTATTCCACAAGAATCATAAAACTGCTTGACGGCAATCTTTTAAGCGACAGCCGTCCTTTCAATGACACAGGGGATTATGTTGCAGGAAAAGAGGAAGCCGGCGTTGTAGCCGGTGTTGCCGGCGCGAAAAAGGGACGCAAAAAAGAAAAAGCGCAGATGTCGTTCTGGACGGCATTCAGGCTTTCTTTGCGCAACCTCTTTACCAAAAAGAGACGCACAATCATGACCAGCATCGCCGGCTCAATTGGTATTATAGGCGTATCTATGGTGTTGTCAATCTCGTATGGCTTACAAACCTACCTGGATAACATGCAAAACGATATGCTCTCCGGCAATCCTATTGAAATAACGGAAACGGCCTTTGATATTAACTTGCTGATGAGCGGCATGAACAACAGAGAACAGGCTCAACTTATTAAAGAGAATGGCTTGGTCAATGTCAGTGCCATGTTTGAGCAGCTTATTGCGCGTGCTGACAGAATGGCAAATCTATTGGTGCAAAACAATATTGACCAGTATTACGTTGATTACATAAAGAATATGCCGCCTGAGTATCTCGCCGCACTATTCTTTGACTATGAACTTGATGTCAGTAACAACATTTATACGGATTACAGTGTATACAAAGATGGTAGCCAGCAGAGCATTTCGCTCAGCGGCATCATGGCAGTATACAACTCCATACTCGCAAAGATAGAGGGGTTTGAGGATTATGCCTCCATGATTGCCTCTGTGGCGCAATCATTTAAGCAGGCACCTGATGCCGGGGATTATATTTTGACGCAATACGACTTGGTATACGGGAAGGTAGCCAAGGAGAAGAATGAGGTCATGATTGTGCTGGGTAAGGACCGCACGCTGGCGGACCTTTTACTGGCGCAATTGGGATACTACTCACAGGAAGAGTTTATCAATATTGCCAACAAGGCGGTTGGCAATGCGTATGACCAAAACATGCTCAGTGACAAAATCGAATACGATAAACTCGTCGGCAAAACATTCACGTGGTATCCCAATGACAGCGTCTTTACCAAAACAAGTTCACTCAGCAACCCTTTCACATATGATCCGTATTATTCGGGCAGCGACGGGCTTGAGTTTACCATAGTCGGCATCCTGGATCCGAAGGACAATCTTTCGTATGGCATGCTGACATATGGTTTTTATTACACCACGGCTTTTGCCGAGCATGTCATTGAGATAAATCAGGACTCGCAGTTGGCGCAGACGCTAGGCAGTACTGAGAAGAAGTCATTTACTAGTACGGCGATGTTCTTACCTGCTGATTTCCAGTTCCCCGGCTCACCCTCAATGACAGTCTATTTGGGAATTACCTTTGATTATACGTATACCGTTAATGAAGAAACAAGGAATGCAAAGGGGCTGGTTGGTCTCATGGACCAGCTGGCAGGCTTTATGGATATGTTTTCTGGCAGCGGGACCAGTGATGGCGAGACAAAGATTTTAGATAGCAGGACATTCACTTTGCAGCAATTGGGCGGAAGCGACCTGCCGACACATATTGCAATTTACCCGGTGGATTTCAACCAAAAAGAGCATGTGCTCAAGTATCTGGATCAGTGGAACGGAGATGGTGATATCGAGGTCAACGGCACGATTCTCAGCGCAGAAGAGCGTGAGAATATCACATACACCGATGCACTTTCTCTCATTATCAATATGATGAAGAGTTTGCTGCGCATCATCACAATTGCACTGGTCGGATTTACATCTTTATCGCTGGTTGTTTCGTGCGTGATGATTGCCATAATAACCTACATTTCAGTTGTGGAGAGGGTCAAGGAAATCGGTGTGATTAGAAGCCTCGGCGGTCGCAAGAGGGACGTTTCCAACCTATTTATAGCCGAGACATTTATCATAGGTCTTGTTTCTGGTGTATTCGGCATACTGGTGACGTACCTGTTATCTGGTGTGGTAAATGGTGTTGTCTCACTGTTTGACGTGCCGGCCATTGCCGTGTTCCCGTGGTTTTATGCCCTGATTATGGTGTGCGTAAGCGTAGTTTTGATGCTGGTCTCGGGCGTGATACCTTCACGTTCTGCCGCCAAACAGGATCCGGTGGTGGCTTTGAGAACGGAATAGTTAGGCGCTGTTTTGCCGGTTTTATACGCCATGAGTGCAAATACATGGACCGTCTGCGTAACTGCACAGGCGCCATAGGAGCGTTTTGCTTGACAAAACTGCCCGAAGGTTTTATTCTTATGCGCTAGTCAACATCGTTTCGGCGGGGCTGGGTTTGTTCAGCTGGTTGCTATGCGTTTTGTCGGCAGCGTGTCTGTTTGACTTTAGAACGGGGGTTGAATTACAATACGTGGTAATTGTGCCCACATAGCTCAGCTGGTAGAGCACGTTCTTGGTAAGAACGGGGTCATCAGTTCGAATCTGATTGTGGGCTTTTAACACGAAAAAGGAGAGGAAAATGGCTAAGCAGAAGTTTGAAAGGACCAAACCACATTGTAACGTAGGTACCATCGGTCACGTTGACCATGGTAAAACCACCTTGACGGCGGCCATCACTATGGTTTTGGCTAAGCAGGGTAAGGCTCAGTTCAGAGCCTATGACACGATTGATAATGCTCCGGAAGAGAAAGCGCGTGGTATGACCATCGCTATCGCTCACGTGGAGTATGAAACTGACAGCAGGCATTATGCCCACATCGACTGCCCGGGACATGCTGACTTCGTCAAGAACATGATTACCGGTGCTGCCCAGATGGACGGCGCAATTCTGGTAGTCAGTGCGCCAGACGGACCCATGCCTCAGACGAGAGAGCATGTTCTGCTGGCGCATCAGGTGAACGTTCCTGCTATGGTAATCGCTCTCAACAAAGTGGATGTCATGGATGACCCTGAGTTGCTTGAGTTGGTTGAACTTGAGGTCCGCGAACTGCTTAAGAAATATCACTTCCCCGGCGATGAGGTTCCGGTACACCGCGTCAGTGCCCTGAAAGCCCTTGAATGCGGTTGCGGCGGTGCCGAATGCCAGTGGTGCGGTCCCATCCTCAAATTAATGGCTGCCGTTGACAGCTATGTTCCTATTCCTCCTCGCCCGAAAGACAAGCCGTTCTTGATGCCGGTTGAAGATGTTTTCAGCATCAAGGGTCGCGGTACAGTTCCTACCGGTCGTGTTGAGCGCGGTGTTATTAAGGGCGGCGATGAGGTTGAAATCGTCGGTTTGCATCATGAGCCCAAGAAGGTTGTGGCAACATCCCTCGAAATGTTCCACAAGATTTTGGATGTGGGTGAGCCGGGCGATGCCGTGGGCGTGTTGCTGCGCGGTGTTGAGCGCGAGGATATTGAGCGCGGTCAGGTGCTTGCCGCACCTGGTTCCATCAAGCCGCACACCTATGCCGAGGCAGAGGTTTACGTTTTGACCAAGGAAGAGGGCGGTCGCCATACCCCATTCTTCAATGGATACAAACCGCAGTTCTATATTCGTACAACCGATGTCACCGGCAGTATTGAACTTGAGCCGGGTGTGGAAATGGTAATGCCTGGTGATAACACCCGCATGAAGATCAGACTGATTTATCCTGTCGCGCTTGAGAATGGTCTGCGCTTTGCTGTACGCGAAGGCGGCAGAACCGTAGGTGCCGGTGCTTTCACCAATATTTTGGAGTAATAAGTGGCCAAGAAAGCGGAAGCTAGATTAGTTATTAGTATGGCGTGCACGGTGTGCCAAAATCGCAACTATACTACGAGCAAGAATAGGCGCAATGATTCTCAGCGTATTGAGTTGAGCAAGTTTTGTCCTAATTGCCGTAAGCAGACGCCACACCGTGAGACCAAGTAGCGCATGGCGCTAGCAAGGAAGTTTGTTTAAGAATATGTCCGAAGGAAAATCGAGGGGCGGTTTTATATCTGAAACCGTAGCCGAACTTAAGAAAGTAACATGGCTGTCTTGGAATGAAGCCTTAAGGCTGACCGCGCTGGTGTTGGGTATATCGGTTGCTGTTGGGCTACTTCTGGGAGGACTGGATTACATCTTTTCAGAAGTAGTCAAAAAGCTTTTTGTAGGTGGTTAAGGTGGCCTCTGATACACTAGTGGCGGATAGCGGTTATAATTGGTATGTTGTACATACCTACTCCGGTTATGAGGAACGGGTGCGCAAGAATTTGGAACAGCGCACCAAGAGCATGGACGGGGAAGGTGATATAGCACGTGTGGTCATACCCACCGAAGAAGAGGTGGAGGTCCACAGCGGGCAGAGGCGTACCGTAACCAACAAGATATTGCCAGGGTATATCTTGGTGCAGATGCGCATGAACGACCTCAGTTGGGCTATTGTGCGCAATACACCCGGGGTTACCGGTTTTGTCAGTGCTGAGAGTAAGCCGGTACCGCTAAGAGAAGAAGAATACAATCGTATAATGAAGCAAATGTCTGCTGAAACACCTAAGGTCAAGGGTGGCTTTAAGGTGGGACGAAGCGTGCGTATCATTGACGGACCGTTTATTGATTTTATCGGTACTGTTGATGAAGTTGACCAGGAGAAGGGCAAGATTAAGGTTTTGCTCTCTTTGTTCGGACGTGAAACGCCGGTAGAGCTTGACTTTCTTCAGGCAGAAAAGCTTTAGGCGTTAGGAGAATTAAGTGGCTAAAAAAGTAAAAACGATTATCAAACTGCAAATCCCGGCGGGGCAGGCGAACCCGGCACCTCCGGTGGGAACGGCGCTTGGGCCTCACGGCGTGAATATCATGCAGTTCGTGAAGGAATACAACGAGCGTACCGCAAAACAGATTGGTTCCATTGTTCCTGTGGAAATTACGGTCTATGTCGACCGCACTTACAGTTTCATCACCAAGACCCCTCCGACCTCTGACCTGCTCAAGAAAGCCTTGGGGATTGATAAAGGGTCGGGTACTCCCTCACGCGGTGATAACAAGGTTCTTCCCAAAAATAAGTTGCGCGAAATTGCAGAAATGAAGGCAAAGGATGCCAACGCCAATAGTGTTGAAGCGGCGGAGCGGGCTGTTGCCGGTACCGCACGTAGTATGGGTATTAAGGTAGAATAATATGGTAGAACACGGAAAAAAATATGACGAGGTTGCCAAGCTTGTAGAAGCTGGCAAGGAATACACGCCTGATGAGGCATCAGAGTTGGTCAAGAAAACTGCGCGTGCCAAGTTCGACGAAACTGTCGAGTTGCATCTGCGCATGGGTCTTGATCCGCGCCAGGCTACGCAGCAGGTGCGCGGCGTAGCGCTTCTGCCGCATGGTCTTGGAAAACAGGTGCGCGTGCTGGTTTTCGCTCAGGGCGATGCCGAGCAGGTTGCCAAGTCGGCCGGGGCTGATTTTGTCGGCTCAGATGACATTATCAAGAAAATTGAGGATGGCTGGCTGGATTTTGACACGGCTATTGCCACGCCGGATATGATGGGCAAGGTAGGTAAACTGGGTAAAATGCTTGGTCGCAAGGGTCTTATGCCCAATCCCAAGAGCGGTACTGTGGTGACCGCACCCGACTTGCCGCGTGTTATTGATGATTCACGCAAGGGACGTGTGGAGTTCAAGCTGGATAGACAGGCAAATATCCATGTGCCACTGGGCAAGGTATCATTCGAGTCGGGTAAGATTTCGGCGAATATGGGCGCCGTAATGGAAGCTATTGTACGTGCTAAGCCAAGCGGTGCCAAGGGGCAGTACATCAAGAGCGTTACCATGAAGACTACCATGGGGCCAGGTATTCCTTTGGCTGTTAAACTGGCTGAGTCTATGACTACAGCTTAGTTAAGTTAATAATTCGGGTGTCCTGAGACAGCGGGTGTTTGCCACAAGGCGAACTTAATCATGCGGCCTGCCGAGGATAACAAATTTCGTAGCAGTATTGTTATGCTTTTTGAAGTCCTCGCGATTGCCGCGAGGATTTTTGTATACAAGGAGGTGATAAGGTGAAAAAAGAAGCTAAACCCGGTGTGGTTTCTGCCATCAGTGAAGTACTGGGCAAGTCTACGGCTGGTGTGGTTACGACTTATCAGGGCGTTCCAACGACAGAGATCGTTAATCTGCGACATAAGTTGCGCGATGCCAATCTGGAGTTCAAGGTTGTAAAGAACACCATGATGCGCCGTGCTGCTCAGGAGGCAGAACTTGATTTTCTGTCAACCCATTTTGATGGCGCTAATGCCGTTGTGTTGGGATATGACGACGTATCGGCCCCGGCGCGTGTGCTGACCCAGTTTATTTCATCGTCCGGTGTCGGTATGACAGTCAGGGGCGGATTCCTAGAGGATCGCTGGCTTAGTGACGGCGAGGTTAATATTTTGGCTACATTGCCTACAAAGGGTGAGTTGGTGGCAAAAGTGCTGGGTGGACTGCAAGGACCGATTGTCGGCTTGGTACAGGCGCTTTCCAGCCCTATGTTGGGCATAGTTTACGCATTAAATGCAAGAATACAACAAATGGAGGGTAATTAAAATAAAATGGCTAAAATGTCTGTAGAAGAAATGGTTGCTGCGGTCAAGGAAATGACCGTTCTTGAGCTTTCCGAACTTGTGAAGGCTCTTGAGAATGAATTCGGTGTACGTGCTGCTGCTCAGGTTGTAGCTGCTGCTCCTGCTGCCGCTGCTGCCGGTGCTGAAACTGCTGCTGAAGAGCAGACTGAGTTCACGGTTGTCCTAAAGGACGCCGGTGCCAACAAAATCAATGCTATTCGTGTGGTGCGCGAACTTACTGGTCTGGGTCTCAAAGAGTCCAAGGACTTGGTGGAAGGCGCTCCCAAGAACGTCAAAGAAGGCGTTAGCAAAGAAGAAGCTCAGTCAGCTAAGGCAAAACTGGAAGAAGCCGGCGCCGCTGTCGAAATCAAGTAGTTTAATAACGACAATAACACAGCAAAAAGCGGGGACCCTACACAGATGGTGGGGTCTCCGCTTCTATTGTTGCAGGTTTTTTGGTGATTGTAAGATTGACTGGCTTGCCGTCAATGTTGATAAGCATTTGCGATGGTGCCAGCATCATGCCTGAAATGCACATTTTGAGGGCTTCATCTACACTGATGTCGCTGCGGGTCATGTTTTCCTCGGCTACTATGGCGGAAAACCCGCTCCATGGGACAGGGGATGTCGGCAGATATATGGCGTAATACTTGTGACCGTCACCTGCGGTATATTCATTGGTTATGAAGGCGATGGTACGCATGGAGTTTGCCGGAAATTCCACAAGAACGACCTCACGGAATGCTGTTCTACTAATGGCGCCTGTGCCTGAGAAGCTGGCCATTATCTGCTTTGCGCCGTTGTAAATCTGCTTGAAAATTGGTATTCGTTTGAGAATGGCGTCGCCTAATTGTATTAGCTTTTTTCCAACGAAGTTATGCGCTAGCATCCCGACAAGAAAAATGATGACGACGGTGAAAACAATCCCAAGACCGATGATGTTTATGCCAAGAATGTTATGGATGATTGGTTGTAAAAAGTCATCAGCTGTGCGGAAAGCCCATACCAGCACTAACACGCTGGCAACGACAGGTACGACCACAACTACTCCGGATAGGAAAAGTGTGCGTAACCTGCCCATGAAGCGAGACCATGCCGAGTGTCCGTGTTGTTTGCTCATATCAAAATCCTATGGGGAGTACAATTCCCAAGTATTCCACAGTATTTTAGCACTTTGGTAGAGGTAATATAAAAATCCTACGTTTTGACGCCATACTGTTCACTGCATATAGTTCAAAATATTCGCTGTTTTCTATATACTTTCTATAAGAATAGTCCATAAAAAAAGCACCGCCTTGAAAATTTGGCGGTGCTACATTTGTGCAGAATGGCTCACTAGCTGGTTTCAATTCATTGTTACATTGTCAACTGATGTTAACATTACTTTTGGACTAGATAGTGTGGACATGAGTTCATACTAATACTTTCAACCATA
>Ga0082212_10004231_pt1 | contig 19979 bp, 16 predicted proteins | sample TergutNt197P3_FD_71548 | JGI IMG/M metagenome (GOLD analysis project Ga0082212, IMG submission 71548) | Neocapritermes taracua P3 segment gut microbial communities from Petit-Saut dam, French Guiana - Nt197 P3 | ecosystem: Host-associated > Arthropoda: Insects > Digestive system > Gut ... | reverse complement strand
GCAGAGGTTACAGACGACGAGGATATGGTTGAAGAAGAGGTTGTGACAAAAAAGAAACGCTCCAGTCAAACCGCTCTACTCAAGGAGGAGTTAGCTACCCTCAATGACAGGTTACTCAGAGTTATGGCGGAGTATGACAACTACCGTAAAAGAACCGAGAAGGAAAAGCAATCACTGATTTCACTCGGTACCTCTCTAGCATTTGAGAGATTTCTACCGGTAATCGACACACTCGAGATGGCAGCGAATGCTGATTCCACTGATACTGAGTACAAGAAGGGTGTAGAGATGACCCTGTCGATGTTCTCTTCTGCGTTGAAATCATTGGGTATTACTGAAATAGAAGCATTAAACGAACCATTTGATCCACAAATCCATAACTGTGTCGCAACTGAAGAGTCGGATGAGACGGAGAGCGGAATTGTTATAAAGGTACTGCAAAAAGGATACTGCTACAACGATCGGATCATACGACCTGCCAGCGTATCGGTATCATCATAATAATATTAAGAAAAAAAGGAGAACAATAATATGGCCAGAATAATAGGAATAGACTTAGGAACCACAAACTCATGCGTTTCGGTAATGGAAGGCGGAGAGGCTGTTGTCATTCCAAATGCAGAGGGTTCGCGGACAACCCCGTCTGTGGTAGCATTTTCAAAGACGGGAGAAAGAATGGTTGGGCAGGTCGCTAAGCGACAGGCAATAACCAACCCTGAAAGAACCATCAGTTCAATCAAACGGGATATGGGTAGCAATCGCAAGATATCTATTGACGACAAAACCTACACCCCTCAGGAAATATCCTCAATGATACTGCAGAAGCTGAAATCCGACGCAGAAGCATATCTGGGTGAGAAGGTAGTCGAAGCGGTCATAACCGTTCCGGCATACTTCAACGACGCACAAAGGCAAGCCACCAAGGATGCCGGTACAATTGCCGGACTGGATGTCAAACGTATCATCAATGAGCCTACAGCTGCCGCTTTAGCCTATGGGATGGAGAAGGGAGAGAACCAGCGTGTACTCGTATACGACTTGGGGGGAGGAACTTTCGATGTCTCGATAATCGAGATGGGTGACGGCGTACAAGAGGTTATTGCGACTGCTGGCAACAACCGACTCGGTGGAGACGATTTTGATTCCAAGGTAATTGACTACGTAGCAGCTGAATTCAAGAAGGAATCCGGCGTGGATCTTCGCAATGACAAGATGGCGTTGCAACGTCTTAAAGAAGCAGCGGAAAAAGCTAAAATAGAGCTTTCGGGAATGGCGTCAACAGCCATTAACCTCCCCTTTATTACGGCAGATGCAGACGGCCCCAAACACCTCGATATATCGTTGACCCGAGCGAAATTCGACGAACTCACCGCAGATTTGGTTGAAAAGACCATGGGTCCGCTACGCCAGGCGATGGCTGATGCCAAACTGAATCCGAGCGATCTCGACCGTGTACTTTTAGTCGGTGGTTCCACCAGAGTTCCTGCCGTTCAGGAAGCGGTCAAAGGATATATCGGAAAAGAACCGTTCAGAGGTATCAATCCTGATGAATGCGTAGCAATGGGTGCAGCAATTCAAGGCGGAGTGCTGGGCGGAGACGTCACCGGAATACTACTTCTTGATGTTACCCCGCTTTCGCTCGGTATCGAGACCGAAGGAGCGGTCAATACCAGAATTATCGAAAGAAATACCACCATACCGACCAAGAAGAGTCAGGTATTCTCCACTGCTGCTGACGGACAGACTTCGGTAGAGGTTCATGTCCTACAGGGTGAAAGAGCTATGGCTAAGGATAATAAGACACTGGGGATGTTCAAATTGGACGGCATCGCTCCCGCACCTCGCGGTATACCTCAGATTGAGGTCACCTTTGACATTGATGCCAACGGTATTGTCCATGTATCCGCAAAGGATTTAGGTACCGGTAAAGAGCAGAACATTACCATAACCTCATCCACAAATATGTCCAAGGAAGATATCGATAAGGCGGTTCGGGATGCAGAGCAGTTTGCGGAAAGTGACAGAAGACAGCGTGAAGAGATCGAGAACAAAAACGCAGCCGATACTGCCGCATACCAGGCTGAAAAGATGCTGAAGGATCTCGATGACAAGATAGAGCAGGTCGACAAGGACAGCATCACCGATAAGATATCCGCCGTACGCGAAGCGATTTCATCCGATGACCAAGATCGAATTAAATCCACAAGAGAAGAGCTAGAAGCGGCAGTATATGAGGTTAGCTCTAAGATATATGCACAAACACAATCAACTGAAGGTAACGAGGACATCGGACCTGAAAGTGATGAGGGATTCGTTGACGCGGAGTATACCGATATCGACGAGTAATAACCGATAAAACCAAATTCTTCCATTGAACGTGAACGGAGTAAAGATGGCTGAAAAGAGAGATTATTATGAAGTAATCGGTGTAGACCGAAATGCCACCGATGATCAGATTAAGGCCGAGTATAGAAAGAAAGCAAAGAAATATCATCCTGACCTCAACCCGGACGATAAGGATGCTGAGGTTAAGTTCAAGGAACTCGGCGAAGCATACGAAATACTGTCAGATAAAGAAAAAAAAGCTCGTTATGATCAGTTTGGTCATGCGGGGGTAGATCCCTCATACGGAGCAGGACGTTCCGCATATGGAGGCGGGTTTAGTATGGACCTGGGAGATCTATTCGGCAGTATCTTCGGTGCAGGTTTCGGAGGCAGTACTCAATCATCCAGACGGTATAATCCGTCAGCTCCGAGAAAAGGTAATGACATTCATGTCAGTATACCGCTGAGTTTTATGGAGGCGGTCAAGGGTACTAAAAAAACGGTGAATATTTCACCTTATGAAGAGTGTGATGTCTGTAAGGGTAGTGGTGCTGCACCCGGAACTAGTCCCGTCCTATGTCCCGATTGTAGAGGTACCGGGTATGTCACCGTTCAACGTCCTATGCCGTTCGGAACGGTACAGAGCACCAACCCTTGCGGTCGTTGCAGCGGGAAAGGTAAGATAATTGAAAAAGTATGCCCGAAATGCTCCGGACAGGGACGCACTAAACAGAATCGACGGATTGAGATTACTATTCCTGCCGGTATTGATGATGACCAGAATCTGTCGGTAAACGGTCGCGGAGATGCAGGTCTTAACGGAGGACCTCCCGGTAATGTCATTGCCATAATCACAGTAAGACCAGACTCATTGTTCCTGCGTAATCGATATGATGTTACGGTAAATACACCTATTACCTTTGCCCAAGCTACTCTGGGAGCCAAGGTGATAATTCCTTCCATCGATGGGAAAACGGAGTTCAACATCCCAGCCGGTACCCAGTCCGGAGACACCTTCCGCCTGAAGGGTAAAGGTATTCCGTTTGTGAACGGACGGGGACGAGGAGATCAATATGTCAAGGTAGAGATTGAAGTACCGAAAAAACTCTCCCGTGAGCAACGACAGGCTTTAGAGCAGCTTGACAGTACACTAGTAATCGATAAGAATTACGAAAAACGAAAGAGCTTTGAAGACAGGCTGAAACGAGAGTTTCGTTAGAAAAATTACTAGAGGAGCAGTCATTTCCTGACTGCTCCTTCTTTATATCTCCCCACCTATTTGGTACAATATATCAAGAACGTTAAGGATGCGGAAACTATGGCAAGTTGGAACGAAGTAATAGTATCAATTGCGAGCAGTGACCTCGAACGAGCTGCTGCTATCGCAACGATGGTAGCTCCGGGAGGAATATATATCGAGGACTATTCCGATATGTTGACGGTTATACCTACCGTTGATCATTATGATTACATCAGTGAGAGTTTACTGATGGCAGACAAGAATCAATCGTGTCTTCATATATACTTTGAGAATCATAATACACTCTCTTCGAGTCTATCATTTGTTGAACAACAACTGAACAGTGAGCAAATCCCCTACACTACACTCATAAAGACGGTGAATGAAGAGGATTGGCAGGAGAGTTGGAAACAATACTTTCATGCGATGAAGCTCACCGATAGGATTGTGGTTTGTCCGAGCTGGGAGGAGTATCAACCGCAGTGTGACGAAATACTGCTGCTGATGGACCCCGGTATGAGTTTTGGTACCGGTCAACACGAATCGACACAGCTTGCACTCCAACTACTGGAAAACTGTAAGCCAAAAGGTATGACGGTACTGGATATCGGCACAGGCAGTGGCATACTGGCAATTTCCGCACTGAAACTGGGAGCTGAATCAGCCGTAGGAGTAGATATATCAACGGTTGCTGTTACAGCAGCCAACGAGAATGCCGAACGCAACAGTGTCAAAGACAGATTCGATTGTATCTGCGCCGATATTTCCGATCCCAAGCATAATGACCTGTTTGAAATCAACTTTGACCTTATTATCTCAAATGTCGTAGCTGACTTTCATATTCTGATGATCCAAAATTATGCAAACTGGCTGAAGATCGGTGGGAAATTGATTATCAGCGGTATCATTACCGCACAGCTGCAACAGGTGATATCGGTATTTGGGCAAACCGGATTTGAGATATTGGGCAGTGAGAGTCGCAACGACTGGAGTTGCATATTACTGCAGAAAATACGGCAAAACGGGAAGGAGATCTAAAATGAAGAAAGCTATAGTGACAGGAGGTAGCCGCGGTATCGGATCCGGCATTGTGCTTCAGCTCGCTTCTGAAGGTTATGACATTGCGTTTTCCTACTACCAAATGGAAGAGAATGCAAGAAATCTGGCAACACAAATCACCGACACATACGGAGTAAACTGTAGTTTCTTTCAAGCCTCACTACATCTACCCGGTGAAGCCACAAAGCTGTTTAACCGCTGCGTCGACGAACTAGGCAGTATCGACCTATTGGTCAATAATGCAGGTGGGTCCAGAGGTGAAGGATTATTAGATCTCACCGAAGAGAATCTGGATTACCAGATAAATCTCGATTTTCGCAGCTATCTCATTATGGCACGAGAGGCTTCGAGACATATGATTAAGAACGGGATTAAGGGTAGTATCGTCAATATTACCTCGGTTCGTGGAGAAAGAGCATATCCCGGCGATATGGTCTACGGTGCCATGAAAGCGGCTATGGATCGGGCTATTCAATCAGCTGCACTGGATCTGGCTCCCTACGGAGTTCGAGTTAACAATGTAGCACCGGGAGCGACACGGATCCGCGAACGCGGTGTCATAACTATGAGCGAACATGATAGTACCGATTTCTGGGATCATTTGGGACCTCGAATCCCGCTGAAAAGAGCAGGCACCCCTGACGATATAGCACAGGCCGTATCCTTTTTAGCAAGTGAAAACGCTTCATATATTACTGGTGTAACCCTCAAGGTAGACGGCGGGATAACTCTACCCGGTATGCCGGAACGACCGGAGTCTGAACGGGCAGCTTCGCAATGGGGATTCAAGAAGCAACAGTATATTATTGATAACGATATAACCGAGTAACAGGAGGAAAACCTATGTCAAACATTACCATTCGCAATGTTAAAGCTATCCTAACCGCACCGAACGGGATTAATCTGGTCGCAGTTAAGGTAGAAACCAACGAACCGGAACTCTACGGTCTGGGATGTGCCACCTTTACACAACGATGTTTCGCGGTCAAAGTTGCTATCGAAGAGTACCTTCGTCCTCTACTTATAGGTCGAAGCGTCGATAACATCGAGGACATATGGCAACTATCGATGTCTAACTCTTACTGGAGAAATGATGCAATACTCAACAATGCCATCTCGGGTGTAGACGAGGCTTTGTGGGACATTAAAGGGAAACTGGCAAATATGCCTGTCCATGATCTACTGGGCGGAAAATGTCGTGAAGCTGCGGATGTCTATCGACATGCTGACGGTAAAAGTCCCGATGAACTAGTAGACAGCATCAAGCGATACCTAGATGAAGGGATACGGAATATACGCTGTCAGATGGGTGCCTACGGAGGTATGATGGGCAACAATACTAAACAGGTTATACAGTCACCTGCCGGGGCTTTGGTCGGTTCATACTATGACCCGAAGCAGTATATGAGAAACACCTTAAGGATGTTTGAACATGTCCGTAAGGAGATAGGGTTTGATGTGGAACTGCTGCATGATATACATGAACGATTAGCTCCCTCTGATGCTATTCGGTTCTGCCATGACCTGGATGAGTTTAAGCTGTTCTTCATTGAGGATGCTCTGCCTCCGGAACAGGTAGAATGGTTTAGTGAACTGCGTAATGCCTCAAATTCCCCCATTGCAATGGGAGAGTTGTTTACCCATCCGCTGGAATGGAAACGGTTAATCGCCGAACGCCTTATCGACTTTATTCGTGTACACGTGAGTATGATCGGAGGTATATCACCTGCAAAAAAACTGGCTTCCTTCGCGGAAGCCTACGGTGTGAGAACCGCTTTACACGGACCCGGTGATATTACCCCCGTCGGTGTCGCGGCTCATCTGGCTATCGATCTATCGATTCCGAACTTTGGTATACAGGAGTTTGCCGGATTCTCTGAGATCGAAAAGGAGATCTTCCCGGGCTGTCCGGAGTTGATTAACGGATATCTCTATCCCAACGATCGTCCGGGACTGGGTATTGAGCTAAATGAAGAGCTGGCAGCCCGATTCCCCTGTGAATATAAGGAGAACCTGTGGACCCATGCACGTCTACCGGACGGTACCGCTGTGAGACCTTAACTCAAAAAAGGAACCGAAATCCGGTTCCTTTCATATTTATCATAGTGTTCTGCTAGATACCGTGATAAAGTTTTGATGTTTGGTATTTCGGTTCACAGGTCAGATTGACCCCGAGTTTTCGGAAGATATTCTCATCCACTGATGAAAGAATAACGGTGGAGTGCGCTTCACACCCTCTGAGTTCCTTAAGACTCTTAAGCACCAACTCTGCCATGGGATTGGTGGGTGCGGATATCGCCAGTGCAACCAACACTTCATCGGTATGCAGTCGGGGATTGGATCCTCCCAGATGGGTGACCTTGAGGTTTTGTAACGGCTCTATAACTATCGGAGACAATAGATGAATTTCATCACTGATTCCCGCTAATGTCTTGAGAGCGTTCAGCAGTAAGGCCGAGGATGAGCCGAGTAGAGCGGAGTCTTTACCGGTTACTATCTGTCCCGTGTGTAGTTGAATAGCTACTGCCGGGCCATCGGTTGCAGCTTCCTTTTTTAGAGAAGCAGCTATGACCGGTCTGAGATCGCTAGATAAATTAGCCTGCTTCATGAGCAGTTCAACCTTATATACTTCATCATCCGAAACCAATCCTTTACGATGGTTGCAGAGTGCCGTATAGTAACGGCGAATGATTTCTTGTTGTGCCGCTTTAATAATCACATGCTCATCCAGCATGCAATACCCCGCCATATTTACTCCCATATCAGTCGGGGATTTATATACATCAACCTTTAGAATTCTTCGCATGAGTTCTGCCAGTACCGGGAACAACTCGACGTCCCGATTGTAGCTGGTGGCTTGCTCACCATAGGTGGATAGATGGAAGGGGTCGATCATATTGACATCGCGTAGATCGGCTGTTGCAGCTTCATATGCCAGATTTATCGGGTGCATGACCGGCAGATTCCAGATGGGAAAGGTTTCAAACTTCGCATATCCCGCATCTATCCCTCTTATATAATCATGGAACAGTTGCGAGAGACAAACCGACATCTTACCGCTGACCGGACCTGGTGCGGTAACAACCACCAACGGTCGTTCCACCTCGATATAGTCGTTTTTACCATACCCGGATTCGCTGACAATGGCGTTAACATTCGAGGGATAACCTTCGATATAGTAGTGTCGATATACCTGAACCCCGAGCATCTCCAGATGCTTTTGGAATGTATCAGCTGCCGGTTGAGAAGCGTATTGAGTGAGTACCACACTGCCGACCAGAAAACCATTGGTGCGAAATGCGTCGATGAGCCGAAGCACATCCAGATCGTAGGTGATACCGAGGTCTCCTCTGACCTTATTGCGTTCAATATCGGAAACATTAATAGCGATGACTATCTCTATTTGATCCTTAAGTTGAAGCAACATCTTTACCTTACTGTCAGGATCGAATCCCGGTAAAACACGTGCTGCATGGTAATCATCAAATAGTTTACCACCAAACTCCAGATAAAGCCTGCCTCCGAATCTATTTATTCGCTCCCTGATGTTCTCGGATTGCAGCGTTATATACTTTTCGTTATCGAAACCTTTTATCATTTCACTCATGTTATCTGTTTATCCATTTCATTTCAACTCTGAAAAAAATCTTTCTGTTCCATCTTAGATATGCGATTTTCAGTTTCGTATATATACTCCGGTATGTCCCGAGAGTATCATTTTTGCTTGCTTTAGCAGCTCTGTCTGTTGAGCCAGGCTTTCTTTACTTTCTTTATGGTTTTTGTTCATCAGACGTAGAAATATCTTCATCTCTCCGCTTCGGGTAACTCTCAAGAGATCCCCCGTCACACAGATTTCATCATCTATGAGATAGATGGATGAGCCGGTGGTGTGTCCCGGAGTAAGTATGAGTTTGATGCGTAAACCATCGATTTCTAGTATATCATTATTTTCCATTAGTTGATATATTTCGCGTGGTTTTCGGTTATGAATAAACAACTTTTTTGCAGTTTGTCCGTTTATCATCTGCTCTTCTTCGGATGACATGATCACGACCGCATTAGGGAAGGCCGCAACCCCTCCCGCATGATCCCTGTCGGTATGGGTGAGCAATATATGGGTGACGTCGTTTGGATCAAGGTTAAGTTTTTCTATCCCTTTGACTGCTACTGCTGCACTCATTCCGGTATCAAACAAAACGAGATGATTACCCTTTTTGAGGATGTAGAAATTCACAAACAGACTTCTTATGACATAGATATCTTCAGAGATTTTCTTTGTAGAAGAAGGGTTGAAACTGCTGAAGATTACAACAAGAAACAATGCAACCAATACCAGAAAAGCATACTCCATTTATTTCTCCTTTCCACCAACCTATATATTCATTTCACCTAGGATTATATCTACTATCGGAGCGGCTTGTTGCATTCCCCATCCAGAGTTTTCCACAATCACAGTGAAAGCGATGGGGTTATCGATATCCGCTAAGAATCCTGTAAACCACCCGTGAGGGTCTTTACCGTCCTTCATCTCAGCGGTTCCGCTCTTACCGGAGAATCCGGGATATTCCGCAAAACTATAGTACCCGTTATATACCGAGGTCGCATTGTATCGCAGCATCTTAGCCATAATTACTGCCGTTTCAGAAGCCATCAGTCGTTTGTTGGAAGTAGTGCGATATTTCAGTCCCTTCGGCATACCATACTCCCCTATGATACCGGTTATGAGTCGGGGATTTACTGCCACCCCTTTGTTGGCAATGGCTGCCATCAGCCTAGTCATTGCCAGTGGATTCACCAGATCCTCATACTGCCCGATACCCGACCAGGAAAGATCGACACTTCCGCCTGCTGCGATGATGAAACTACCGGCAGCAACCGGTATATCGCTGACCTTAAAACTCTCGAGTAATCCCAGTTTTAACGCATACTCATACAGAATCTCTCCCGACAGCATCTGGGCTATTTCGGCAAAGGCCACATTACAGGACCCCGCAAACGCGTCATAGATATCACAGTATCCGTGCACTGATGAACAGGTAATGACTTCGTTGGCGATTACGGTGTGACCTTCACAGCAGAAGGTCATATCGAAGAGCTCGGGTATATTTTCTATCGCTGCTGTCAGCGTTACAATCTTGAATATAGAACCTGGTGTAAAGGTACTGGATATACATCGATTAATATATACTCCGTCATAATAACTCCACTCAAGCTGTTCAGGTGACAATGGGTAGTAGGCATCATAGGAGGGAGTACTGACCATACATAAAACCTCTCCTGTCCGGTAGTTATATGCAATAACTGCCCCTTTTCGTCCTGCCAATGCCGTATATGCCGCGTTGTTAAGCTTGGCATCTATCGACAGTTGGATGGTATTTCCTCTACCTGTATGGGAGTAGACTCCGCCGATTCGACTGTAGCCCATCATATCGGTAGCGTGATAGTTCATCACACCGGTCCCTATGTTTCCGTGTATATCACCCACCGCATGCAGTGTAGAGAGTCGGGTTAGTTCACTGCTACTGAATGTCTGTTGACCTTTAGACATAGATGCCAGTAGTTGGCCATTACAATCCACTACCTTTCCAACCGACAGTATAGCATCACTATATGCATGTCGGTTTACCTGAAATGTGACCCATCTGTCTCCTTCGAGAATATATCGGAAGAGATATATGCCGAATCCCCCTATCATAAACAATACCAATAGGAGGCAGGCTGATGTTCGCATAGCTATCTTTCTCAAACTGTCTTTCTCCTTTGCGGTATATAGAAAAACTCCCTTCGTGTGGCAAATGAGGCTAATCTCCTGGTATCAGCAGCTTTCGGAAACGCTAACATCGAGTAGCATACCAACAGACTAGAGCCACCGTTGGAGATAAACGGGAAGGTGACCCCGGTAAGCGGAAGAATATCAAGCGAGCCTAACACATTGAGTATCATCTGAAACACCAGCATCGACATGGCAGCTGTCGCGGCGATGATATAGAATGTGGATCGTCCATGTGTTGCTGAACGGACCGAAAAGATTAAAAGTATAAGCAATGATATGATGCAGCAGATACCGACAATCAATCCCAACTCCTCGACAACGACACCGAACACGAGATCGGTGTCGGCTGCAACGATATTTCGGAGCCACCCTCGTCCGGCTCCTACTCCGAATAATCCTCCGCTAGCAGCGGCAGACATGGTCCTAGCTTGTTGAAACCCTCCGTCATGAGGCAGATCCCATGCATGTCTCCAGCTGCTGAATCGATAGGCAATATATGGCTTAAACCGTATCAGTAATAATCCTCCCACAAATGCAGCCAGTATAATTAATGATATGGTCGCGATATCGCCACTTCTCATGAAGGCCACAATGAGAAAACACATAAAAAATATGATAGCGGCTCCGAAGTCACTAGTATATGCAAGTGCTCCTGCAATAGCTACGGTTAGTATCATATACATCAGCAGATTTCGTTTGGCAAACAAACGATCCAATGTAGCGGTGCCGGCATAGACAAAACAGAGTTTTGCAAACTCTGACGGTTGAATAGAGAATCCACCGATATATACCCAGTTTTTGGCTCCGTTTACCACTCTGCCAGCCACAATAGAAAATAGCAACAAGCCCAGAGCCAAAACAGCCATCGGCCATCTCATCGAGTTAGCTCGCTTGAGATCCCTGAGTAACCAACCCAGGACAAGAAACATTAAGAGACCTATCACAAAAGCCAAGAGGGTTTTTGTGACTACCGTAACGGCAGCACCGTTTGCTAGACTGCCGGTGACCACTGAAAGCCCAATAGAGGTCAGATAAAATGCCAGCTGTTCTATCTCAAACCCACTGCGTCTGAGTATCTTCATGAGAATACTGTATCCCCAGAAAATAACTATAGCTATGAGGAATCCGAAAGGAATGAGAAAGGTAAAGTTAGCAGGATGAGCAAAGCACAGCTGTGCTCCCAGCAGTATATTTAAGACGGTCAGCAGGTACATGGTAAGAGCAGGGTTCACCTCCCTGCCCGGCACCTCCCTAGCTTCCTGTCGCTGCTTTTCTTCCAACGTTAATCCGACCAATTGAGCTTCGATTCCACCTATTGTGATGACATCTCCGTAGTCGATAACTACACTGTCCTTGACCTTCTTATCCATGAATGATATACCGGTTTTGGAAGCTAAATCAATAAGCAACCATCGCTCATCTTCCTGTCGCATGAGGATGGCATGGTTGCGTGAGACAGTAGGGAAATTCATAATCACATCGCAATTTCTTGCTCTGCCGATGAGATTCTCCCAGTGACTGATGGGTATATGTAGTCCGTTTGCCAGATTAAAGTATCCCCAACACTCTGGGACTTGTTTACTCTTAAACAATGAGTATGCTATCCGACTCAGAATGAAAACGGATACCACAGGGATAAGTATTCGGCTGACTGATGTGACCCATCTCAGTATCTCTGAATGCTCTCCATCAAGCAAAATCAGCTCCTGTTTTACGATTTCCTGCAGGCTAAAAAACAATGCTAAACACCTCTTGTTCGACATTATCTCACAGTTGCTGACCGAAAATCAGACTCTCTGTCAGCTGCTTGATTGTGAATCAGGGACTAAACCACTGCTACGGAATGCATAATGCTTTCTTTTGTTCTCATACATCATCTGATCCGCTTGGGTAAATACATCATTATATGATTGTGAATCAGAGGTCATAATGCCGTATCCCCAAGAGATGTTGGGATTACCGAACACCTCACTGTATATCTCAAGACACAGCCTCTCGGTCTCATAGATAAATTCTTCAGCCTGTTCCACGCTACTGTTGGGAAAAAGCAACACAAACTCATCTCCGCCTACCCGAGCGGCGTATGCACCGAGGGGTATAGCTTTTTTAATGATGTCTGCAACCATTACCAGCAATGCATCTCCCTGTATATGACCGAAGACATCGTTCACATATTTTAATCGATTGACATCTCCGACCAAGATAGCCAACGGCATATATTCACGACCGGCGACACGAGATACTTGGTTAAGGTAGGAATTACGGTTATACAACGAAGTCAATTGATCAATATATGCAACATCCTCAAAGGTACGTATCAGTGAGTATATCTGTGTTATCTCGGAAATCTCAATAATGTATCCAAATAACATCCTTCGGTTTCTTACCTCCTGCCGATGCAGCAGATAGTAGTATTCACGATTGTTATGGGAGGAAATTATCACATCTTCACTGAAAAAACAGAATCGATCTCGGTCCTGCATTATCCGTTGTTTGTAAACCGTAAAGGGTTCACGATACAACGGCATCGGAATCGGATCTTCTTCACTTCGATTTTTCTTGTTCCAGTCGAGTATCTCATCACGTCTATTGAGTACTAGAATGGAGGTAGTTAAACCTTCAACCACAAATTCACGTGAGGTGACAATAACATCCTCCGATGGTGTAATCCTCAAAGCAATATACAGTGGGAACAGAACAGAAAACAATGCGATTGCGGCACCCGAGAAGATAAGGATATCGATAATTTTCTCATTACTTATAAAGCTGAGTGTCTCGTTCAACGGTAGTCTTGAGAATACCACCAATACCATTATCGCAACTATGCTGATGATTATGAGCCAGGTTGATAGACGCATACGGGGTGACATCTGGAAGAATACATTAAAACAGAATAGGAAGGCACGAATCAAGGTAATCCCTAGATAAATATAGAAGGCGACGAAATACCAAATAGAATTGCTAATACCAGGGATAATCGGAAGCAACTCTCCTAAAAAAATATCTCGTATTATCACCAACGACAGACCGCATGGGACGATATACATCAGAACTATAAACAACAACTTCATCTTCCGGTATGATACCTGACGACTGATATGTCTAATAAGCAGTATAGGAATAAATAGTATTCCGATATTGGCGAAGGTACTCATGTTTTCAACCTTTTGACTATCTTCAGCGATAAACATCATAATGAAGGCTGTGGTAGAAACCAATACTGCCAAGCACATACCGATATAGAATGTACTCTCCCGTCTATGTTTAACATGTAAATACACTGCATGTACTAGAAATACCAGAGTTAAGACTAAGAGAATATAGTAGGCTATGTTGCTACTCAGAGAATCAAACAAATCGCGTATGCTGCGTGTTTCGGTTGAATAATTGATTATGCTGTCTGTCTGCATAATGGCTAACTTTTCCTTTACAGAGATTAGTGCACAATAAGGTCATATATATCCGATTTTTGAAAAAGAGAGAGGTTTGCCTCTCTCTTTCCCGGATTAGTCTAGAATCTAAAGGCTCCTATTCCCGGATATGTGGCCTGCTTGCCGAGTTGATCCTCAATCCTCAGAAGGCGATTGTATTTTGCGACTCTATCAGTTCTGGAGGGAGCACCGGTCTTAATCTGTCCGGCTCCTACTGCGACCGCGATGTCTGCTATAGTGGTGTCTTCTGTTTCACCGGAACGATGGGATATTACAGTAGTGAATCCGGCTGCATGTGCCATATCGATGGTGCGGAATGTTTCGGTCAATGAACCTATCTGATTAACCTTGATGAGTATCGAGTTCCCGGCTTTTAGCTCTATTGCACGAGATAGCCTCTCTACGTTGGTGACTAATAGATCGTCGCCAACCAATTGAACCCTTTTTCCGAGCATTTCGGTTACTTCAACCCATCCGTCCCAGTCCTCTTCAGCCATACCGTCTTCCAGTGAGATTATCGGATACTTATCAAGCAAGTTCTTCCATAATAGCACCAACTCACTGCTTGTCATAGATATCTGTTTCTTGGGTAGCAGGTAGGTATTACCTTGTGCCCATTCACTGGATGCAGGATCCATGGCGATATGAATTTTACCGGTATATCCGGCAGCATCTACTGCTTCAAGTATGACCTTGATAGCATCTTCATCCGCCTCGAGATTCGGAGCAAATCCACCTTCATCGCCGACTGCCGTAGCTAAATTTCTGTCTTTGAGTATTTTTGCAAGTGTGTGAAAAATCTCCGCACACCAACGCAACCCTTCTCGGAAGCTGTTCGCTCCGGTAGGCATTATCATAAACTCCTGCATATCTATATTGTTAGTCGCATGAGCTCCACCATTTAGGATATTCATCATAGGTACCGGTAAAACATTGGCTCTTGATCCACCTAAATAGCGATAGAGCGGCAGACCATAGGCGGCTGCAGCTGCCTTGGCAGTAGCTAGTGAAACTGCAAGGACCGCATTTGCGCCTAATTTTCCCTTGTTACCAGTTCCGTCGAGATCAATCATCGTCTCATCAACCAAAACCTGTTCTCTCGCATCTATGCCAACCAATAGTTTTGCAATGAGATCGTTGATGTTACTGACTGCATTGAGTACACCCTTGCCTAGATAACGGTTGTTATCTCCATCTCTCAACTCCACCGCCTCGAAAATTCCAGTGGATGCACCAGATGGTACCTGTGCTAAACCGGTAGCACCACCGGTTAAGGTAACCTCAGCTTCCACAGTCGGGTTTCCGCGAGAATCCAGAATCTCTCTTCCATAAATAGCTTCAATTTCAAAATTATTTCCCATTATATCCTCCAGTTTATCTTTATAGTCTCTCGATTAACTTCCACATTTCGTCAAGCGTCTGTGTTACATCGTTGATGGTGGAAGCTTCCGTTTGATCATCTTCTGACAGACTATTTTGCTCTATTATGTTTTGATTCATTAATAGATTCTGCTGCTGCAGCATTACATTCCGCTCTGCGAACACACTCATTATATCACTCAACAGTTCATCCTCTTTTTGGTAATAGTCCGGCAGATCCGGTAGAGTGTCCGGTTCAGATTGTTTCAAACTCGGTGTGTTCGGTTTATCATCCTCGGGTGATGGTGTTTCTACGGAACTTAGTTTTGGTAACACTGTCACCGGTTGCTCATAGGCGGTTACAGACGGTGAGTCGATACTCATTTCCACCTCTGTTTCACTCTCGTCTTCTATCTGAAGATCTGAAAAGCTCGATTCGGGTTGGGTTATATCACTGACTGTATCTGTCGTTTGACCAATCTCGTCCGGTTGGGTTGGACTATCAAGATGTTTCTCGTCACTTAACACCGTTTCGATATCGGCGACAGCTATATCCTGCTTGTAACTCTCGGTATCTATATGAGGCTGACTGGTCAAATCCTCATTAACAACCAGATTATCGTGAATACGGTCTTCATCTACATGCAGCAGCATGGGATAGATAATTGATGCGTTTGTATTATATGGTTCCAAAGTGGCAATCAGCTCTGTCATGGAATGGTATCGATTGATAGGGTCAATCGCTAAACCCTTCTCCAGTATCTCTATGAAATTATTATCTATCAGCTCATGTACTTGTTGACCATCCGGTAGGTGTTGTACCGATTCCGACTCAAAGGGATCATATTCTTCTTTTGCGGTTGTGGATAACTCTGATGCCTGTGTCAATTGAAGAAACAGTTCGGACGATATCAGGTGGTCATGCCGGTTGTTCAACCGAATGAACGCATTAGATGGTGCCACTCCAACTAAGAAGAAGTAGAGAATCGCGGTGAATGAATAGATATCGGTCGGAATTCCCGAAGTAGCTCCTTCATAAACTTCCGGAGCGCTGAATCCAGGGAATATCACCCCCAAGTAGTCAAAAGCCATTTCATTAAGCACGAGTCTTCGATCTGATATATCTATGGTATCTGGTCTTAATCCGGGCAATGCTCTACCATGCTCATGACTTTCGGCAATCTGCCAGGCTAAAGGTAGGCAAACAGAAACTACGGTGTACATATCGATAAAGCCTTTTAGTCCTGCCCTATACTCAGCCAGTGTTGCCGGCAGTATCTGTGCATCTCTTTGCAATTTCTTATTGTTCTTTTTATGTCGATAGTTACCAAGAAAAACCTTCAAGCTTCACTCCGTTAATTAGGTAAATTACTATTCTCTTAACGATATCTTCTTTGACGGTTCCTAGTGAGAACCAGCCGAATATGTTACAAAACATGTCCCATTATATCAAACATGCTTTATAACTGACAACAACCCTACTCCTGTTCGGAATCTTTTTTATCTCGATAAAGCAATAGTTTTCTGGAGAAAAAATTCCAAAAAAAGACAACTATTGTAGCAACAATCTTTCCAACCATATAGTAACGTTTGGGTTGAATAAATTCGCCAAATAGTTGCATATCTGCCAATGTCTCATCGAATAAACTGATGATAAGGTTATTGATGATCAGACCTATGATTGCGATGAGTACAAATATGGTGAACCTCATTATTGCATTGTCTACATTAGAACTCCGGAAAGCCCAAAAATTTGATAAGAGATAATTTACCGTTACCCCAACCACAAACCCGAGGGTAGACGCCACCAGTGTGTTGATATCCCCGAGTTCTTTAAGCAGAGCCAGTGTTAAAAAATCAGCTGCGAATGCTGCTGCACCGACAAACAGAGAGCGTATAAACTCTATCATACGGTTTTTAGCAGGGTTGAAGAAGATGTCTCTTATGCTCATATTCTATGCGTCTCCATGTTTATTACATTCTAAACCTAAAGGCATATGAATTCAATAGAGTCATCTTTATAAAACCCAGTGTATCCCGGTCTTCAAACAGGGGATTTCGGTATGAACAACTGTCATCATTCGGGCAAAATGACGTTCTATTTTAGCCAATACTCGCTACAGTCTTGAGTTCTTTCCATAAACCCATACTCGATTAGATATCGTCTAAGTGTGACATAATCATCATATATAGCCTTCAGAATATCATTAACCTCTTTCTCGGTATATCTGCGTTCTTTTTCAAATTGTTCGGCGATGACCTGCAGGATGACTAATTTTTTCTTTTCCTTCGAAGAAAAGGTTTTGAGTACCAGCGGTTTCATAGATGAGAAAAAATTCTCAATAATCCTATAACTCTCTTCTTCGGTCGTGTTATGGCGAACAGATGTTGGTATAGATTGATTTTTCGTGTTGGTTTGACCTCTTTGTTTTTCTTCCATTAGTTCATATATTGCTAGAAATACCCTAGCTTGTTTTGCTTTTTCCTTGAGACTGTATCGTTGATATCGAACAGTAGAGGGAACGGTATTGGTTTCGTCAGCAATCTCTCTATCAGAGATTCCGACATAAAAGTATGATAGATATTCCTTCTGTGTTATCGTCAATCCGGTAAGCTTTTTATCTTCTGATGCTAAAACATCAAAAACCGAAATATGCGATTCAATCAGATGCTGCTGAATCGCACCGTTGGCATCCACCAAACGCTCAGAAAAACGATATATATCGCCTTTCTGGTATTGCTGCTTACAAAAGAGACATGAGATAACTCTGTCATCTTGAACATATCCTTGTTTTATTTCCTCGATAGTAGCATCTAAACGGTTTATCATAAACAATTTCTTCTTTCGTTTACATTATACCCAACATTATACTCATATCGTCTATTATTGTCAACAAAAAGGTATATTCTGTTGCTGGAAATCGCATGAAGTAATATGCCTTTTTTCGATGTGCTGCTTGATACTGAGAGATTACATCTGTCTACCGCAGTAAAGAGCTATTCACTTTCTCTTGAAGAATAATCCAAAGCAATCTCTTCCTTCCAATCATCACTGAGTTTTTCGCCTACCTCCATCATTCGGAATGATACAATTGCATCGTTGATACTAGAGTAATTAGTCGCAATCCCTCTACAATCGTTATGGAAGCGTTGAGCCCGATTAGCTGCAATACCGAATCTATCTGCTTCCTGTACAGCATCTATGTTTGCTCCCAAAAAAATAAATTCCCAACTTTCCGATTCTTGCTGATGCTTTATCAATGATTTTACCTTATCATAAGAAAACTCATGACTGGCGTTTTCCATTCCATCGGTGGTGATGACAAACATCACCTTTTCAGCACGATAGACTCTATCGGTACTGTTTTGTACTCCGACGATTTTTCCTATGGTTTTTCCAATTGCATCCAACAGAGCGGTACTACCGCGCACATAATACTCTTTTTCTGTGATTGGAGCTATCGCTTTTATATCGATGCGATCATGTAACAACTCATATCTGTCATCAAATAATACGGTTGTCAGCCGACATTCATCCGGTAGCTGCTGTTGTTTGAGCAACATGGAATTGAAACCACCAATTGTGTCACTCTCCAAACCACTCATTGATCCGCTGCGGTCAAGAATGAATACTACTTCTGTCATAATAATGTCCTCCCTTTATGTTTTGTATAAACGAAGAATAACAGAGTTTCTTATGCAGGAGGTCTCTTTTAAAGCGACATTTTCCTTCGAGTACCAAAATAGCCTCTTTGTACCGTAAAACCCGCTCCTGTGACCTATCATCATATCACCCGAGTTTTATTAGGTCAGAGTTGTGTTTGAGAACAGCTAACTTTATCGTAATGACTGTTTGGCCAATGCTTTCATTACTCTTGTAATGCTTCCCGAACATGAAAGTGCGTCAGCATGTACTGATAGGTCGATGATCGACATCATTTCGTCGAGTATTCCATAATCGTTCAAATCCTTATATGTAATATGTGTATCTTCAATCACATCGTGTAGTAATGCACAACAGACAGATATTTCATCATTCATCTGTTCTGCTAGATGAAAAGGATGAAAAACATACGGTAATCCATCCTTATCTACCTGTTCTTTGTGAGCATTATATGCAATCTACATTGCCTTTTTTGTCAGGTCGGTATATATCATTATCTCTCCTTAGTTGTACGCATAGCAAAGAAAATACCAGTCTTAAGCAAAGTCTACTATGCGTCCTGTCACGGTTCCTCCTAACAGAGGTTGATCGTAGCTGAACAGTACATTGTTGATTTCAAATATATCATACTGCTTGCTGGTTATGAAGTATTCCACAATCACATCGAACAGCAGGCTGTGAGATAAGCTGAAACCTGCTGAGAGCAACAGGTCACGGGTTTCGATGAGCGTAACTCTAACGCAACAGCAAAAGACAAAATGGTTCTTTTGCTCGGTAGGTATACTCTTGAGCTACGAATTTTGGAAAACAATTTTCTATCGATATTCGCCCGCTTATATGTTTCGACATCCGTCATGCCTTTGGCATCGATGAGCCGAAACAGTTTTACTGAGAAGGATTCGTCCAACCGATGATGGAAGTCCTCACTATCTCTTGTTTGTAACTCCGGGTTGACATCGAGTACGCTCAAACCCTCTATTTCAACAGAAGCATAGGAAGGTTTAGTACCTATTGCACTGATTTGCATATCTTCGATATGCAGAGTTCTATCTGTTGTAAAGCGTCGGGGTACTGTTTTATCAACGAAATAACGATCAATATATGTCTGAAGCTCATTCGGTATTGAAC
>Ga0082212_10004230_pt1 | contig 19983 bp, 18 predicted proteins | sample TergutNt197P3_FD_71548 | JGI IMG/M metagenome (GOLD analysis project Ga0082212, IMG submission 71548) | Neocapritermes taracua P3 segment gut microbial communities from Petit-Saut dam, French Guiana - Nt197 P3 | ecosystem: Host-associated > Arthropoda: Insects > Digestive system > Gut ... | reverse complement strand
GTCCAGTTCATCTTTATCAAGCGTGCCGATCAGGTTGCCGTCTCGCAGTACGGTCACTTGATCGCAAAGCTCCATGACCTCGCTGAGCCTGTGGGAGATGTAAATGATCGTGACGCCCTGCTCCCGCAACTGCCGGATCAGTTTGAACAGCATCTCGACATCTTGCTGTGATATGGACGAGGTGGGTTCGTCCATCAGCAGAATCTTCGAGTCATTGGCCAGGGCTCGGGCGATTTCGACGATTTGCCGTTTGGCGATGGAGAGCTTGCCGATTTGCGCATCCGGATCCACATCCGCGTGACCGATGCTGGCCAGGATATCCGATGCAAATTTGCGGTAGCCCTTCTTTTGCTGGTGGATTCCTTTGAACCGGCTCTGTGCGTTCAGGCAGATGTTTTCCGCAACAGTCATCTGTTGGCACAGCAACAGCTCTTGGTAGATCGTGGATACAGAGGCGTCGATCGCATCACGGGGTGTCTTGAACTCGCGCTTCACGCCGCCGATCAGGATACCGCCACCGGCATCCGGTTGGTGATAGCCGCTGATGATTTTTATCAGCGTGGATTTTCCAGCGCCGTTTTCGCCAAGGATGGCGTGCACCGTGCCGCTCCGGACAGTCATGTTGACGTTTCGAAGCACGTTCACGCCGGAAAATGTTTTGCTGATATTCTGTAACTCCAATATATTGGCTTTCATACTTCGTTCCCTCGTCGCTGTGGTACGGTTGTTCCGCATAGCGGATAATCTTATGGCATATTTCATTTGATTATGGTATCATGTTATATGATACTGCCCGGAAAGTCAAGGGTTTTCAGGCGTTGGGAAATTTTCGTTAACTTAGGTCAATAACCACAGAATTGATGGATGTTCAGATTCAACCGGTTTTGGTTTTCGAAACGATCAATTATGAGATCACAGGGGATGAAGCAATGGACCGCAAGGGGATCGCCGAGCTTCTATGGGTGTTCAAGGGTAATTACTGCGCCGGAAGCCATGTGAAACGGCACGCGCATCTGCATCACTATAATTTGATCTTTATCGAAAAAGGTTCCGCCGAATTCGAACTGGGCGGTTCGGTATTTGAACCTATTGAAAATGAATGCCTCCTGATTCCGCCCGGTACAAAGCACAGCGTCATCTCTGTGAGTGAAAAAGGTATGTGTACCATCGATATTAAGTTTGTTACTGTAGATACGGCGCTGAAACGCATTTTATGCGCGCTGCCGCTTCGCCTGACCACGGATATGCTGACCAGGGGATTGATAATGGCGATCCTCGACGCGTCTAACAGTCCGGTTCATGACGTGCTGAACATACACGCCAGCAATAGCTTCCTTCTTTCGCTGTTGTTTCATCTGGGAGCTCCTGACGCACTTTTAAACGCAAAACACGGCTTTTCGCTTCCGGACGAGTATGACAGCATGGCATTTTCCCCTGTCACGCAAAAAGCCATGCAATTTTTACAAAATCACTATGGAATCGACGCTACGCTTGGAGATCTCGCGAAAGAACTCAACTACAATAAAAATTACATTTGCGGCGTGTTCAAAAAGGAAACCGGGCAGACGGTGAACGATTTTCTTACGCAAATACGCGTTCGCAAGGCGGAGGAACTTCTGGTCTTTTCACACTATCCATTGACACAAATCGCGCAAAGTACCGGTTTTAACAGCTTGAGCCATTTCATTCGGACATTCAAGAAAAAAATGGGCCTGCCGCCGGGCGTATACAGGCGCACCTACTCTTTTGACGACATGCTGGAAGACCTTGGCGATATTCCGCTTTCCAACGAGTTTGTAAAAAGCTTGATGAGCAAAAAGGTGCTTCGGATTGAGCGAACAGGCGGTAAAACCGCGCTTGTCAATGAAGGAAGCGGCGCCCTTGCCCGGTAAGCGCCGTTTCGCGCACCAATAAGCAGCAAAGGCGGAATCGATATGCCGTTGGCGAACACCCGGGAAATGTTGCAGAAAGCCGTTGCGGAAGGATATGCCGTGGGCGCGTTTAACATTGTAAACGAGCTTACAGCCCGGGCTGTCGTACAATCATGCGAAGAAATGCGCGCGCCCGTTATTCTTCAAACCTCTACCGCCACAGTAAAGCATATCGGCGTCCGCGGTATGATCGGTTTTTTATGGAGCATAGCCGACAACGCAACCGTTCCGGTATCGGTGCATTTGGACCATTGCAGGGATTTGAACCTTTGCCGCGCGTGCATGGACGCAGGTTGGCCCTCGGTGATGATCGACGCGTCACACCTATCTCTAGCCGAAAATATTTCCACTACGCGTGAAATCGTGGCGTATGCGGCAAGCAGAGGTATTAGCGTCGAAGGCGAACTGGGCGCGATCAACGGCGTGGAAGAGGATGTTTCCGCTTCCGAAAAAACCACGCGCTTGGCATCGCTTGAGGATTCCGTCACTTTTACAGCCATGACCGGCATTGACCTGTTTGCCCCTGCCATCGGCACCGCGCACGGTATGTATCAAGGTGAGCCCAAGCTTGACTTTGATCGGTTCAAAGAGATTCGCAAGGCGGTTGCGCAGCCGCTTGTGATACACGGCGGAACGGGGCTTGCGCCCGAGGTGTTTGTTGAACTGGTTCGATTGGGCGCATCAAAAATCAATATATCCACCGCCGTTAAAATAGCGTATATGGACGGCATCAAACAGTTTCTCTCAGAAAACCCCGGCGATTCGAACCCGCTTCACTTAGACGGTTATGTAGATAAACGCGTCAAAGAAATGACCAATGAGCATATTGCGGTTTTTGGATCGAAAGATAAAGCTTGATGATATACTCAGCTTACAGGTAGGAGAGCTGTCATGTATAAGGCGATGTTCCCTTGTGACCTGCATACCCATACCAAGCGTTCCGACGGCAATGACAGCTGCCGGGAAATCATTGAATATGCCTCTGCTGCGGGCGTTGAAATACTCGCTCTGACGGATCATGATATCATTGCGCCTGAGACAATAGCGATAAACGGCCATGCCGTCAAGCTGACGGACTACGCCAAATCACAAAACGTTACATTGCTGCGCGGCATAGAATTTTCCTGTGACACGGCGGTCGATGACGTACATATCGTGGCTTTGGGATGCGACTTCAACCTCCCTTTCTTCGAACGGGAATACCAAAACAGCGTCCGCAGCAAAATAGACGGCTACCGGGAATTGTGTGGACTTCTTGCGCAGGACGGCATGATCATTGATTGGCGGATCAATATCCTGCTGGATGGACAGCGAAAAGAAAACGCCGTTCAGCGTAAGCACATCTTTGAAGCTATGGCTCAGAAAGGTTATGTCGCAGAATGGAGCGACGCCAAGCTTTTCGTTAATCAAAAGAAACGGTATTCCGTCCGGCGTAAAAAACCAGATCCTGCGGATGTTATTCAAAATATCCGTAAATCCGGCGGGATCGCGATTTTGGCTCATCCGCATCTGATTGGTGAAGCGGTTTCGCAAGGCGGCAAGCCGGTGCCGCGCGCGCAGTATATCGACAATCTCATCCATGCGGGACTTGACGGTATTGAGGCGAGTTATCCGTACGACAAAACCAGCTACAGCGGAAACTTAACCGCAGATCGGATTGAGGCGGAGGTGCGCCGTCTGTACGGGGACCGCGTATCCATTCTATCCGGCGGATCGGATTACCACAACGAAGGGATGAAAGGGAGTAAGAATCCGCGTATGCTTGGTGAAAAAGGGGTTAGCCGAGAGTATTTTATGAATCATCCCTTGCTTCGCGGACTTTTACAAAAACAGTGAAACAACGAAAATACCGATTGCATGAGGCTGCCTGCGCGGATTCTATCCTCATGCAATCGGTGTCGGCGTTATGTCATTCGTGCTGCTGATATAACGGGAAACCCTCCGTCAGTTCTGTTACACGGCGGCGAATTGTATCGGCGGCGGCGGCGCCCTGGTAAACGGCATCCAAAAAGCAACGCGCCAGCGTCCGTATCTCCGGTTCACACATGCCGCGGGTTGTCAAGCAGGACAGCCCGACGCGCAGCCCGCCAAACTGTCCTGCCGGCAGCGACTCAAAGGGGAGCGGATACCTCGACGGATGGATATTGCAGTTGTTCAGAAGTTCATACATCTCGTTACCGGTGCGTCCCTTCTCAGCCACGTCGAAGTTGACATGGTGCGAATCCGTCCCGCCCGACGCGATGCGGATGCCGCCTTCCTGCAGAGCGGCGGCGAACGCGCGTGCATTAGCCGCCAGTTGCGCTTGGTACTTTTGGAATTGCGGCTGCATCGCCTCCTTGAGGCACACGGCCTTTGCCGCGATCGTATGCATCTGCGGGCCGCCCTGCGTACCGGGCCACGCCGCGTCGTCGATCAACCGCGCATGCTTGTTGGGGCACAGAATAAAGCCTCCTCGCGGGCCGCGAAGAGTTTTATGCGTGGATGCGGTTACAAAATCGGCATAAGGTACGGGATTGTTCATCTGCCCGCCCGCGATCAACCCCGCAAACTGTGCAATGTCCGCCAGAAAATAGGCGCCCACCTCGTCCGCGATTTCCCGAAAACAGGAATAGTCGATGTCGCGCGGATAGTATGTTGAGCCGGAGAGGATGAGTTTAGGGCGGTATTTGCGCGCAGAGCTACGGATCAGGTCAAAATCGAGCTGTTCCGTCTGCCGGCTCAGCTCATAGCTGGCATGGGTGTAGAATCGGCCTGAGAAGTTTTTGGGATTGCCGTGGGACATATGCCCGCCCTGGCGCAGGCTGGGGCCCAACACCAGGTCTCCGGGCTGCAGCACCGCATAATAAACCGTCATATTGGTATCCCCGCCGCAATTGGACTGAACATTGGCGTGGTCTGCGCCATAGATTGCCTTCAGCCGGCTGATGGCCAGGTTCTCAGCCGTGTCCATGTGTTCGCAGGCGGGGAAATTGCGTTTTCCCGGGTAGCCGTTCGCGTATTTGTTCGTCATCGGGCTGCCCAGCGCTTTCAGTACGGCAGGGGAAACATAGTTTTCACCGGAGTTGAGTTCCAAACTCATGTGCTGTCTGCGGCGCTCGCTTTGGAGCACTTGGGCGATCTCGGGATCAATCAGCGCTACTTCATGGAAGTAGTCTTCGGGCAGAGCATACATGAACGTTCCCCTTTCACCCTGATTCCATTGCGGCCACCGTATTATGCGGTTATGGCAGCAGTGTGTGCGCGCCGGCTATGATCGGCCAGTTTTTACACAGGCTGTACGCCTCTACGTATTCCACGCCGGGGGAGCCGCACATAGACGCATAATATCTGTTTTCACGCTCCAGAGCCTCCGCGTAATCCACGCCGAATGCGTCCTTGCACCAGGAACCCTGCTGGGAAGCATGAAAAAGGAACATCTTCAGCTTGTCCGCAAAGGTGTCAGTGATGTCCACGAAATATTGGGGATTATACTTATCGGAAAGACCGTGCGGCGTGCAGTAGAACATGGGGGGGAGATGATCGATCACCGGGCTTGTGGTCTCAATCAGCTTTACCGTGGCAAGCACGCGCGCCACAAAGGCCAGGTAACCGGTCATGTCGTGGTCTTGATTATAATCCATATACGGTGGCGGCGCGAAAATAACGTCGGGCCTTGCTTGCCGGATGGCCTCGATAAATTTTAGCCGGGTGGGTTCATTATCAAATAAAAACTCGTCCGGCTCATTCAGCCAAATTAAGGTTGCGCCCAGGAAATCGGCGGCGTTTTGCGCCTCCTGCCTGCGAATCGCGGCGATTTCATCCTTGCTTTTTTGGTAGGATCCGATATTGCCGTTCGTGGCGACGCACAGGAATATTTCATCGCCGCGTTTTTTCATCTTCAAAAGTGTGCCCGCCACCCTGAATTCAATGTCGTCAGGATGCGCTCCAAAAGCCAATACTCTCATTTGCGGCTCCTTTCATTTGCCGGCGGGGGCGGATGCGGGGCATCCGCCCCCGCCCAGTGGTTTATTCTGTGTAGGTTATACCCAACGGCTGCTGTGTTAGTTTTCCCCTTCAGCCGCCATGTACCCGGCCAGTGTCTGCCCGGGGTAATAGTGCTCGAATATGGCGTCCACATTGTCCGGCGTTACCGCTATATTCTCGCCGTACAAGGTTCCGGGCACAGTTTCTCCATTCAGGAGGTTAATCATCGTGCTCATGGTCCACCATGCGGGCGCAATGGAGGAATAGCATGCCGAGCCGATGATGTTTCCTTCCTTAATACCCATCAGGATGATCTTGTCGTTGTCCACAGACGTCAGCGGCACAGCGCTGCCGGCCGCCAGCTTGGCGTTCATCATACCGATGGTCGCCGAACTGTACAGGCCCCACGCGCCGATCATATCTGGATTGGCTAACAGCGCACCTTCAAACGCGGCGTAGTGCTCTTCTGGCGATATACCTGTGAGTTCGATGATCTCCACGTCCGGGTAATCTTTGAATGCGTCAATAAAGCCAAGCGCGCGGGTAACCGCGTTGGGATGCACGAAGGGCAGCGTCTGATAGACGATTTTTCCTTCAATGGGCGTGCCCTGCTCGTTCAGGTAATCGACCAGGATTTGACCGGCCAGGAGGCCTTGCTCCACGCACTCAAAGGTGAAGATTGAATCCGCGGCGCCTTCCAAAGGCGGATTTCCCGTCACAACAGGGATGTTTGCCGCCTCAAGCTTGTCCAGCGCTTCCTTCACGCCGTGGAAATCGCAGGGGAACAGGATCACGCCGTCCACTTCCTGCAGAATCCATTGTTCAATCGCTTGGTTTTGCGCGTTTTGGTCGTAGTTCGCGTCGTTCACCAACAGTTCGACGCCCGCCTCCTCCGCGGTCGCTTTCATGGTATCCAGAATCATCGCGCCCACTTCGTCAACGGTGTAGTAAATGGAAAAGCCAACGGTATATTTTTCCTTGGCTTTGGGCAGAGGGGTCGTGGGCCTGTCGGGCACGTTTACCGCACCGCCGGTCTGCCGGATGGTCACATTGCACTCCAACGACGGGTCTTTTTCGTTGTAATACGTATTCATGTCGAATACCGTGCCATCCGGCTGGATATACGTATAATCAGGAACGTTCGGGTTTCCCATACCTTCCGCGGCTTGCGCGGGCACTGCCAATACGAGCAGCGCTGCCAACAGTAACGCGAGTACACAGGGTTTCTTCATCATTGTCGTCCTCCTTGCTTTTTGTTTATATCTTCAGGCCCTCGCCTTAAGATGTTCCGGGTTGTCGAAACCGCTGAACAATGGGAGCGGTTTCTTACTTTTTTTCCCATTGCTTGTTGATCAGGTTTGACATCAGCACCGCTAAGATGATCACAATGCCCTTAACCAAAATTTGCTGTTGCGTTTGCGCGCCGAACAGGCTTAAGCCGTTGTTGAGTACACCCATGATCAACGTGCCGCCCAGTGTGCCCCATACGGTGCCGTAGCCGCCTGCGATCGCCGTGCCGCCCAGGATCACTGCCGTGATGGCATCAAGGGAGAGGGTGCTTCCAAGATCAGGCATTCCGGCATTCATCAGCGAAGCAAGGATCAGCCCGGCTATGCAGGCGTATAGACCGCTCAGCATGTACGCCATGATTTTAATTTTACCTACAGGTATACCCGCTACGCGCGCCGCTTCGGCGTTGCCGCCGATGGAACGCACATAAAAGCCGAATTTGCTCACTTTAAAGAGATAGAAAGTGAGGATGAACGCCAGGAGGACGATGATCACAGGCGTGGGTATGCCGCCCACCGTGCCGTTTCCGAATATGTTCGTCACGTCCTTTGCGACGATTGGGATAGGACGGCCCCGGGATAGCGTCATCGCAATGCCGCGGTAAATGTTCATGGTCGCCAGCGTTACCAGAAAGGGCTCGATGTTTCCCTTCACCGAGATGACGCCGTTGAGCCAGCCAAGCGCCGCCGCGAGCGCGACCACGATCAGAAGAGCCGGCAGTATCGGGAAGCCTGCTTTTAAAAGCATGGCCAATACAACGCCTACGACGGCGCCGGTTGATCCCGTTGAGAGATCCAGCCCGCCGAGGGTAATGATGAATGTCGCGCCAAAGGCCGTAACAGCTACGAAACTTGTTTGTTTCAGCATGTTAAGCAGGTTTTGCGGGTTGACGAAAATGGGTTTCATGACCGCGAATGTAGTAATCAATACAGCCAGAATGAGAACGGTTTTATATCGTATTATTAATTCCTTGATGCTTATTCCTGTCTTCCGTTTATGCTCCATCGCTGCTTCACCTCGCATTATGAAAATGACGTCGCCAAACTCATTACGGATTCCTGCGTCGCCTCGCCCCGCTTCATCACGCCTGTAACCACGCCTTCGCGCATAACGACGATATTGTCCGTGACGCTTATGAGTTCGGGAAGTTCGGACGACACCATGATGATGGCTACGCCGCGCGCCGCCAACTCGCCCATGATCGTGTGTATTTCGGCTTTTGCGCCGATGTCAATACCGCGTGTAGGTTCGTCGAACAGCAGGATGTCCGGCTCGAAGTCCATCCACTTGCCGAGCGCCACCTTTTGCTGGTTTCCGCCGGAAAGCGTACGGATGACTTGATCCATGCTGTTGAACCGGATGCTGAGCGCCTCTTTTTGACGCTGCGCCAAAGAACGCATTCTCTTCCAATCGATCATGCCCAACCGCGATTTTTTCTGCGCGTTGAGCATACTTAGGTTTTCATACACGGGAAGGCACAGCACCAGCCCGGACTTCTTCCGGTCCTCTGTAACAAAGGCGATTTTCCGGCGAATCGCGTCTTCGGGGCTTTTGGGAGAGTATTCCGCGCCATTTACGTACATCCTTCCACTTGTGGCGCGGCGCAAGCCAAAGATGGTTTCAAGCACTTCGGTACGCTTTGCGCCCACCAGACCGCCGATGCCTACAATTTCCCCTTTCCTTACTTCAAAGGACACATCGGAGAATACGCCTCTGCACGAAATATGGTCAAGCTTGAGTACCACTTCGCCTAACGGAACATCCTTTTTTGGAAACACGTTGGTGATATCGCGACCCACCATCATGCTTATGAGCTTCTCGTCGGTCACGTCCTGTTGATTTACCGTGCCTACAAGGCTGCCGTCGCGCAGCACGGTGATGCGGTCGGCAATTTCGCTAATTTCATGGAGCCTGTGCGTAATGTAAATGACGGTAACGCCGTCGTCACGTAAGGCGCGGACGATTTGCAGGAGCAACTGGGCATCCTGGTGGGAAATGGAGGAGGTCGGCTCGTCCATCAGGATGACGCTGGCATTGGCTGTGATGGCCTTTGCGATTTCCACAACCTGTTGCTGCGCGATCGACAGGTGCCGAACCAAAGTGTCCGGTTTAATCTCAGGCTGCCCAAGCTTTTCCATCGCTTCAACAGCTATTTTGCGAAACTCGCCCTTCTTCTGATTGAAGCCTCTAAATTGATCCTGCTTGTCAATTACGATGTTTTCCGCTACAGTCATATCCGGGCAGAGGGTGAGTTCCTGATAGATCGTGTGAATGGAGGCTTTGATGGCGTCCTTTGGATTTTTCAGCGACACTTTCTTTCCCAGCACGCTGATTGCGCCGCCTTCGTCGGGCGTGTGATATCCGGAAACGATTTTGATCAGCGTGGATTTTCCGGCACCATTTTCGCCAAGGATCGCATGCACCTCGCCCTTTTTAAGCCGAAGATTAATACCGCGCAGTACGTTGACCTCGGAAAAGGTCTTGCCGATATTTTCAAGTTCAAGTACATACTCTTCCAAATGGCATTGCCTCCCTTTGCTTCTCACCTTTCAAAGCGTATGCCGCTAGGCTGGTTTCAGCTGCTCGGCATCTCTGCGCATGCGCGCAAGATCGTCCGGGGCGAGCACAAGGGAGGCTCCCTTGCCATTCTCATCCACATGTTCGCGTTTTCTTGCGCCGCAAAGGGCATGCGTGATGCCGGGCTGCGCAATCGTCCACGCAATAACGAGCTGGGCTAAGGAGGCCGCGTATTTTTGCGTTAGGTCACTCCAGCCAGCAAGCATGTCAATCACTTGTTTTCTGTTTTGTTTTTGATACCAGGATAGATAATCCGAACGGTATGTGCCTGGCTTTGGCTCATAATCCATCGTGATTTTTCCGGTGAGCAGGCCCTGTTCCAACGGCGAATAGGCGAAGATGCTGATTTTATTTTTTATGCAGTAGGCGGTATACGCGCCTTCGATATCCCGAGTCAGCATACTGTAAGGCGGCTGTGCTACGTCTACCTGCCCAACGTCCATGTACTCTTTCAGCTGGCTCAGGCTCACGTTGGAAACCCCTATGGCCTTGATCAGCCCTTCTTCTTTCAGGTCAAGCAGGCAGCGCATCGTCCTTTCAATGGGCGTCGGGAAGCTTTCAAGGGAGGGCCAATGGGTAAAAAGCACGTCAACGTAGCCGGTGCGGAGCCGCTTTAGGCTTTGCTCTACTTCGTAGCGTATGGAATGCGGCTCCAAATTTCGATAATACCGTATTCCGTTTAGCGTATGCATGTAACCGCCTTCGTCGCCCCACCAAATAATGCCGCATTTGGTAGAAATCACCAGTTTACTACGGCTATAGCCGGCGATGGCCTCGCCTACGAGCCGCTCGCTTTTGCCGTCACCATAACCGGGCGCGGTATCGATGAGGTTGATCCCGCTGTCCAAGGCTAACCGCAGGGTTTGTACCGCCTCTTTATCGTCATCTGAGCCGTCCCAGAAACCGCCGCCGCCAATCGCCCACGCCCCAAGCCCTATCACGGACGCCTGTATTCCCGTTCCGCCAATTTCCCTATGCTGCAATTCTTCCGCGCCTCCTTAACAGTCCCATGTTGTTTATGCCGCAGCCGTGCGTTAATACGGCGCGATTGCCCGCTTGATAAATCGGTTTGCCTCTTTCAAATAGGGGTGGTAAGCGGCGTCGTCATGACACCACATCTCAGCCACCAGTATTCCGCCGTATTCCATTTGGGAGAGCGCGCGGAAGCTCTTATCAAAATCTACGATGCCCTCGCCGTACGGTACATCCCGGACCACGAGAGTCCTGCTGTCCTTGATGTGCACGCCCAGGACATGCCGGCCGCCGGCCGCCAAATCCTCCGTTACGTCAACACCCATGGCTGTAAGATTTCCAATGTCGGCATAAGCTTGGAAAAACGGGGAATCGAGCTTACGGACAAACTGCATGATCTGTTTCACGCTGCGCATCATCGGCGTGTCAATGACCTCAAACGCCAATATCACACAACGCTCCCACGCATAGGCAACGCATTGTTCTATGGATGCGTAGAGGCGCATTTCCGCCTGCTTGCATGGTTCTTCGCTTCCCCCGTAATAAGGCGCAAGATGTATCAAACGGATGCCGGCCGTCAATGCGAAATCAATTGCCCGCAGTACGAGCTCAATCCCCTTCCGGCGGGTATAATCGTCTTCGCTGCCCAAAGGATATTTCCGATTTGCGGTCAGCGCCATGGAGTATACAGGAACGCCCGTGTTCAGGATCGCCCGGTTCAGGACCTTCGCGGTTTTTTTGTCATAGAGTCTATTGATCCGCGGTTCCTCGCCGTCTATGTTGATTTCCAGGAAATCGTAACCGGCTTCCTTCGCAAGGGCCAGTTTTTCCTCCCAGGAAAGCGAAAAACAAATCGCTTTTTCATAAAGCCCCAGGGGCAAGGCGTTCAGACGCTTCATCAACGGCACACCTCCCGTCGCGAACCTTAACCTTCGATACGCTCCATCTTAAATACGACGGGAGAGCGCCCATCCGTACAAGAACCCCAGTACAAGCCGTCGGTTTTACTGTAGGTGAAATTGCCGCCAAAGCGAAGGGTACTCAACGCGCCCCAAAGGTCAGCCCATGCCCATGTGCAAAAGCCTTCCGGCATTTTTCCGTCTTCCTTCACCAGGAATTCCTGGCCGACTTCCACCGCTTTACAACCAGTGGTATAGTCTTCGAGCTCGGTACAGTCAAATTTCTTGTAAACCGTTATTTTAATCGGATATTTCTTTGCAGCCATCGTTCTTCCTCCAAATCATTTTCGATCATTTTCTGGCGAGCGGAACCGGCGCTTACTTTTGTCCGACTGCGGATTTGCAGAATTCAAAAGCGCGCCGTGTTTCATATTCGCTTAAGACGTACGGTTCGCCCAAGCGCCTGGCAATGCAGGTGGTTTCAGCCGTAACCTCGACGGTTATGATGTTTTCGATCGCTTCTTCAACCGTACGCCCGCATACTACGGGCCCATGGCTGCGCAGATTGCATGCGAAGCCTTTACCGATGGTATCGACAATATCTTTAAGATAGCCCGGTTCGTGAGGATCCGGATGCACCCAGTGCGTGCAGGGTACGGGGCCGCCAACAAGATTTCCCTGTGTGGTGGTAATGACCGGGATCTCCATGTTGCAGCATGCAAATGCGGTAGCGTAGCGGGAGTGGGAATGGCAAACCGCGCCGATATCGGAACGCGCTTTGAAGATTTCCATAAACATGTCAGAGCATACAGACTGTTTGCGTTTGCCATCCACCTTCTTTAAAGCTTGGTCGATGACCACCATATCCTCAAAGGTTAAATCGTCGTATTCCATACCGGAAGGCGTTATTACCACCAGACCGGTTTCCGGGTCTCGGGCGGCTACCGTACCGCCGGCCATGACGATCAAGTCGTACTCGCGCAGCTTTTTCGCCGCAATCAGCACGCGTTTCCTCAAATCCTCCAACATCGCCATTATTAATCATCCTTTTCGCTTTCTTTACGATAAACCGGCGTAAGGCATACCTCATGAGGAGTGCCGATCTCATCGCGTTTCTGCATTGAAAGAACCGGCCAGGAGCGCTCGGCCGCTCCTGGCCCGTACTTCATGAGCCAAAGAGTTCGTCGCACCTTTGCAGTACATCGCGGACACCATGCAAGAAGCGCGACGCGGGCGCGCCGTTTACCACCCGATGGTCATAGGTAACGCCGATGGTCATGATTTTACGGGGAACCACCTTTGTGTAATCCTGGCCCAAAAACCGAGGCAGCGTCTGTATGGCGCCGACGCCGAGAATCGCGGTCTGCGGGTAGTTGATGATGGGCGTAAACGACGTGACGCCCAGCATGCCAACGCTTGTAACGGTGAAAGTACCGCCCTCCATATCCGCCGAAGTGAGATTGCCTTCTTGAACCGCTTTGGTAAAGGCGAGGATCTCTTTTGAGATATCCGGCAGGCTCTTTTGGTCGGCATGGCGTATCACCGGGACAACCAGGCCGTTCTCCACGTCCATCGCGCATCCTACGTTGATATCTCCGCGATAGATGATTTTAGCGTTCGTTTCGTCATAGACCGCGTTGCAGACGGAATGGTCGCGAAGCGCTGTCGCAGCCGCTTTTATCAGCATGGCGGTCACGGAAAGCTTTTCGCCGGCGGCCTTTCGCCCGGCAAGTTTTTCCATGGCGTCCGTCATATCAACATCCATAAAATTGGTCAAGCTTGCTGTGGCTTCGCAGCTGCGTTTCATATTGCGCGAAATTGCAAGCATCATAGGAGAAAGCGGTTCTACACGGTCGTTTGCATTGGGCCGGAATGCGGCGTACTTTTTCTCGTAGGCTTCAATATCCTTTTCGGTAATCTTAATATTCCCGAACTCTGCGGAAATATCCTCTACACGGATTCCTTTTTCCTTGAGTATCTTGCGGATTTTGGGCACAATAACCGTCTTTTCAAGCACCCTGTGCTCCTGCTGCTGCAGGGCTTTCTCCTGTTCCCTGGCCGCTTTTTCCGCTATTTCCGCTTCCTTTTTTGCCGTCAGCTCCGCCAGTACGGGCGCGATATCCTCTCCGGGCTGAGCGATGATGCCAAGCGGATCGCTGACGTTGTACTTGGCGCCTTCCTCACCGATGAGCTTTGCAACCACTCCGCTATACAGGCTTTCGACATCGCCGGTTTCTTTTTCGTTTTCCACGGAACACAGCGCGTCGCCTTTGTTTACCGCTTGGCCCTCTGAAACGTACCAGCGGCCCAACAGGCCGTCCTCCATACTTAAATTCATCTTTGGCATTACGATGATGTCTGCCATGTTACCTCCTAACGCCGTCGCGTTTCGTGTGATTTTATCTAATCCATAACCTTGCGGATCGCGTCGCCGATGTCGCTCTTGTCCACCTTGATGCCTTCGAGCAGGATGGCGTTGGAAGGGTTGGGAACATCTTTGCAGGCAACCCTAACAATGGGCGCGGTCAGATCTTCGAGGCATTCTTCCGCGATAAAGGCGGAAATTTCAGCGCCGACGCCGCCTGTCTTGTAGCCTTCATAAGCGATGACCACGCGTCCGGTTTTTGCGACGGATTCCTTGATTGCTTCTTTATCGTAAGGGATGATGGTCCGAAGATCCAGCACTTCGACGCTGATGCCTTCCTTCTCCAGGTCTGCCGCGGTTTCCAAGGCGTCAGGCACCGTTGTTGCATAACAAATCACGGTGACATCGTTGCCTTTCCGCTTGATGTCGGCTTTTCCAATGGGCACGATATAATCCGGGTCGTCGGGAACGTCGCCGACTTTGGGATAGAGGGGTGAATACTCCAGGAATATCACCGGATCGTCGTTGCGAATGGCAGCCTTAATTAAGCCCTTCGCATCCGCCGCGCAGGAGGGTGAAACCGCCTTGATACCGGGGGAGTTCATCCACATGGCGTCGATATTGCCGCAATGGTGAGGGCCGGAGATAAGCCGCATCCAGTTGGATGTGCGCATGACCATGGGGCACTTGATCTTACCGCCGGAGAGGTAATGCAGCGTACCCGCCTGATTATGAATTTCGTCCACAATTAGGGTCATCAGGGAGCCAAACATGATTTCGCCTACGGGGCGCATTCCCATAGCCGCTGCGCCGACGCATGCGCCGGCAATGGCAGCCTCCGAAAGGGGTGTCTGCATTACGCGCTTCTTGCCGAACTCATCGTCAAAACCCTTTGTCACGGCAAACGCGCCGCCATGTTCCCCCGCGATGCATTCGCCAAATAAAAACACCTTATCATCACGCATCATTTCTTCGCGAAGCCCTTCGCGAAGGGCATCAATATACTTCATCTGTTTCATGTGCTCTCTACCTCCTTATGCCTTTTGGCTGAATATCGCGTCAATGCCGTCGTTTTTATCCGGCTTGGGGCTGCTTTTTGCAAACTCCACGGCGGCGGCCAATTTATCATCCACGCGTTTGTTGATCTGCTCATTGAGCGCATCGGTCAGGACACCGTGTTCGCGAAGCTTCTTCTCAAACGGAGGAATCGGGTCGTTTTCCTTGATGCGGGCGATGTTTTCCGGATAGTCGCGCACGTTGCCCACGGTATCCGTCCACTTGGAGGTAAGACACTCGAGGAGGCAGGGTCCTTTGCCGCTTTTGATGTGTTCAAAATACTCCGAAGCCGCTTCATAAACTTCAAATGGATCATTTCCATCCACCGTCCTGCCCGGAACATCATAGCCGGCAGCGCGGCTTGCGACGCGTTTGCACGAGAGAAATTCATCATGTACCATCCACATCATCTTGCCGTTATATTCAACAACGAAGAGCATTGGAAGCTTGAATACGGCGCACATATTGAGGCCCTCGTGAAATGTGCCGCGGTTGGTAGAGGCTTCTCCTCCAACCACTACGCCCTTGGTTCCATGGTACTGGGCGGCGAGGCCGACGCCAGGCGCCATGCCCCATTGCTGGCCAACTACTGCGTTGCCGGTAATGGCGTTGCGGCTGATATCCATTAAGTGGAGCTGCCCGCCCCGGCCCGCGTTGGAACCGTTTGAACGCGCATACAGCTCGCACCACATCGCGTTAAAATCACAATCGCGGCCTATATAATATCCGCCGCCGCGATGGCCTGTAATGAGGTAATCGTCGTCTTCAAGCAGTGTCGTTATGGTTGCGGGTATTACTTCCTGACCGATGGCGGGTATCATGTGCCCGACAATTTCGCCCTTTTGGAAGGTTTCGAGCATACAGAGCTCAGATTTTCGGATGAGAAGCATTTTTTCGTAGATGGGCAACATGTCTTTGGAGGGCATTTTCATTTTTGGTCTCAACTCCTTATTCTATCGTTTTATGTGAAGCGCGGCGACTTTGTTTGTATAAGGTGCTTGCCGCGCAGACAAGCGAGTTGTCTCTGTTTCCGGTATTTATGATTCAAAGATTTATCCAAAAAGATTGTATCATACGTCTTTTTCGATGTCAACAATTGTTTTGCGGCAATTTAAAATAGTAATGATTAAAATTTTGCTCTTTGAAAACAGAGGAGAATAATATGTATTCTGCATCTGTTTGAAGAATGGGGAAGCCGGGTAGTAATTATGCGTAGGATCGCGTTTGAATGGTTAAGGATAAAATAAAATTGATTTCAAAATTTGTTCTTTAAATCGAAATGTTGTTGACAGCATAAGGAGGGAATGGTATATTTACAGAAGGTTTAATCAGGTACGAGCACTTGATCATTAGGTAAGGAATAAGAAGAATGAAAAACGCTACAAATATCCAGCATATGAAGTTAAAAGCCACTCTTCTCAAACTGATCGATAGTCGTCAGTATCAGATTGGGGATAAGCTTTTGCCGGAACTGGAGTTATGTAAAAAGCTGGAGGTCAGCCGCGCCGCATTGCGCAGCGTTTTAGACGAGTTGCAGGAGGAAGAGTATATTCGAAGGATTCAGGGTTCTGGAACGGTCATCCTGAAAAAACGCACCAAGTATATTCTTAACCTTTCCCATCTGGGAAGCGCCGCGGAGTTGATTTCCGGTTATCATGTGCTGACCACGGAGTATTTTAAAATCAAGGAAATCGATGCCGGAAGCGAATACTCGGAACGGCTTGAGGTCGCGCTGGATGAACGCCTCCTGCACGTTGAACGCGTCCGCTCCTTGGACGGCATGCCTTCTATTTATACGCACAATGTTCTGGTAAAGAGCCGGATCGGATATCACCAAAATTTGTATGCGGAAATCGCCAACTCTTTAAGCAATACGATGGGCTGGCATGTGGAAACCTGTGACGCGAGCATCTGCCTTTGCGCTGCGGAAGGGATTCTCTCCCAAAGGCTGCGCGTTTCTCCCGGAACCTCGTTGCTGCTGATAGAAGAAACGGCGAAGCAGCAGGACGGTCTGCCGCTGGACCATTCTCACGATTATTATGTCGCGGATTTGTTTGATTTCCAAATCACGCGCACCCCTAAACGATAGATGGAGGAAATGATGAAGCGGTATTTGATCGGTATAGACTTGGGAACGACTACGATCAAGGCTGTTTTTCTGGACGCAAAGGAAAACCGGATCGCCTGCACGCAAACCGAGGAAATCTTTCCCATTAAAACAGACAACCTGGACTCTATTGAGTACGATCCGAGAGACTGGTGGGAGTATACCAGGCGTATTCTGAAGCGCGGGTTCGCGGAAGGCGTGAATCCAAAACATGTGGCGGGCGTGTGTCTGGGCGGGTTCACCGTGATGGCGCTGCTCGCTAAAAACGACGGCATGCCCGTAATCAATGCTGTACATTACAACGATATGAGGCATATTGAGCTGCTGGACGAGGTAAGGGGATTGATCGGCAGCCTCGCGGCGGAGAGGAATTATAACCACATCGGTATGTACGGCGGCCTTCCAAAGCTGTATTGGTGGAAGAAAAGTCATCCGGATATGTTCGGCCAGGCGGACGTAATCGCCAGCGAGGTTACATGGATGAACCACAAGCTTACGGGCGAATGGGCGTTTAACCGCACACAAGCAGCGTTTTACAATGCCTATAACGGCAAAATGCGCGATTGGGACGATGAGATCATCCACAGAGTGGGATTTTCGCGTTCCTTATTTCCCAGGTTGGTTGATGCGACGGAGGTTATGGGCTATGTAACTGGACAGGCGGCGGAAGAAACCGGCTTGGCGGAGGGAACACCCGTATTCGGCGGCGCGGATGACGCCGCGCCGGTGGCTATCACAACCGGTGTGATCAAAGCGGGACAAGGGTATGTATCGGCGGGATCCGGCGGTAATATTGCGGCTAACACCAAGCAACCCATCTGCCACGAAACGATTATTTGTTTTCCACACTGCGTGCCTGGTCTGACCTCCGCCATCACGGTAATGTCCGCCACCGGGCTCAGCTATAAATGGATGCGCAATACGTTCGGACAGGCGGAGTCTATCGTCGCTGAACGGACGGGCGAGGATGCGTATACATACCTTAACGCGCAGGCGGCTTTATCCAAGCCGGGTGCGCGCGGCGTGATCTTCCTGCCTTATTTGGACGGAGACTTTACGCCCAACAATGACGCAAACGCGCGCGGCGCGTTCATCGGTATGGATACGGCCTCCACAAAAAACGACATGCTGCGGGCCGTGTTGGAGGGCGTCGCGTTTTGTATTCTGGACAACATCATGCTAATCCGCGAGTTGGGCGGTGATATCGACGATGTGGTGATTACAGGCGGCGTTGCCAAAAGCCCGCTCTGGCTGCAAATCATCGCGGACGTAACCGGCTGCATGGTGTCCTTGCCGGAGGAAACGGAAGGCGCGCCTTTTGGAAACGCCATTGTGGCGGGTGTGGGAGCCGGATTGTTTGCGAGTTTTGAAGAAGCCATTGAGCGCGTGGTAAAAATCAGGCGGAACGCATTCATACCGGACGCCGGCAGCCATGCGCTTTATACTGAGCTCTATTCGGTTTACAAGGGACTATACGAAAGCCTGAAGGGCGCTTTTGCCCGGATGCAGGACATTAGGGGGAGATATGATCTATAAACCGGTTGCGGCGGTTCTTCATGATTCACAAGTTTTTCAATGAGATCAATTGATAAGGAGAAGATCAAATGGATATCCTGATTATAGGCGGAGGTCCTGGCGGCTATGTGGCCGCAATATCGGCGGCAAAGCGCGGGGCTCAAGTTACGCTGGTGGAAAAGGACCTGCTGGGCGGAACATGTCTCAACCGCGGCTGTATTCCCACAAAGGCGATTCTGCACAGTGCAAATTTGCTTCATGAGGCAAAGGACTTTGCGAAGCTTGGCATTGTAATTTCGCCTCCGCAGCTTGATTTCGCGGCAGTCATGCAGCGAAAGAACACCGTTGTGAATCAACTGCGGCAGGGTGTGGAATTTTTACTGGATAAGGCAGGCGTAACGGTGCTGCGGGGAGAGGCGCGGTTTTTGTCGCGTAGCGAAGTGGCGGTACGGACAGCGGAAGGCGAAAGAGTACTCTCCGCGCAGAATGTGATCATCGCAACGGGCAGCGCGCCTTGCGATCTGCCGTTCGCCCAGAGTGACGGCAAGAATATCATCAACTCCGACCACGCGCTTAAACTGGAATGCTTACCCGCCGACGCGGTGATCATCGGCGGAGGTGTGATTGGCTGTGAATTTGCCCAAGCGTTCGCGCGTATGGGCGTCCACGTCACAATGCTGGAATTGTTTCCCGCGTTGCTGAGCACGATGGATACGGATCAGTCTGCTTTAATCCATCGCGTGTTAAGAAAAGACGGCGTGAAATGTCACCTCTCGTGCAGTGTGGATACTGTGACAGATACAGGCGCGGGGGTGGAGGTGCGCTTCACGCAGGACGGAGTGCAACAAACGATGATGACGGAAAAAGTGCTGATCGCCACCGGGCGAAAGCCGATTTCAGGGAGTTTAAATGCGCAAGCGGCCGGTGTGGCGCTGAACGACCGCGGCGCTATCCCTGTGGACGCCATGTGCCGCACAAACGCGGAGGGCATCTACGCTATCGGGGATGTAACGGGCGGTGTGCAGCTTGCGCACGTCGCTTCCCACCAGGGCGTGATTGCGGTGGAGAATCTCTTCGGCGCACAGAAAGAATTGGATGAGCGCGTTATACCCTCTTGCGTATATACCAACCCGGAGTTGGCTTCCATGGGATATACGGAGATACAGGCGGAAAAAGCGGGATATCAGATCAGGACAGGGATGTTTCCGGTGTCGGCAAACGGCAGATCGCTTATCGAAGGTGTAAGGGACGGATTTGCCAAAGTGGTGGCCGATGGCACAGATGGTACAATACTGGGACTGCATCTTG
>Ga0082212_10004229_pt1 | contig 19984 bp, 19 predicted proteins | sample TergutNt197P3_FD_71548 | JGI IMG/M metagenome (GOLD analysis project Ga0082212, IMG submission 71548) | Neocapritermes taracua P3 segment gut microbial communities from Petit-Saut dam, French Guiana - Nt197 P3 | ecosystem: Host-associated > Arthropoda: Insects > Digestive system > Gut ... | reverse complement strand
CCGAAATCTGATTCCATAGTAGCGGGAAGTAAAACAATCTGACGGTCGATTATCTTTACGGCCACTTCCCTGTTGTCAAACAATTGAGAAAGGACGCTGGTAATGGATTGGTTTTCGGCATGAATGCTGACCGTTTTGTCCACATCTACCAATTTACCATTGTAAAGAAAATAGAACTCCGACTGGTTCTCAATCTGCATCAGCACGTCTTTGATTTTGGCGGTTTCCATATCCAAATTGAGACGCGTTGATTGTGAATACGAGTTCACTGCAATCAGTTGCAGCGAAAAAAAGAATGTTAAAAACGCTGCTATTCTCATAACGTTTACTAATTTTTTAACTCTGTTTTTTAAAAAGAGCTGTTGAATTTGTTTTATTTTAAAAATGTACATACTTTTGACTGTTTTTTATTATACAATTGGCTTATGACAGTCATAACGGTCATAGGCGATTAATGCTAAAAACACTTGATGGGGCGATGGCGGTCGCCTCATTTTCGTTATAAGCACAAGGCTTATTTTCGAAAGATGGTTACTTTTCTTTTTCCATAGGCATTCGCAGTATTAGAAGTTAAACTTTTGATGGTATAATCGATTGGTGCTGAAATTTTAAGCAATTTCAAAATATCTTCAAGGCTCATATCGTTGAAAGTGGCGGTGTATTCATAATCCATTATTTCTTTGTCCCGTATATCAAAATCCACATTATAGCGCCTTGACAATTCATTCAGGATATTGTTGAAAGGCTCGTCCCGAAAAACCAAGACATAGTTACGCCACAATGAAAACTGATTGTTGAGCGTTTCCCTGTCAACCATGACGGGAGAATTCGTCGTGGACAACTCCTCCTTTTTTACTGAAACTGTCGGGATTTCATTATGTACCTGGGTCTGCAAAGTTCGGTTGTCAATCGTGGCGTATTGTCCTGCTTCCAGATTAGTGGTTTTGGATTCGCCTGTCGATAAGGTCACCATGCCTGTCTCGACAGCAAGCGATGCGTGGGTATCTCCCTCATAATGTTTGAAATTGAATGAAGTGCCCAGCACGTTCACCTGCAATTTACCGCTTTGTATAATAAAAGGTTTGGTTTCGTCGCGCGCGACATCAAAAAATGCTTCGCCTGTCAGTTCAACAGTCCGTGTGTCGCCGTTAAAACAGCTTGGATAACTGATGGTAGTCGAAGCATTGAGCCATACCACCGTACCGTCGGGCAAAACAGTTTTCGAACAAACCCCTCCCTGAACATACAGGGAAATCATTTGTGGATTATTCGGCGTTTCATTCTTATGACCGTTTAATAATGACGGTAAAGCCAGACCCAATAAAAGCGCAACAGTAGCAGCTATTCCGGCTACCCGCAACATTGCCGGCCATGAATATTGCCTTGATATCCGCTTCTTTATCATGGTCCATGTCCTTTCCTTATCGACGGCGACCGGCCTCCGTTGGTCGTGCGCCAAATGCCAGACATCTTCCGATTGCCGGAATAATGCTTCATTTTCAGGCGACAATTGCTTCCACATCATGATCTCATCAACCTCTTCCGGGGAAGTTTCACCCCTTAGATACTTTGCTATCAGTTCATTTATTTCCATAATACATTAAAAGAAACGGATAGTTTCCGTTTCTTTATAATAGACACAGGTTTCCTGTCCGACCCCTAAAAAGAAATGATTTTTTTTATAATCGCGGATAATAAGCCGACAATTGTTCCCTTATTTTGCGCAGGGCAATCCCCATTTGCGTTTCGACTGTTTTTACTGAAATGTCAAAATGTTCGGCTATTTTTTTATATGTTAAATTATTTTTCTTGCTAAGGTTAAAAATTTCCTTACATTTTTCAGGCAGGTTATCGATAGCGATTTCCACCCGTTGTGAAAACTCGTCGATGTCGAAACATTCCTCGCCCTGCTTCTTTTCCTTTTCAGATTGAACCCATTGTTCCAGCAAGGTGTTTTGCCGCTTCTCTTCACGGATACAGTTCAACATCCGGTTGCGCGCCGATGCGTATAAATATGTCTTTACCGAATCAATTTGTAATTCATCCCGCTTTTCCCACATATTGACAAAAACATCCTGTACCACGTCTTCGATCATCATGTGGTCGGATACGTAATAGGCCAGAAAACGGCAAAGCGGATCAAAGTATTGTTCAAACAAGCGCCGCAAAGAAGTCTGTGAGATGTGAAATTTCATAATTAATATCGAGGTTCATCATAATAATACCATTGTGTAAAATAGTTTGTCGCAAAGATAATCATTTTATTCGATATACTTATCCTTTATTTCGCTTGGCGACATGTTGAAATAGGCCCGGAATGTTTTGGTGAAATACGAAGGACTGGAAAAGCCTACGCTGCAGGCTATCTCTGAGATGGTCAAGTTAGTTTCGCGCAGATGCTTAGCGGCGATTAAACATAATAACATCCAATACAGGAAGCAAAAATAATACAATTTCAGTACATTATATATCAATTTTGTACCAATTATTAACAAAAACGTCTCAATAATCAAAAGTAAACCATATGGATCAGCCGTTGTTTTGATTCAACATATGCAAGTAAAAATCATTCGTCAATAACTGGTATTGGGATGTCCGTTTGCGGTCTTTTGTTTCCAGAACTAATGTATTGTCGCCTGCTTCAGGTTTTTGTGTGTTTCTTTGGGATACCTCTATTAAGAACCGTTTCGGTTGATCGCCTTCAATAGTAATTACATTCGTCCGGCGTATCTCATATAAACGGTGCGTGGCGATGATAAAATCCAGTTCGCCTGATAGTAACGTCGGCAAAATGAAGGCAATGCGTCCGTTTTCCGAAAGGATAGACAGGGCATGTTCGATAAGTAGTTTTAACGGTAGCGTGTCATGGTGTCTTGCGGCATTTCTTTTTTTATCAGGAGATGGCAGTGCATTTTTAAAGAATGGGGGATTGGAAATAATCAAGTCGTACTTCTTTTCGGGAGAAAAATCGAAAAACGATTGCCGTACCACCTTTATCCTGTCCCTGAATATTGAATTTTCAACATTTTCTCTCGCTTGAGCGCAAGCATCCATATCAATATCGATGGCGTCAATCACCGCCTGGCAGTTTCTCTGCGCAACCATCAAAGCAATAAGTCCCGTACCGGTACCCACATCAAGCATAAAGTCTGAACGAGCCACATCCGTCCAGGCGCCGAGTAACACGCCATCCGTTCCGACTTTCATTGCACACTTATCTTGCCGGATCGTGAATTGTTTGAAATTAAAGAATGGATTCGACATATTATATTATTACTGTCTTCCGTCATCGAGCAGGCACTCCGTCCTGTCCGTCCTGCCGAATTTGTAATTTCCGTCCTGTCGAACTGCAAATTCAACAGGACAAAACAGCCTTTATTTACAAAAAAGTCAACCCCGTTCTTAATAACGGGGGAAAAGGACATAACGTTTGCCTTTTTCGGTAGAGAAATCGGTGACAACCGTTTCTTTCAGATTCAAAGCGGCTTCAGTCGCCAATTCGTTAACGCCGGAAACTGCTTGAGGCGCTTGTGCCACGGCGAAAAAAGGATTGTCGCTTGCGCCTTCCGCCGGAGTAGCCTGCACACCGTTCACCAAAACGGACACATGTGTTCGTACGCGACATGTACCGCCCAGCGTAGATCGGACAACCGCCGACAGCAACCGGCCATTTTTCCATTCGATATCCACTTCGAATCCTCCCCGTGCGCGTAAGCCTTTTACATGGCCGTCAGGCCATGCGTCAGGAAGCGCTGGCAGCAAAAACAGTTCGCCGCCATGACTTTGCAACAGCATCTCTGCGATACCCGCCGTTCCGCCGAAATTACCGTCGATCTGAAAAGGCGGATGCGCATCAAACAGGTTGGCATATGTTCCGCCACCACCACGCATGTTCACGTCGGTAATATCTACATGCGTAAGCCCGTTCTTCAACATCAGGTAAGCGTGATTGCCGTCTTCGAGACGCGCCCAGAAATTGATTTTCCATGCCATCGCCCAGCCGGTACCGCCATCGCCACGCATCAGGAGCGTTTGTTTGGCGGCCTGCGCCAATTCGGGCGATACGCGCGGCAATATTTCCTTGCCGGGATGAAGTCCGAAAAGGTGCGATACATGACGGTGCAAAGGGTCTACATCCTCAAAGTCGAGAAACCATTCCTGCAACTGTCCCTTCGAACCGATATGCGGCGGATAAAGCGTTGCTCGGACGGTTTCGAGCTGCGCCCGAAAATCGTTGTCGATCCGAAGCGTTTTCGTCGCTTCGATGCAGTTGGTGAACAAATCCCTGATAATAGCCATGTCCATCGTGGATGCCTTGCTCAGTTCGCCGGTCTGCGGTCTTCCCTGATTATCCACATACCTGAACGTATTTTCGGGCGACGACGAGGGGTTGGTAACCCAGTATCCGCTCGCGTCCCTGATTAGCCACCCCAGCATAAACTGCGCCGCGCCTTTCATCAGCGGATAGGCCTTTTCGCGCAGGAAGCGCTCGTCGCCGCCAAAGGCGTAATGCTCCCAGAGATGCTGTGCAAACCAGCCTCCGGCCATAGGCCAGCACGACCAGCGTGCCGCCGAGCGGAAATCGGTGTCGAAATTACCTGTTGGATAGGCCATCGCCCATATATCGGTGTTGTGATGTGCCGTCCAGCCTTCGAGACCGTAATTTATTCGGGCAGTTTTGGCGCCGTTAGCGGCCAGTGAATTCAGGAATTCAAACAACGGTTCGTGACACTCCTGCAAAGCCGTCGGCTCGGCAGGCCAATAGTTCATCTCGGTATTGATATTGACGGTATAGTTGCAACCCCAGGGCGGTTGCACATGACGGTTCCAGATACCCTGTAAATTGGTCGGCTGTGTACCGGGGCGGGAACCGGCAATGGCGAGATACCTCCCGTACTGGAAATAAAGTTCCACTAATCCGGGGTCACCGGTTTCGGCGAAACGGCTCAGTCGGCGGTTGGTCGGTATCGTATCGAAAGCCTTTCTCTCCGGATTTTCTGTTCCCAGATTTAGCGTTACGCGGTCGAATAACGCGCGATAGTCGTTCGTGTGCCGCTTTAGCAGGTTAGCATACAGTTCGTTTGCCGAAATCTCTACACCCTGTGCGCTTTGCCTGCCTGTCGCCGTACCCCTATCCAGCGCGTTTAACATGAGCGTCGAAGCTTCGGCGCCTGCGTCTTTGCCCTGCAAACCGTGCGACTGGTCGAAACCGTTGAAACCGGTGGCTGCCGAGAGGATGACGACGGCGCTATTCGCGTTCTTCACGATGAGCCGGTCGGCGGTTTTCGTTACCGTCCCGCCTTCGGGAATAATTTTCACATGAACTTCGAAGTTCATGCCTTCGCCCGTTTCATCTTCGGCATACACGATTTGTTGCGGTTCTTCGGCGCGGTGGGCTACATATGCGGGCGCCTTGCCTTTCAATATCAGGTAATCGTCCGCCGGCGTCGAAATGTTGAAATGCTGTTCGCTATCGAGGCGCGCGTCGAAATGAACCGCTCCTTTTCTGTTTGCCGTCAAACGAACCGCCATGATCTGGTCGGGGTATGAAATAAATCCGGTACGCTCGTAATTAATGCCGCCTGCCGAAAAAGTAACGACGGAGACGGCATCGCTTATATTCAGTTCGCGACAAAACGAAGTAGCACTCGCATCGACGTCTGTCATATCCAGGAACAGACTGGCCATCGGCTGATATCGTGCCGAATAGTAACCCTGTGCGTTTTCGCGCCAGTGTTGCGCGGCCTTGACATAGTCGCCGTTATCGATCGCCTGACGGATAGCCGGCAGCGCTATGAAGGCTTTCGGGTTATCGCCATCGCGCGGTGCACCCGACCAAAGTGTGTTTTCATTGAGCTGGTAAGTTACGTTGAACGGCTGCCCGAAATCCATCGCTCCGATACGCCCGTTACCCAACGGCAATGCTTCTTCCCACGCCCCGGCGGGACAGTCGTACCAAAGTTTTAACCTTTTCGTTTCCGGATGACCTCCGCATCCGACCAACAAACATACAATCAATAACATACAACAATAAACGGCCTTTTTCATGTTTTTTTTCAATAACCGTTCTTTCGTATTCCGTTTATTCTTTGTAACTCTTCTTTGAGTTCATTACGCCAGTCGGAGCCATTTTTGACGTGTAACACCGATATTCCGCAGTCACGGGCTGCCTGAATGTTTTTTTCGCTGTCGTCAATGAAAAGCGATTCGGCGGGGTCGATTCCCGCATCTTCAATCATCAACTGGTAAATTTTCAATCCGGGTTTCGAACATTTCATCCGGTATGAGACATAGATTTCATCAAAATAATCGGATAGGGCTTTTCCCGATGCGGTGAATCCGGATGAACATGCCCAGTTGATGATATAGGGGTTGTTGTTCGTGAGCAGATAAGTCTTATATGACTTGCGCAGTTCCTGTATGTATTCGAGTTTGTACTCGTGTGGAGGGTCTATCATACTTTTCCATGCATTTTCGATAACGTCGCTTGACACATGTTTTCCCATATATTCGCATAAACGTCGACAAAACTCACCGGCATCAATGTCGCCGTTTTCAAAAGCGATGAAAATACCTTTATGGTGATAGTCGTCGACAAACTTGTCGGCATCGCTCAAACCAAGCGCCTTAAAACTTCGGATGGCCCTATCGCGTTGCACATCGACAATGACGCCACCCATGTCAAAAATTATATTTTTTATCATAATAATATTGTAGAGACGCATAATTATGCGTCTTTGCATGTAACATCAGCCAAGCGAATGAATGATTAAGCCTGAACGCAGTTTTGGTTCGAACCAGGTTGTTTTGGGTGGCATGATATTACCGGAATCGGCGATGTCAATGAGTTGCTTCATCGAAACCGGATAAAGGGCTATTGCAACTTTCATCTCACCGCTGTCCACCCTTTTTTTCAATTCACCAAGTCCGCGGATACCCCCTACAAAATCAATGCGTTTATCTGTTCGTAAATCTTTAACACCTAATATATTATCTAAAATCAGGCGAGATGAAACGGTCACGTCGAGCACGCCTATCGGGTCGTTATCGTCGAAACGTCCGGGTTTGGCGGTGAGGGCATACCAGTTTCCGTTTAAATAAAGGGAAAATTCATGAAGTCGCGATGGTTTGTAAATATCCGATCCTTTCATCTCCACTTCAAAATCATCTGTCAGTTTTTGCAGAAACGCTTCGTCAGTCAGTCCGTTGAGGTCTTTCACTACGCGGTTGTAGTCGATGATTGTCAGTTGGTTGTCCGGGAAACAGACAGCCATGAAATAGTTGTATTCCTCGTCGCCACTGTGGTCGGGGTTAAGTGCTGCCTTTTCATTTCCGACAAGCGCTGCCGCCGCCGAACGGTGATGCCCGTCGGCAATATAGAGCGCCGGCATGGCCGCAAATAAATCGGTGATACGCCTGATGTCATCTTCGTCGTCAATCATCCAGAAAGCATGGTGAAATCCGTCGGTTTTGGCTGTAAAATCATATTCGGGCGTACCGGATATGTAACGTGCCACGATGGCGTCAATATCGGGTTGATTGGGATAGGCAAAGAACACCGGTTCGATGTTGGCATTGTTAATACGCACGTGCTTCATGCGGTCTTCCTCTTTATCCCGGCGTGTCAACTCATGTTTTTTGATCTTGCCGGTCATGTAATCTTCCACACAGACACACATGACCAATCCGTACTGTGTACGTCCGTTCATCGTCTGTGCGTACACATAGTAGTGTTCTTTTTCATCCTGCACGAGCCATCCTTTTGCCTGGAATTTTTTAAAGTTTTCCACCGCTTTTTCATACACTTCAGGTGCATGTTCATCGGTTCCTTCCTGGAAATCTATCTCCGGTTTGATGATATGATACAGCGACTTCTCATTTCCTGCGGCTTCTGCACGCGCTTCGGCGGAATTTAGCACATCGTAAGGACGCGACTGAACCTTTTCCACCAAGTCTTTTGGCGGACGAATCCCTTTGAATGGTTTAATTTTCATGTTTGATACATATTATAATATGTCAGGGCAGGTATTAAAGCCCACCCTGACATATTTCAATTAACCTGGAATGTTCTGTCGCCTCCGTTCAGGAACTTGACGATCTGATTGGCGGCGGCAATACCGGCATTGATATTTGCTTCAGCTGTCTGGGCGCCCATTTTTTTCGGCGTGCTGAAATAGCGTCCCGCAAATTTTTCGGACAGTTCGGCATGATTGCCTGGCATGACGTCGGTCATGTATTTGAAATCCGTACGGTCTTCCATCATTTGTACCAGTTCGGCTTCGTTGATAACCTCTTTACGGGCGGTATTGATCAACATGGCGCCTTTAGGCATTTTTGAAAGCAGCTGATAGTTAATACTTTTTTTCGTTTCAGCCGTAGCAGGGATATGAAGCGAAATAAACGGACAGATCCCGTAGAGTTCTTCTGCAGAAGCGAGCGCTTTCACGCCATCGTTTTCGATGGTTGCTGCCGGACAATAAGCGTCATATGCGTAGATCTCCATACCAAAACCTTTGGCAATCCGCGCCACATTGCGTCCCACATTACCATACGCATGAATACCAAGTTTTTTGCCCGTCAATTCCGTACCGGACGAACCGTTGAACAGGTTACGCACGCCATATACCATCATACCCAATGCCAGTTCTGCCACTGCGTTCGAATTTTGTCCCGGCGTGTTCATCACGCAAATACCGTTTGCAGTAGCGGCTGCCAGGTCTACATTATCGTATCCTGCACCGGCGCGAACCACGATTTTCAGTTGTTTGGCAGCATCCATCACTTCTCTGTCGATGATGTCGCTTCGGATAATGATCGCATCCACATCTTTTACAGCATCCAGCAACTGCGCTTTTTCGGTATATTTTTCCAAAAGCGCCAATTCCATTCCCGCACTCTCGATCACTTTACGTATTCCATTTACAGCAATAGCGGCAAATGGCTTGTCTGTTGCAACTAATATTTTCATTTTTTAAAATCTGAATAATTGAAAAACTGAATTATAAAAAAATCACGGTAATCAAATAAATCATTTAATCATAGTGATTTTTCGAATGTCTGCATGGTTTCGACCAATGCTTTCACGCTTTCTATTGGCAGCGCGTTGTAGGTTGACGCCCGGAAGCCGCCTACGGAACGGTGTCCTTTGATTCCGACCATTCCGGCTTTTGTAGCAAATGTTGTAAATTCACTTTCCAATTCCCTGTAATCATCATTCATGACAAAACAGATGTTCATCAGTGAACGGTCTTCGGCGACAGTTGTTCCTTTGAACAACTTGTTACGGTCGATCTCGTCGTACAGGACAGCCGCTTTCTCTTCATTTTTCTTTTGCATGGCGGTAATTCCACCCAGTTCCCTGTACCATTTGAGTGTTTGCAAAGCGGCATAAATGGGCACAACAGGCGGCGTATTATACATGGAATCGTTGTCGATATGAATCTGGTAGTTCAGCATCGAGGGTATCGGTCGTCCGGTCTTTCCCAAGGCGTCTTTGCGAACGATAACGATGACAACACCTGCCGGCGCCAGGTTCTTCTGAGCGCCTGCGTATATCAAATCGAATTTTGAGATGTCAACGGGGCGTGAAAAGATGTCGGACGACATATCTGCAACAAGCGGAACCGGCACTTCGGGGATGGTATGCAGCTGGGTGCCGAAAATTGTATTGTTCGTAGTGATATGGAAATAATCCGAATCATCGGCAACGGTGTAATTCTTGGGAATATAACAGTAATTTTTATCTTTTGACGAGGCGGCAATTTCTACTTCGCCAAAAAATTTGGCTTCTTTGATCGCTTTTGAAGCCCACGAACCCGAGTCGAGGTACGAGGCTTTCTTATTCAGTAGATTGTAAGGAACCATACAGAATTGCAAACTTGCTCCGCCGCCAAGGAAAATGACATCGTGCGTCGCCGGTACATCCAACAGTTCTTTCACCAAATTGCGCGCTTCGTCGCAAACAGCAATAAAATCTTTCCCTCTGTGTGAAACTTCCATCAGCGATAATCCCGAACCGTTAAAGTTAAGAATGGCGTCAGCAGTGTTCTTAATTGTGTACTGACTTAAAATGGAAGGTCCTGCAAAAAAATTGTGCTTCATCATCTTTGTAAAAATTATAAATTAAATAAAAATCGGGTACAAAGATAGTGCAAGTTGAGTGTAATTCAAAAAATAAAAACAATTTTTATTTTTTAATTACACTCAACATATTGGTTAGTCGCCGGTGCAGGTCGCAGACATGTGTCACCAACAGAACCTTATTTCGGTTCGAAATTGACAGAAACGCTGTATCTGCACCTTACGCGTTGCCCTCTTTGTTCCGCAGGTTTGAATTTCGGCAAGGTTTGCAAGACACGTACTGCCTCTGCATCCAGTAAGGGATCAGCACCTCTCGTTATTTCCACATTTGAAACAGAACCGTCTTTTTCAACGATAAACTGGCAATATACCCGACCTTTTAAAGCATTATTATTTGCGTCAACCGGTATAGTTAAATGATCTGAAATCCATTTCATTAGCGCTTTTTCTCCTCCCGGAAACTGAACCTGCGTATCAGCCGAAACAAAGATGAAATTTTCATCAATTTCAGATTCTTGATTTATTTGAGTACCGCTGATTTGGAACCTGACAGGTACTGAGTATCTGACTCGAACAGGTTTTCCTTTTGTCATACCCGGATTGAATTTTGGTAACAGGCTCAAGGTACGTATGGCTTCTTCATCCAAGTATTGATTTGCCGAACGGGTTACTTCCACATTTGTGACTGAACCGTCTTTTTCAATGACAAACTGACAGTAAACACGACCCTGTATGCCACTTTCTTGCGCTTCAACAGGATACCGCAGGTTTTCGGTAACCCAACGCAATAAAGCGGCTTCACCTCCGGGAAATAAAGCCGGTATTTCAGCCGACTCAAAAATGGTAGTGTCCTCAACAATAACATGTTCCATTAACCTTGCTTCTCCAGGTTGATTCAGGGGTTCGTCGGAAATTTCACTTTCCGGCAGATTTTTTACTTCATTTTTGCCTGTTACAAAAGAAAAATGACTAACTTTGGCGTTTGAAATCTCCGCGAGCGGTTGTGAGATTTCAGGCTGGGCGAATAAGGCTACCGCAGTAGCTGCCAACGGGAGTACAGATGCGTACTTCAACCGCGCCCATGGATTTGATTTTTTTTGGTACATCATAGCGATACGTTTTTTAAGATTACTGTGATTAAGGCTGTTGGCAATTGAGTAGAGTCGTGCGCCAACGGCTTTTTTTATTAATAATAGTTGATATTGTTTTACGTCTATACCTTTGCGAATGACCGCTTCGTCGGCTTCGTATTCGTGTATGTTTTGCAATTCCCTGTAAAGAAGCCATACTGCCGGATTGAACCATTGCGTGATAATGCCTGTCTGTACAATGAGGAGGTCAAGTGAATGATGAAGCCGGATATGCGTATGTTCATGCGTGATAATCGTTGACCCGGCTTCTTCATAATCGGATTTCGAACAGATAATGCAATTCATCCAGCTGAATGGCCGGGTTGTCTTATCGTTCACAATGATTAGCTTTGTTCCGTCAGTGGTCGTGGTGATCGTCCCTTTGCGGATGATACGGATGATTCGAATAGTTGAGAAAGCGGTATATAGTAGACATATCATGCAACCTGTCAGATAGATAATCAGGATCAGTGCGAAAATGAAACTGCCGTTTTCATTTTTTGCAATTTCTGTTTCATTGTTTCCGCCGCTTACGGCAACTGATATTTCATCGGTAAAACCTGATATATCCGGCGTTATGGCAGTTGCCTGCTGAATCGGGAATAAAGTCAGCGTGAACGGTATGATGAACGATAACAACAAAATTCCCAATAATGCCATGCGGTTGAAACGGTGAAATGTTTCGCGGCTGAGCAACACTTTATAAAACAGGTAGAAGATAATCAGGCATATTGCCGACTGGATAGCGTAGGCAAAAAAAGTTCCCATAAGCGTTATTTTTGAGAAGATCCGGATTGAGCGGACTGCGTTTCGACTTCCTGAATCAGGCGACGGAGTTCGTCTAACGAGATATTCTCGCTTTTAATGAGCAACGATACGGCATACAGGTATGAATTGTCAAAATATTTGTGGATTACATTTTTCAATGTGCCTTGCCTGTATTCGTCCTTATCAATAACCGCAAAATATTGATAAGTGGAGCCATACGTTTTATGCGAAAGATACCCCTTTTCTTCAAGCCCCCGTACAATCGTGGAAAGCGTATTGAAATGGGGCTTGGGTTCGTCGTAGTATTCAAGTAGTTCCTTTACGAACAATGCGTCTTTTTCCCAGAAAAAACGCATCAGTTCTTCTTCTTTAGCCGTTAGTTTTTGCATCATAATTCCTCCTTTTTTTATTTGACAGCGCAAAGAACGAAATAATTTAGTTATGAAACTAATTATTTTAGTTAATAAACTATAACGAATAGTTTTTTTTATGGATTGCTTCGAAGTAATCAGCAAATGCCGCCGTTGCGCTAAAAAAAAAGCCGTCGCCACCCAAAATCCCGTAATATTACGGGGTGAAAACACGAAAAAACCAGTAATTTTACAGGTATCTGCCGTTTTTTTTACCCTCTATCTTTGCAGCGTCAAACGGATGATTTTTTTTAAAGCCGGTTGACGCTTTAACGATATTACTAATTATTAAATTTTTATCAACATGAAACGATTATTTTTTTGTCTTTTTACAGCGATCATCGCTTGTTCGCTTGGTTTGCAGGGATGCTCAAAGGATTCAGAGCCAAATTCGAAACCCGATCCCGATCCCGGTCATAATCAAAATCCGACGCCGACGCCTACGCCGGCTACGCCTGTCATCACCATCACTACCCAGCCTGAGGCTGCAACGTCGGTCACGGAAGGCTCCGTTACGGGCAGCCTGACGGTGGCGGCAAGCGTCACGGAGAACGCCACACTCAGTTACCAGTGGTACTCCAACACTTCCAACAGCAGCTCCGGCGGCACGACCGTTTCGGGCGCTACCTCGGCGAGTCTTACGATTCCCACTACCCTGAAAGCGGGCGCGTACTACTATTTTTGCGAAGCGCGGGCAACAGGCGGCGCCGCTTCTGTCCGTTCTAACGTGGCGACGGTAACCGTAGCTGAACCTGAACCGGAGGTTCCCTCTACTCCGCTGGAAGTCAACATCACCGGTACCATCAATCACACAACTTTCACTTCGGGACAGAAGGGGACAGTCACGCTCAACCGCTTTCCGGCTACGGTCGACGAATGGAAAAAGGTGCAGGAAAAGATTGGCGGTGAACCGCATGGCGCCGCAGCGCTACAGATCATGGCGTCGGAGATGTACCGCCGCAACAACGCTGTCGGCCTGTCGTGCGTGGCGCTCAACAGCACGAAGAGTTGCAATACTTCGACAACGAGCCGACTGAAAGACATTTTCTCCGCCTCCAGCAACCGTCCCTACCAGATGGCGTCATTCCTCAAGGGCGCAACGCCCGACAACGGCTATAACCCGACGAAGCCCTACACCATCGAAATACGGGTGGCCGAAGGCAGAAAGTACACGGAGTCGAACGATTTTCAGGCGATCATCATCAATCTCGAAGTCTTGACGAGCGGAAGTGATTCAGGCTCTGTGCCGGTCGCCGTCCTCAAGACGCTGAAACCCGACGAGCCGGCGGGAGAAAACGGTAAGTACTTCATCGTGTGGGAGTGTTCCACACTCTTTGTGAGTTGCAAGACCGCATCATTTGCTAACCCGTTCAAGGGATTGGATTAATCCGACAGGAAAATGCCGTTCTTCACTGCAAATTTCACTAATTCGACGGTGCTGTTGATGCCGAGTTTTTTGAAGATATTGGCTTTGTGCCAATCCACCGTCCGGGCGGAAATGCACATGCGGTCGGCAATCTTTTTAGCTGAAAGCCCTTCGATGGAATACTGGATAACTCGCTTTTCCAATTCCGTAAATTCGTCGGTTATCTGAGCGGTTTTCTTCCTGGCTAAGTAGATGCGACTGATAATTTCGGAAATGTCCTGCCCGAAGAACTCAAACCCCTGCATGATGGAGTGGATGGCTTCGACAAGCATGTCGCCGTTGCAGTTGTTTTTGCTGATAAAACCTTCGATGCCGATATGGAGCATCTCCTGGATGGTCGCGGTGGAGTTGTCGGACGAAATGGCAAGGATTTTAACGGCGGGGTACTGGACTTTCATGCGACGGGCGACTTCGATGCCGCTCATGCCCGGCATCATGACGTCAAGCAGTACAATATCGATGGTTGCGGTTTCGAGCAGTCCGAACAGTTCAGACCCTTTGGCTGCTTCGCCTGCGATATTGATTTCGGGATATCGGCTTTCGAGTTTCATCCGTATGCTATAACGAAACAGTTCGTGGTCGTCGACAATGGCTAAGTTAATTCGTTCCATAGATAGTATCGGTTTTTTAGTTCGGCAAATATACATGAAATTTTTAAACTGCAATACAATATCGGATTTTTTATAGAAAAATTACAGTACAAACACAAAAGTCATATTTTACAAATCACATTTTATCAGTTTATTATGGTACAGATAGCAGTTTTGGAAAGTCATTCGCTGTTCCGTCATGCATTAAAGTCGATTTTTGAAGAAAACGCGGAAATCCGTATGGCGGGCGATGCGGAATATGCCGAGGCGCTTTTCAGGATATTATCCCACGCGGCGGTCGATGTGGCGTTAGTGAGCGTCAATATACCCGATGACACGACGCCGATCGACGCCGTTCGCCATATCCGCAGCGAATATCCCAAAGTGAGAATACTTGCCGTCGCTAACGAAGGCACATCCTTGATTGTGCGCGCCATGATGAAAGCCGGTATCAGCGGTTACATCGGCAAGCGGCAGGCTAACCGTAACGAACTCGAAACAGCCATCCGCGACATAGCCGAAGGACGGCAGTATATCGGAAAGGTTGACAGAATTGAAATTTGATACTTACTTATTTATAAATTTTTAAAAAACTATTTGACATGAAAAAATTATTGTTTTTTGTAATGGCGCTGTTCATGGTTGGCGGCGCATTTTCGCAGGAAGTCAGGTTCGGTGTGAAAGCCGGCGCAAATCTTGCAAGCCTGTCGGACGTTGAATCGTCGGGTTCGGGCATTAGTATAAAAGTTTTTGAAAAAGACGGGATGGCGATTGGTTATCATGGCGGCGTTTTTGCCAATATCGGTTTCGGGAAGTTCATCGGTTTCCAGCCCGAACTGCTGTTTTCGATGCAGGGAGGCAAACACAAAATGGGGCAACTGTTCTCCGGCATGGACGATTTCGGTGACATGGACCTTGAGATCGACGGCCCCGCACCTAAAGTGTCCTACCAGCTTGGGTACGTCGCCCTTCCGCTGTTACTGGAAATAAAACCGGTCGACAATCTCGGCATTCTGGTCGGCCCGCAAGTGGGTTATAACCTTACCAGATCCGCCACATCATCTTTTGGCGGCGAAAAGGAAACCATATCGGGAAAGGATTTCGACAACGACTTTCTGGAACTGAAGAAATTCGACGCCGGCGTGACTGTCGGACTGCAGTATACCATTGCGGGACATCTGAATATAGGCGCGCGCTATTATCTGGGACTGCTCGACGGATACAGCGAGACCGAAGATGGCGTAACAACCAAAGGTTTCAAAAACGGCGTTATTCAGGCAAGCATAGGTTACTCGTTCTGATGAAACCCGCTTTTTTTACAGTTTCCGCCCGTTTGATGGCGCCCCATCCCCATTCGCAACGACGACGCTCTTCCCTCCCCCTCTACGGGAGGGGGCCGGGGGGAGGCCCCCTTTTTAACATAATTCCCGTAATATTACGGGGTGAAAACACGAAAAAACCGGTAATTTTACGGGTATCTGCCTTTATTTTTTACCCGTACCTTTGCGGTATCATTCATTATTAATATAAATTTTAAACTAAGGAGGATTTATTATGGCAAAAAAATGTGCAATCTGCGGCGCGGAAGTGAACATGCTCCAGTCGCAAAAGTTAGTGGACGGCAATTATATATGCCGCCCGACGTGCAAGAAACTCGGTATGAATATTCTTGAATACCAGTACAGCGATCTTGCAAAGGTAAAGGCGCATAACGAACAGGTAAAACGCGGCGCCGAAATGTGGGACTATTTTTTCGTCCCCCGCATGAAGTCGGGGAGTTTGAAAAACTTTAGAAAATCCATTTTCGTGGCGGAAGACCTCGGCCTGCTGGCGCTGAAGCGCAACCGCTACAAGTTTCTGTTCTGGGGCAAAACCGAACAGTTCTGCGTATTCCGCATCGCCGACATGTACGTGTGCGACGTTGAGGTGCGGTCGTCAAGCGGCAAGAACAAAAATTCCAAAACGTATCACGTCAACTTCTACTTCCGCAACGTCGAAGGGCTGACACGGTTTTCGATTCAGTTCAACCGCAAGCTAAGCTACAAGATAGCCAACTATTTCGATTCGCTGCTTGGCTTCGAGACCAGAAACCGCTGGTCGCGGCAGGCCGACAGCATAAAGGGTACCTTTGACATGGTCAAGTCGGCCATTTCGGGCGACCTGAATCTCGATCCCGCCACCATGCACAGCGACGCCGCCTACGAAGAGTTCGCAAAAAAGTCAGGCTCCCTGCGCGAAGGCGGCAACCGCGCGGACTGGATCAAAAAATCCGACGCCGCCATGCAGGAATTTAGCAGCTTTATCCGGTGAAATTCCTAATTCATAACGTCATCCTGAATCCCCTGAACTGTCATTGCGGGCTTGACCCGCAACAGGGTCAGGATGACGTTTTATAACTTATAATTTTAAAAAAAATGGCATACACAACATCAAGCACAAAGAACTACGGTCAGCGACTGACCGGCTCCATCAAGGGTATTGCTGTCGGACTGTTATTGTTCGTAGCGGGAACTGTCATGCTTTTCTGGAATGAAGGCAATTTTGTAAAACAGAGGAAGGCGCTCAAGGAGGCACAGTCGGTAACCGTTCACGTGGACGACGTGTCGACAGTCGACGGCTCGCTCAACGGAAAACTTATTCACGCCACCGCCCTTGCCAATACTTCCGACCGCCTTGTCGACCGGCAGTTTGGCGTCGGGGCCGTTGCCGTTTCGCTGTCGCGGAAGGTGGAATTCTGCCAGTACGAAGAGGTGGTTTCAACCAAAAAGAAGGACAAGGTAGGCGGCGGTCAGGAGACGATCAAGACGTACACCTACCGCAAGGCATGGGTGCCGCGACCGATTGAATCGGACAAATTTAACGACCCTGCCTATCAAAAGTCGAACATGACGCTGGCGGTTATCGAATCCGAGACACAGTTTGCCGAGAATGTAGCGTTCGACGCCTATCGCCTGCCTCCGTTCCTCGTTCGCGCCATCGACGGCAGCGAGCCGCTGGCGTTTGAGTTAAGCAGCGAGCGCGTGCAGTACTGGGGGAAAATCATCTCCGACAAGCTGAAACTGCGCGGCGTGGAAGTCGACGGCACGACGCTCGTGCGTCAAAACGACAACAAGGTCTATTTCGGACGGTCGGAAACAGACCCCGACATTGGCGACGTCAGGATAACATTCACCAAAATCGACCCGAAAGAAATATCCCTGATTGCAAAGGTCAACAACAACACTTTTGAAGAGTTCATTGCCGAAAACGGTAAAAGTTTCTACCAGGTAGCCACCGGTACGGTCAGCGCCTCGAATATGTTCGACAGCGCCCATTCGACGAACAGTATCATCACGTGGATTTTGCGTATCATCGGCATCCTGCTCGTAATGATTGGATTACGCATGATGTTCGACATCCTTCCCACACTGTTCAAAGTACTGCCTTTCCTTGGAAACATCATCGGAGCAGGCGTCGGACTGGTATGTTTTGTCGGCGGTTTCGCATGGTCGATGCTGCTCATCTCGCTCTCATGGCTCTTTTACCGTCCGCTGATAGGCATCCCGCTGCTCCTGCTGACCGTCGCAGGCATCTGGCTCCTGAAAAAACGGGCAAAAGCGTAAGACGATTTCAGTGCAGCAATCCGGAAAAAAGTGCACGCGGCATTGTGAATGGGTATGATGTGCCACCAAACAGCCGGAAATGACGTTTTGAGTCGCCCGTCATTGCGAGCTTGCGAAGCAATCCAGAAAGTACAATAATGCATTGTTTTTCACTGGATTGCTTCGTTTATTTCGACTACGCTCAATAACCACCTCGCAATGACGAATGGGCGGGACGTCATTGCGAATGGGGATGATGTGCCATCAAACAGCCGGAAATGACGACTCCGTCCTGCCGGATTTGTAATCCGGCAGTTGCGATTATAAGCATTTGTAATGCGGGGAAAAAAGCAACGCGGATTAGATCCTGAACTTGATTCAGGACTTATATTCAATACATTCGGATTGCAACGTGCCTTAACAAAATCGATCAACTTTCCTTAATACAATCTATCAATGTGTCTTTTTACGAAGTGAAAAAATGTATCACTTTCCGAAGGGAAGTAAATCAGAATGGACGAGATATTTCCGCTATAAATTCAAAAATTTTTATCCGTCTGTGTGGAATTTTAAAAATTTCATCTATATTTGCAGAATATTTTAATGAATGATCAAGCGTATGAAAGTATTATTGGATATAAATGATAACAAGGCGCCGTTCCTGATGGAATTGCTTCATAATTTTTCGTTTGTTAGCGCTCATCCTTTTAACGATGAGTATGAATTGTCTTGTAATCAGGCAGTAAAAAAGAAAAAAAATGAAAAAGATATTTTTACCGAAGTGCGCGGTATGTGGGCTGACAGGGATATTGATGGTATTTCACTTCGAAAACAAGCTTGGGGCATTGATGGTTGAACTATGAAAACGGCTGTAATTTGCGACACTAATATTTTTATCGAAATTTTCCGTAACAATACCGAAATGGAGGCAGTTTTGCTTGAAATAGGTATTGACAATATCCTTGTTTCAGATGTTGTAAAAGCAGAACTCTTTTTTGGAGCAAAAAACAAACGAGAACTGAATATCATAAAAAAACATCTGAACAATTTTTCACCACTGATAATTAACACTGAAATCTCGAAAAAGGCGCTCGAACTTGTTGAAACGTATTGTCTGTCACAAAAACTTAACCTGCCTGATGCACTGATTGCCGCAACGGCTATCTTTTATAATACGGCGCTATTAACGCTTAACACAAAAGATTTCGTTTATATTCCCGACATAAAACTATATCTGCGTTAGAACATGAACCGGTTATTACCCGTTTATTTCACAGAGCAAACTTTACGCCGGCGATCCTAAATCTCAAACCAAAACCGGCTGCCTTTGCCTTCCTCGCTTTCCACTTGCAGCATGCTGCCGTGCCTGTGCAGCATGTCGCGGCACACGATCAGCCCCAGTCCGCTGCTCTGTTCGCCGGCTGTGCCTTCGCGCAGCGTCTGGCGGTCGATGCTGAACAGGTTTTGCAGCTGCTCCGGCGACATGCCGACGCCCGCGTCGGAAACAGAAACGATATATGTTGTAGCGGTGGCGCTCGCGGCGTTTCCTGCGGCGTCGCGCGAATTAGAGACGCCGCGCGAATTAGAGACGCCGCGCGAATTTGAGGCGTCGTTAGTTGCGTCTCCTGCGGCGTCGCGTGAATTAGAGACGTCGCGTGCGGCGTTTCTACCCGAAGGCGCAATATCCAGCTTTACCCGCCCGCCTGCCGCCGTAAACTTGACGGCATTCGTAAGCAGGTTGCGCACGACGGTTGTCAGCATGTTGCGGTCGCCGGTGACGATGGCTGCCGGCGGGGTCTGCACCTCGAAGATAATGTCCTTGCGTGCTGCCAGCGTCCGTGCGACGCCGATATCCGCCTGCAGGGCGGTAACGAGGTTGAACGGCAGGGGATTGTATATCTCGCGTCCGGTCTGCATCTGCGCCCAGTTGAGCAGGTTCTTGAGCAGGTCGACCAACCCGTCGGCCGACTTAAGCAGTTTTCGCGAATAGTCGGACAGG
>Ga0082212_10004228_pt1 | contig 19996 bp, 17 predicted proteins | sample TergutNt197P3_FD_71548 | JGI IMG/M metagenome (GOLD analysis project Ga0082212, IMG submission 71548) | Neocapritermes taracua P3 segment gut microbial communities from Petit-Saut dam, French Guiana - Nt197 P3 | ecosystem: Host-associated > Arthropoda: Insects > Digestive system > Gut ... | reverse complement strand
TCTGTCCGGCGGGCGAGGCGGCCAGCCCCCGTTGCGCGGCTTCCCGGAATTCTTCCAGGTTATAGGCCACGCCCCCGCCGGTGCCGCCCAGGGTATAGGAGGGACGGATGATCAGCGGGAAGCTCAGCGAGGCCAGGCAGTCCAGGGCCTCTTCCATGGAGGAGGCCAGTCCGCTTTGGGGCATGTCCAGGCCGATGCCGGCCATGGTGCGGCGGAAGGCTTCCCGGCTCTCGGCCAGTTCAATGGATTCAGGTTTGGCGCCGATAACCTCCACGGAGTATTTTTTAAGAATGCCGGATCGGTGCAGATCCATAGCCAGGTTCAGGGCGGTCTGTCCGCCCAGGGTGGGGAGGATGGCGTCCGGCTTTTCCTTGCGGATAATCTCCGCCGCGCTTTCCAGGGTCAGCGGCTCCATGTAGGTGCGGTCGCTGAAAGCTATATCGGTCATCACCGTGGCCGGGTTGGAGTTGAGCAGGATGATGCGGCAGCCTTCTTCTTTCAGGGCCTTGCAGCCCTGGGTGCCGGAATAGTCAAATTCACAGGCCTGGCCGATGATGATCGGACCGGAACCAAGCACCATGACGCTGCGCAGGTTTTCCAGCTTAGGCATGCTTCCTCCCCGCGTCCCCGCGGGAGTCCAGGATTATCTCCCGGAAGCGGGCGAAAGGAGAATGCGCGTCCCGGCCGCCCGGAACCGTTTCCGGGTGATACTGCACGGAGAGGGCCGGTATCCCGGAGAAGGCCATGCCCTCCAGGGTGTTGTCGTTCAGATTCCAATGCGTGGGGATCAGTTCCGCCGGCAGGCTGTCCGGGTCCAGGCTGAAACCGTGGTTCTGGCTGGTGATGCGTACCCGTCCGCTCAGGATCTCCCTGACCGGGTGGTTTTGGCCGCGATGCCCGAAGGGGAGCTTGTAGGTCCTGCCTCCCTTGGCCAGACCCAGGAGCAAATGCCCCAGGCAGATGCCGAGGATGGGCAGCCGCCCCAAGAGGTCCCGGATGGCGCGGACGGCGTAGCCGCAAGGCTCGGGATCGCCGGGGCCGTTGCTGAGGAGCAGTCCGTCAGGCTTTTGGGCCAGCAGGTCTTTGGCCGGGGTATTGCCGGGAAAAATCACGGCTTCCATGCCGTAGGCCCGGAGCTGGGTGAGGAGGGCGCGTTTCAGGCCGAAATCCAGCACCGCCACCTTGATCCGTCCTCCCGGCTCCTTATCCGTCGGATCCGCCGCCGGGGCAGGATCCAGGGCAAAGGTGCAAACGCTGCCGTTCCAGGCCTTGGCGGCCAGATCCCGCCCCTGGACGGGGGGCAGTTCCCCGGCCCGGCGCAAGAGGGATGGCCGGTCCAAATCCAGGGCGCTGATCAGGCCCTTTCGCGCCCCGTGTTCGCGCAGATGCAGGGTCAGGGCGCGGGTGTCCACCCCGTGGATGCCGGTAACGCCGTCCTCCAGCAGTCTATGGTTCAAGGAGGCTTCGGCCCGCCAGTGCGGAAAGGGGATATGCTCGGCGCAGGCGAAGAGGTCGTGGAAAACCGCCCCTTCGGCGCGTACGGCCGGGGATTGGTCATCAGCGGCGTTTGTGCCGTAATTGCCCAAGTGCGCGGCGGTAAAGGCCAGGATCTGCCCGCAGGAGGAGGGGTCGGTCAGGATCTCCTGGTAGCCGCACATGCCGGTGGTAAAAACCACCTCGCCCGCGGCCTCCCGCTCCGCCCCGCAGGCCAGGCCTTCAAAGCAGGTTCCGTCATCCAGCATCAGTAAAGCCGGTTTCATTCTCCCCCCGTAGTCCAAAAACATATTGATCCGCCGCGCCCGATGTTTTATCCCATGAAGGCCGGATGGTAAACAAACTTTTAAGGAGTGATCCATGTCAACTCCCCGCAATGCCGTGCGCGCCGCCGTGGCCATAGCCCCATCCAGCTCCCCGGAGGAGACCGTGGAGCAGAGTTACAGCCCGACGGAACTTTTTGCCCGCGATGTGTTCAGCCTACGGGTGATGCGTGAGCGCCTGCCCAAAGAGGTGTTCAGGCGTTTAGAGGAAACTTGCGTCAACGGGCAGGGGCTGGATGACGGCGATGCCGACATTGTGGCCGGATCCATGAAGGATTGGGCCATCGAGCGGGGGGCCACCCATTTCGCCCATTGGTTTCACCCCATGACCGGGGTCACCGCCGAAAAGCACGACGCCTTTGTTTCCCTTGACCCGGCGAGCGGGCGCCTGATCAACGAGTTTTCCGGCAAGATGCTGATCAAGGGCGAGTCGGACGCCTCCTCCCTGCCTTCGGGCGGTCTGCGCTCCACCTTCGAGGCGCGGGGCTACACGGCCTGGGACCCCAGCAGCCCGGTTTTTTTACTGGAAAACAGCCGGGGGGCCAGAACCCTGTATGTGCCGACGGTTTTTCTTTCCTACACCGGCGAATCCCTTGACCGCAAAACCCCGCTTTTGCGATCCCTGAACGCCATATCCGCCCAGGCCCTGCGCGTGCTGCGTCTCTTCGGCAATACCAGGGCCACGCGGGTGAACGTCATGGTGGGCGCGGAGCAGGAATATTTCTTGGTGGATAGGCGCTATTATTCCTTGCGCGACGATCTCAAGCTGGCCGGGCGCACCCTGTTTGGGGCCAGGCCGGGCAAGGGGCAGGAACTGGAGGATCATTACTTCGGAACCATCGGGCGGCGCGTGCTCGGCTTTATGGCTGAAGTGGAAGAACGCCTGCTCGCCTTGGGCATACCCGCCCGCACGCGGCACAACGAGTCGGCCCCGGCCCAGTTCGAGTTGGCCCCCATGTTCGAGACGGCCAACCTGGCCACGGATCACAACATGCTGACCATGGAAACGCTGCGCGGCACGGCGGAAAAGCACGGCTTCGCCTGCCTGCTGCACGAAAAGCCCTTTGCCGGGGTCAACGGCTCCGGCAAGCACAATAACTGGTCCCTCTGCGATTCCGAGGGCAACAACCTGCTGGACCCCGGGGATACCCCTCTGGATAACGCCCAGTTCCTGGTTTTTTTGGCCGCGGTGCTCATGGCGGCGCGCAAACACGCTCTGCCCCTGCGCCTGGCGACCGTTGGCGCCGGGAACGATCACCGCCTGGGTTCCAGCGAAGCGCCGCCGGCCATTATCTCTGTATTTCTGGGCGAACAGCTCACCGAGATCATCGCCGGCATCGCCGAGGGCAAGCCCGGCCGGGGTAAGTCCGGATTGGACATGGGGGCGATGCGCGTGGGCGTTTCCTCCCTGCCGCCCCTGCCCAGGGATGCGACGGATCGCAACCGCACCAGTCCCTTCGCCTTTACCGGCAACAAGTTCGAGTTCCGGGCCGTGGGATCCTCCCAGTCCATAGCCCCGGCCAATATCGCCATAAATACCGCCGTGGCCGCGGTTCTGGACGATTTGGCCACGGAATTGGAAGAAACCGTGCGGGGCGGCGAGGATTTAAGCAAGGCCGTGCAGGCGCTATTGGCCCGTAGTTTCACGGAAAGCCTGCCGGTGGTCTTTAACGGCAACAATTACGCGCCGGAGTGGCGTGAAGAGGCGGCCAGGCGTGGCCTGACGGATTTGCGCGATTCGGTGAGCGTCATCTCCAGGTACAGCGACCGGGAGGTGCTGGATCTTTTTTCCCGGCACGGGGTGCTGACCGAGCGTGAGCAACTGGCCCGCCAGGAGATCCTCTTTGATAACTATATAGTGGATGTGCACATTGAAACCAAGCTGGTTTCCTCCATCGGCCGCTCGGCCATCCTGCCGGCGGCCTTGCGCTGGCTGAAAGAACTGGGCGAGGCCGCCAGGCTCGCCAGGGAACTTGGGGCGCCGGGCCCGGCGACGGAGGAGGATCTTTACAGGCGCGCGCGCGCCCACATCGTGGGCCTGCTGGAGGGCCTGGACCGGCTGGATGCCCGGCACGAGGCCCTGGACGCCCTGAAAGAGAAAGAGGGCAGCGGGAAACGGGCCGAGGCCTCCAGGGACGAGCTCATTCCTCTCATGGCTGAATGCCGCAAACATGCCGATGCCCTGGAAACCATGGTGGACGACGACATCTGGCCCCTGCCCAAGTATAATGAATTGCTATGGTAGCCGGACAGTGCTGGATTCAATTCATGACAAATCCGACGGACTTACAAGCTCTTTCTCTGTTTGCTGGCGCTGGTGGCTTTGATATTGGTGTCCGGCAAGCTGGGTTTTCTATACTTGCGGCTATAGAAATAGACCCTCATTGTTGCTCAACGTTGAGATCTGCTCAAGAACGCGAAAATACACAGACAAAAATTCTTGAAGCAGATATTCGCACTATATCACCAGAAAAATTAATGCCCGACCTTGGCCTTGCCGCGGGGGAACTTGATTTGCTTTTTGGAGGCCCACCGTGTCAGTCCTTCTCATTAGCCGGCAAACAAAAAGGGCTTAGCGATGCGAGAGGGATGCTCCTTTTTGAAATTATCCGTTTTGCTGAGATATTTAAGCCAAAAGCTTTGTTGCTGGAGCAAGTAAAGGGCTTGCTATCCGCAAAAGGTCAACAAGGTAAACGCGGGGAAGTTTTTGAAGAATTCTTAGAACGCCTTGAACATATTGGATATATTCCAAAATGGCAAGTAATAACAGCTGCTGATTTTGGTATCCCGCAAGTTAGAGAAAGGCTATTTGTTGTTGCGACATTAGGGCATAATGGTTTTTTATTTCCTCAGCGAACGCATGCTCCAATTGAAGAGTGTAATGGCCTATTTTCTTACAAACCATACATTTCGATTGGTAGCGTGTTGAAAGGATTAGAAGCTCCTGACTGTAAGGTACGTGGCAAAACATATTATGAAAGAGAAGATAGTCATGTAGATGTAACACCAGATAGAGATAAAGAGAGAATAGCGGACGTACCAGAAGGTTCATATCTTGCTGCTCAGGTTCATCTAAGCAGCGAAATAAGAAAAGGACTATCCCCAAAAGATACAACAAAGTATTTAAGATTACACAGAAAGCGTCCTTCAAATACTCTACGATGTGGCGAGATATTTTATCACCCAATCGAAAATAGATACCTTACGCCACGCGAGTATATGCGTATCCACGGATATCCTGACAATTATCATTTAAAAGGGCCTATCCGTTCAAGAACTGGCAGCGTAAAAAACTTAGACCAACATAGACAAGTCGCTAACTCCGTTCCGCCTCCATTGGCAAAAGTGCTGGCAGAGCATATTAAGAGATACTTAAATGAGTAAAATTTTTGAATTATACGGGCACAGGATGAATAATTGGGATAAAAAAGCGGCGGCAAATTGCTCCTTAGCTTGGTGCCCTTTTATGGATGCCGAGTGCGATGGTGGGGGCAATAGATATTCTTCAGCTTTAGATTTGCGGTCACTGCCAGCTCTTGCACAAAAATTCCCAGGAAAAGATGTTATACAATCTGGAGTTTGTTCTTTGTTGATTCGAGAAGGCGAGCAACCGTGGATTGTTTGCCCAAGAAGACTGCTTTTTCTTAAAAATACAGGCCATCAAGGAAATGATTATCAACGCAAAGTCAAAGAAGATATTTTGAAATTTTGGAATCCTAAAACAGATAATTTGCGTGTTTGGTCAGAAGTTAAAATGAAAATTGGCGCAATATCAGACGATTCACAGGAAAAATTTTTTGATTACACATTTGATTATATTATTTCAGGCAGCAAGCGTACTCCCGTAAAACAAGTTGCTGCGCTCATAGGTAAAAGCGAACGGACAACCCAGACTTTGGCTGAAAAGAATGGTTATACTTTGGCAAAACGTGGTATGGATTTTTGGATAGATGATTTTCCAGGCGATCCTATTTTAATTCTGGAAATAATGACTTCAAGCACCTCAGGAGGGGACAAAAAGAAACGAACTCAAATTAGTATGGCCTGCGAAGATGCAATCCTTCACCCTGAGAAACATAATGGCCCAGGCATAAACTATAGGCAAGTTTGGGCTAGAATGGTTAGCCAGCTAATCGTTAAATCTCAAGTTGGTATTGCATGGGAAGGAATGACATTATGGCTCATACAAGATGTATTGGCAGATTATATATCAAATAGCACGGCATTAAATCTACAATCTTTTCTTTCAGAAGTAGCAAACGAAGTTAATATATTGGCTTTCGGATATGGCAAAATTGACGGCTTGTATTCAAATATTATCGAATTAAAAGAGTCAAAATTTTACTCCGGTCCCATTGACTCAACAAATAATGGACATGAAAGTGGTTTTGTTGACATAATTAAAATTGGCGCGCCTCCACCAAAAGAGATGCTTTGGCGTTCTCTTTTTTTGAAGTCGCCATGTGCTACTTTTGTTGGTTAATATTTTTTGGCAGTGAGGGATGTGTCCTAACAAACTCACGCAAAACTTTTTCAAGTTTTAACATATCTCGAAGCATACACTCCCAAACTATCAAGACAGTCCACCCAAGGGCGTTTAGTTTTGTTGTATTTTGGTTATCCCGCCAGCGATTTTTCGCGAGCTTGGTTAGCCAATATGCTTGATTAGAACTTGGTAAGCGTTGACCATGTGGGCAGTTATGTTGATGCCAAAAACATCCATGCACGAATATTACTACACGGTATTTAGGTAGGGTTATATCTGGATTACCTGGCAGGTCTTTACGATGAAGGCGGAAACGGTATCCCATAGCATGTAATAATGAACGTACAACCATTTCAGGGCGAGTATTTTTACTTTTGACGCGGGACATCACCCAACTACGTTTTTCAGGAGAAACAGTATCCATGCCATAGAGTACACGGACAACACTCGCTTGCCAAGTGGCGTAATCCCGTTTAAGCAATAAGTATATGGCAATCTCGAAAAGCAAACTACATCAGCCAATTATTCTAAATATCGATTCTATACGGATTGCAGAGGCATTTTTATCGCAAGCAGACTTAATCCTTGCGGAACTCATACAAACGCATGGGCCATGTACTCTTGGGTTTGGCGAGGCCGAACCGTTCGTCAGATTGGTGGATTCCATTATTGGGCAGCAGTTATCCGCAAAAGCTGCCAAGGCCATACGCGCACGTGTCCGCCATAGTTTAGGAGAAATTACACCGAGCAGTATTACTATTGCCGATAATGAAACCTTGCGGGTATGCGGTTTGTCTGCTGCGAAGATTCGCTACATCAAAAATTTGTCATGGAAAGTTAAGAACAAAGAGATAGATTTTTCTGTATTGTATTCACTGCCAATAGAAATCGTTATAAATGAATTGATCAAAATTTCCGGAGTAGGTCAATGGACTGCGGAAATGTTTGTTTTGTTTGCCCTACGCCATTCCAATATCCTTTCGCTTGGAGATTCCGGACTCAAACGTGCTGTGAAAAAATTTTATGGAGATACAGCAAAACTTGAAACAGTCGGCAAAAGATGGAACCCTTATTGCTCTGTAGCGTCATGGTATTTATGGAGATATCTCGATGCTAACATGCTGCCTAATTAGGTACTATTCTGAGGAAACAAATGAGTATGCAAATTCCAAGGCCGATCATCTCGGAGATAGCCAGTATTTTCAATGATATCTATAGACACTCAGATATCAACTCAATTTTTTTCAGCGCAGATGCTCCTGGAGATGCGCCAGATAGGAATAAGCAGGATAAAACAACCGAATGGTTATTACGTTGCAATGGAAAAGATATAGATTCTCTAAAAATACTCGGAAAAGTCATTGAAGAATACATGTAAAGAAATATTGAGATAGACCCCAATCCATTTGCCCCGACATATTCTTATGCAACTAGCTTTTTGGCGCGAAGAAATAAATTACATGATATTTTAAGCAAGTACGGCCTCAAATATACTCAAGGAGGTAGAGTCTGCCAAATTGGAGTATCGAGAGCATCCCAATCCTTGGAACAATTGCTGAAATCGAAAAATATACCAGCGATAGAGATAGAATTTAAGCGTGCTTTAGATGAAATAGAGAAAGATCCTCCTGCAAGCCTCACTGCGGCATGCTCAATCGTCGAGTCCTTTTGCAAGGTATATATCGAAGAAAAGAAACTGGCTCTGCCAAAAGAGACCACTATAAAACCATTGTGGACTACCGTGGCGAAAGATTTAGGGTTTGATCCTAGCCAACTTGAAGATGACGATCTAAAAAAGATTTTGGGGGGATTAAGTTCTATCGTTGATGGCGTGGGGGCTTTGCGAACTCATGCCGGTTCAGCGCATGGAAGGGGCAAAACGGGCTATAGAATACAGCCTCGTCACGCCCGACTCGCTGTGCATGCTGCACATACCTTGGTGCTATTTGCTTTGGAGACCTGGGATTATAAAAAATAATTTCTTTATATCTCCATCTATTGGCAACAAGCCACACCAACGCCCGTGCCTCTGACGGGCGCTTTCTGTTTTTTTCCTTCCCTATGACTAAGGCCGTCCCAAACCGCCCGCTGTAAGCCTTTCCTAGTGTTGGTATTATTTTTGGTAGAGTAATCTAAAAATATCTTTTAATATAATAAATACAATATATTATATGCTATTTCTAATATGGGCCGGGGGATCATTTGCCCACGCAGAACTGGGCGAAGATCCTGTCGAGGATTTCCTGGGAGCAGGAGAGGCCGAGGCTTTCATCCAGGCAGGCGGCGGCGCTGTCCAGGCAGGCGGCTAGGAGTTCCGGGGGCAGCCCCTGATTTTGGGCCTGGGCGAGTTTTTCCAGTTCGGCCAAGGCTAGGCGGATCTGCTCCATCTGGCGCAGGGAAGGAGGAGCGGCCTCGTTGAAGTCCAGCCCTGCGGAAGCCGCGGTCAGGCTTTCTCCCAGGCGGGCGCGCAGGGAGGGGAGTCCCTGCCCGGTCAGGGCCGAGACCGGGAGGCAGCGGCAGCCCCAAAGCTCTTCCGGTAGAGGCGGTTTGCTCCGGGCGGGCAGAAGGTCAATTTTGTTCAGGAGGATCAGGATTGCGCCCCGGTATGGGTTCAGGAGGCGGCCCTGCTCCAGCCTCCAGGGCGGGGGGACTTGTTCCGGGCGGGCGGCATCCAGGACCAGGAGGATGATTTCGGCCTGCTCCAGCAGATCCAGGGTCAGATCCATGCCCGCCTTTTCCGTGGCGTCTTCAGAGACGCGCAGCCCGGCGGTGTCGGCCAGGCGTAGGGGGATTCCTTCCAGGAGCAGGCTTTCTTCCAGGAAATCGCGAGTGGTGCCGGGAAGTTCCGTCACCAGGGCGCGTGGACGTTCCAGCATGGCATTGAACAGGCTGGATTTTCCGGTATTTGGCGGACCGGCCAGGACGGTCAAGGCCCCCTGGCGCCAGACCCGGGCTTGTTCCCAGCTCGCGGCCAGAGAGGCCAGGCCGGAGGAGGTATCCTTCAGGAGTTTTTGGGCCTCCGGGCTTTGGTCCGGAGGGAGGGCGCTTTCCGGAAAATCCATGGCGGCATAGAAGAAGGCGCGCAGGGAATCCATTTTTTGGCGCAGCTCTTTCAAGGCCGCGCTGAGGCGTCCTTCAAGCTTGTTGCGCGCTAAGCGCGCGGCCTCCAGGGTAGGGGCGGCGATTAGTTCGCCGATGGCTTCCGCCCGGCTTAAATCCAGCCGTCCGTTCAGCAGCGCCCGGCGCGTGAATTCTCCGGGGCCGGCCGCTCTGGCTCCGCGCCATAACGCGGATTCCAGCGCGGCTTCCAACACGGCCCGCCCGCCATGACAGTGGATTTCCGCCGTATCTTCTCCGGTAAAGCTGCGCGGTTCCGGCATATACACGGCCAGGGCCTCGTCCAGACGCCGGTTCCGGCTGTCCAGGACCCAACCGTGTTCCAGGCGGCGCGGGCTGAAGCCGGGTTTGCCGCTTTTTTCAAAGGCCGTGTGCAGGATTTGTAGGGAGGAAGGTCCGCTGATCCGGATAATGCCGATGCCTCCGGCCCCCTTGCCGGTGGCGATGGCCGCGATGGTTTCGGTCCTGGCCGGTCCGGGCATGTTCACCCTTCGGGTGGGCTGTCTTCCCGGCCGGGCCTGGACTTTTCCGGAGCAATGATGACGCGCTTGAGCCGGCCTTCGCTTTTGCTGTAAGTCTTAACTTCCGGGTCGGCTTGCAGGGCCAGGTGGATGATCCGGCGCTGGTAAGCGCCCATGGGCTTGGTGGATCGGGGGATCTTGGTTTCTTTCACCCTTTCGGCCAAGGCCAGGGCCAGGGCCTGTAATTTTTCCTCCTGCCGCTCCTGATAGTCGCCGGCATCAATCTGCACCCTGACCTGGGCGTTTAGGCGGCGGGAGGCAATGCTGCCCACAAGGTAACGCAGGGCGGCCAGGGTTTGCCCCTCGCGCCCGATGAGCAGACCGCAGTTTTCCATCTCTTCCAGGCGGACGCGCGCCTTGCCGCCGGATATTTCCAGGCTGGCGGAGCAGTCGCCGACAATGGGAAAGGTGAGCTTACGCACCGCTTCCAGCACGGTCTCGCGCAGCAGATCCTGATCCAGGTCGGCCATGGGGGTTTTGCCGGATTCTCCGGCCTCTGTTTCCTGCTCCGGATCAAAGCCGTATTCCTGGCCGGGGAAGTCCTCTAAATCAAGACGTACCGGGATCTCCACGGTGGGAGCATCCTGGTTGGACTTTTCCGGCCGGATTATTTCAGGGGCCGCCAGTCCAGGTTCCGCTTTTCTTTCCGGCGCGGCCGGGGTTTTCGCGGTTTTGGCCTTTTCAGTCCTGCGGGCTTCCAGTCCTGATAATTCAGGGCCGGCGTCTTTGTTTATGGCGCCGGAGCGCAGTTTTTCCATACGCACCCGGCGGGCGCGCACCACGGCTTTTTTGGCTCCGACCAGGCCGAAGATGCCGCTTTTGGCGTCACTAAGGATCTCAATTTCCAGTTTGCCGCGTTCCACTCCAAAAAAAGCGCAGGCTTCGGCCATGGCCTCGTCCAGGTTTTTTCCGGTGAATTCCTTGTAGTCGTTGTTCATGAGGCCCTCAATTTTTATTCCGGGCGGAGAGTTTCGTCTGCCCGTACTGCTGCATGATGGAGATGATGTTGTTGAACAGCCAGTAAAGCACCAGGCCGGAAGGGAAGCTGAGGAATAGAAATGTAAAGATCACCGGCATGAACATCATCATTTTGCTCTGCAGGGGATCGCCGGAGGTGGGGGCCATTTTCTGCTGGAACAGCATGGTCGCCCCCATGATTATGGGGGTAACGTACAAAGGATCCTTGGAGGAAAGATCCGCAAGCCAGATCATGTCGGTGAAAGGCAAACGTTCGATGAATCCGGCATGGCGCAGTTCGATGGAAGACAAAAGCGCCCGGTACAGCCCGAAAAATACCGGCAATTGCACAAAGATGGGCAGGCATCCGCCCATGGGGTTGATCTTGTAAGTCTTATATAGCTGCATGACTTCCTGGTTCTGGCGTTGCCGATCGTCGGGGTATTTCTCACGGATTTTCTGCATGAGCGGCTGTAGCTTGCGCATTTCGTCCATGGACTTGTAACTTTTGTAGGAAAGGGGCCAGAGGACGATCTTGACCAGCACGGTGAGGAGGATGATGGACACCCCCCAGTTGCCGGCATAGGAATGGAACCATTTGAGCATGGCCAGGAGCGGAACGGCGATCCAGCCGAACCAGCCGTATTCCAGGGAAGCGGAGATGTCCGTTGGGGCGGCGGCCATATCCGCGTGGCGCTTGGGTCCGAAATAATAGGTGAGTTCCGACTGGAAATCGCGGTCCGCGCTGAGCGCGGCCTGCCTTTTTTCCAGCAGCAGGATATAGCGGCCGTTCTGGTATAAGGCCCTCATGGACAGGTCCGGGTCATCCGGAATGACCGCCGCCAGGAAATAGCTGCTCATGGCTCCGGCCCAGGTGATCTGCTCCCCGTAGTTCACGCCGGCCGCCAGCGTCTTCAGGTCTTCCTCTTCTTTGAAGCTGTTCCCGCGCATGGAGACAATCTTGGTGCTTTTCATGTAGTCTCCGGCCCCGGCCAGGGAATCAACGGCCAGGGCGCGGGTGATATCCAGGCTTTGGGGCGTGGGGCCGCTGGCCTGCAAGAGTTCGCGCACCAGGTAGTTATCCGCCGATAAGGTGTAGGCGCGCCGGATGTACAGGCCGTCTTTGGATGCGGTAAAATGGATGGTCGTCTCCCCGTTATCCAGGAGGATCTGTTCTTTCCCGGAATAGCTCCAGTCCGCGCTTTCCGCCCAGCCGGGCTGGCCGCCGACGATAAGCCCCAGGGTTTCCGGGGAACCGGGTCCGATCAGCCGCAAGGGGGCGTCAATGGCCCGTCCGCTGTCAGGATGGACCGCCTTGTAGCGCTTGAGGGTGAACTCTTTGATGGCGCCGCCGTTACTGCTGAAACGCGCGATATAAAGCGGTGTTTCCACTAGAATATCCTGTCCGCCGGCAGCCACCTGGGCCTGGTTTTCCATATGCAGCGGGGCGGAAGGCGAAACGGATGAAACGGTGGGGCTTTCTTGGGGAAGCGTGCCGATGATCGGGGGGGGCGTCCAGCCCATAAACTTGGACAGGGCCTGCCAGCCGAAAAGCACGAAAACGCTTAAGCCGAGGGCTAATAAAATACGGCGGTGGTCCATAAAGCGCGAACTCCTGAATTAATCCCGCGGGTATGCGAACCTAGCGGGCCGAAAGGATCATGCGTTGCCTTTGGGGGGCGGCACCGGGTCAAATCCGCCTTCATGGAAGGGATGGCATCGCGACAGACGCCCCAAGGCCAGCCGGAGTCCCCCGCATACCCCGTGTACGGAGATGGCCTCGGCGGCGTATGCGGAACATGAAGGATGAAAACGGCACGCCGGCGGCAAAAAAGGAGAAACGCAGATCTGATAGGCGCGGATGGGCAGGATCAGCAAATTTCTCATGGCCTTGGACGCGGCGCGTGATATTTCAGCCATTTTTCCAGAAGCGGGGCGATTTCCCGTTCCGCCTCCGCGTAATTCATACGGAGCGGGTTCAGACCTTTTCTGCATACCGCGGCCACCTCCAGACCTTGGGGAAGGTCGGCCTGGCGCAGTCTGAAAAATTCCCTGAGCAGGCGCTTGACCCGATTGCGCCGTACCGCTCCGCCTACCTTGCGGCTGACGGAAAGCCCCAGCCGCCAGCCGGGGGTTGCCGGACCATCCTGAATCAAAACAAAAAAAATAAAGCTCGTTGTAAAGTAGCGTTTTCCTTTATTAAACAACAGGGAAAAATCGGCTGTTTTTTTTAGCCGGCGCTCTTGGCCGAAGGGCAGGACCCTGGACAGGCCGGCCTTTTCCGGCGTGACCCGCATACCGGCCAAAGGCTCAGACGGCCAATCTTTTGCGCCCTTTGGCCCGTCTGCGCCGCAGGACATTACGCCCGGCCGCAGTAGCCATGCGGGCTCTGAAGCCGTGCAGGCGCTTGCGTTTGATCACGCTGGGCTGGTATGTGCGTTTCATGATCCGCTCCTTCGGTGAATTGAAGCCTGTTCCTATACGTTCTAAAGCCGGGCGCGTCAAGCTATTCAATTAAGCCTTTCGTCCGGGCATGGGATCGGCGGGCGGCCTTGGCAAGCTCCCCGGCTTATGCTAAGTTTCACAAGCTTAAAACATACCCAAGCGCAGAGGATATTGCCGGCATGAGCCTGATGAGCGATACCGATACCGAGCGGCTCCGCGAAAAAATTATCCAGGAAATACAGCGTCTCAAGCTGGATATCCAGCGTCTCGTAGAGCTTACCTCTCCGGAAGCCCTGGAAGATTTGGACGAAGTTTCCCGCATGGATGCCATTGTCAGCAAAAGCGTGCATGACGCCTCTCTGGGCCTGGCCAGGCGGCGTCTTGGCAAGCTGGAATACGCCCTGAAGAGAATCGGCTCTGACCCGGAATTCGGCTATTGCGCCGAGTGTGGGGAAAAAATCCCTCTGGTCCGCCTGATGTCCATGCCGGAAGCGCTTTATTGCGTTGAATGCGCGTCGGGCGCCGCCGGAGAGAGAAATGGACGCTGATATTTACGCGGACAGGCGCGGGAGGGCCAGGCTGAAACTTGCGGCCGGCAAGCTGGACGCCCTGCTGGTGACCTTGGACGCCAACCGTTATTACCTGAGCGGTTTTGAACCGCACGATCCGCAAAGCAATGAAAGCTGCGGCTGTCTGGTTCTCTTTGCCGACGGAGAAGACTGGCTTTGCACGGACCCGCGTTACACGGAGGCGGCCGGAAGGATCTGGCCGAGGGATCGGCTGCTTATTTACCAGGGATCCGCCTCCGCCCCGGAGCGGCTGAACGGCTTTTTGCGCGGCCGCCTTAAGGGGCCGTTGGGGCTGGAAACAAGCGCTCTCAGCCTGGCTTTCGGCAAAATTCTTTCCAGGGGGTTGCGCGTGCGGGCCGCCGATGGCCTGGTGGAATCCCTGCGCATGATCAAGGATACGGAGGAGATCGCCAGGATGCGCGCCTCCACGGACCTTAATCATAGGTTCATGGACTTTGCGCCGGCGCTGTTGACGCCTGGGCGCAGCGAAAAGGACATCGCCTGGGAGATCGAGCGGTTTTACCGGCAAAACGGGGCCGAAGAACTTTCCTTTCAGAGCATTGTGGGCATCGGCCCCAATGCCGCCCTTCCCCATGCCAGGCCCGGCGAGGACCGGGTGCGGGAAAATGTCTGCGTCCTCATTGACTGCGGCTGCCGGGTGAGGGATTATTGCTCGGATCAGACCCGCACCTTCTGGGTGGGCGATCGGCCTCCGGATCGCTTCCGGAAGACCCTGGACCGGGTTATGGAGGCGCAGAGCCTGGCCATCCGGGCCATCCGTCCGGGAGTGAGCTGCAAGGAGGTATATGCTGTGGCCCAGGTCTATTTCGAGAATCTCGGCGTATTCGAGCGTTTCAACCACAGCCTGGGGCACGGCATCGGGCTGCAAACCCATGAGCCACCCTCCTTGAATGCCCGGAATGAAACTCTTCTGGAGCCGGGGATGATCGTTTCGGTAGAGCCGGGCCTTTACTACCCTGAATGGGGGGGGGCGCGCTGGGAACGCCTGGTGCTGGTCACCGAAGACGGTTGTGAAGCGCTCTGAACCTTTGCGCATAGCCCTGCTGGCCTCGGGAGCGGGCTCGAATCTCAGGACGCTCCTGGAACACGCCGCGGCCGGCCGGCTTCCGGTCAAGCCGGTCTTGGTCCTTTCCAATAATCCCGAGGCTGGCGCCTTGGCGCACGCCAAAAATTTCGGGGTTCCGGCCCGGAGCTTGGACAGCCGCGCACTCCCCAGGGAGGATTTTGACGCCGTCATGCTCGAAGCCATCAGGGAGGCCGGGGCCGAGGCCGTCATCCTGGCCGGCTATATGCGCCTCCTGAGCGCCTTTTTCATCCGGGCCTTTGCCGGGCGCATCCTGAACATTCATCCGGCCATCCTGCCCAGTTTCCCTGGCGCCCACGGCGGCCGGGACGCCCTGGAACTCCGGCCGCGCTTGAGCGGCTGCACCGTGCATTTCGTGGAAGAGGCCGTGGATAGCGGCCCGATCGTCATCCAGGCCGCCGTCCCCCTTGTTTCCGACGATAACCTGGACAGCCTGATGCCCCGCATCCAGGCGCTGGAGCACCGCATTTACCCTCAGGCCGTGCTCTGGCTGGCCCAGGACAGGCTTCGCCTGGAAGGACGCCTGGTGCGTCTGCTTCCTCCGCTCCACGGGGGGGATGGCGCTCGTCCCGGCTCCACCCCGTCCGCAAACGCGGGTTTGGGCTGCGCCGGAGAGTCCCCTCTCGGCCCTTGGCTGGTCAGCCCGGCCTTGGAAGATTTTTGACCGGGGAGGCCATGCGTAAATTTTTGGTTCTGCAACTGGCCCGTCTGGGGGATCTGCTGCAAAGCAAGCGCTTGGTCTTTTCCCTGATGAAGGAAGGCGAGACGCATCTGGCGGTGGATTTCTCCCTGGCTTCCCTGGCTTCCCTCATTTACCCGCAGGCGGTAATCCATGCCCTCCCCGCCCATGCCGGGAATTTGCGGGAGGCGGAGACTCTGGCCCTGGCCCGCGAGGCTTGCGCCAGCTTCGTGGCCGCCGGTTTCGAGCGCGTTTACAACCTGAACCGTAGTTCCCTGAACCTGGTCCTGGCCGGGCTGTTTGAGCCGGAAAGGGTATCGGGTTACCGCCTGGACCGGGGGCAGCCCCTGGCCTCCACCTGGAGCAAGATGGGGGCGCGCTGGACCAGGAAGCGGCGAGCCTCTCCCTTGAACCTCATGGATTTTTGGGCATTTTTTCATCCTTCGCCTCTGCCGCCGGAGCTGGTCAATCCCGTGGCCGGGTCCGGACGCGCCGCCGGCGCTTCCGGACAGGCGGTGGGGGTGGTCATGGCCGGGCAGGCGGCTAGGCGATCCCTCCCTCCGGCAATACTGGTCCGGATTTTGGAAGCGCTTTTCGCCGCGCTCAAGGGTCCTGAATTCATCTTTTTGGGAAGCCGGACGGAGGCCGGGATCGCCCGCAGACTACTGGGAAGCCTGCCAGGAAAGATCCAGGGGAAGACCAGGGATCTTACCGGGCGGACCAGCCTGGAGGATTTGCCGGAAGTCCTGGGCGGCCTGGATCTGCTGCTGGCCCCGGATACCGGGCTCATGCATCTGGCCGCCCATTTGGGCGTCCCGGTCATGGCCTTTTTCCTGTCCTCGGCCTGGGCTTGGGAAACCGGGCCTTACGGCCTGGGGCACCTGGTCTGGCAGGCGGTGAACCCCTGTTCCCCATGTCTGGAAAACGCCCCCTGTTCCCAGGATCTTGCCTGCCTACGGGGCCTGAAAGAGGCCGAGTGGCCTGGGCTGCTGTCCGGGATCGGAGCGGAAAATTATGATCCGCGGGAGAGTGGAGGGCTGTCTCTGTTGCGCAGCGGGCTGGATCATCTGGGCGCGGTTTATCACGGCCCCGACCCGGAGAGGGAGGAGCGGACCGCGGCCCGCTCCTTGCTGGCGGAATTTTTAAATTTGGCCCCGCCTGCCGGTCTGTCCATACCGGAGCATGTCAGCGCCGGGCTTCTGGCGGAAAACGACTGGCTTTTGCCGGAATACCTGGAGATATTATGATTCGCGTTCTGGTGGTTCTGCCGTTTTACGGAGGTTCGTTGCCGGTGGGGCGTTTTTGCATCGAAGCCCTGAGGGAGAACGGCTGCCTGGTGGATGTTTTTGAGGCCCCGGCCTTTTATCCCGCCTTTCAGGCCCTGAAAGGGCTGAAGGTGCGGCAGGATCGCCTGGATTTTCTGGAAAACAGCTATCTCCGGGTGGTAGGTGAGGCGGTGCTGGCCCAGGCGGATCGTTTCCAGCCGGATTTAATCCTGGCCCTGGCCCAAGCTCCCTTGGGCATTCCGACCCTCAAGCGTTTGAAAAGCGCGGGCATCCCCACGGCCATGTGGTTTGTGGAGGATTACCGCCTGTTCACCTATTGGCGCGTATTTGCCCCGCACTATGATATTTTCGCGGTGATCCAGAAGGAGCCGTTTCTGGAAGAACTGGCCAAGGCCGGGGTACGCGGGGCCTTTTATCTGCCTTTGGCGGCCCAACCCTCTCTGCATCGTCCGCTGGAACTCACGGCCACGGAAAAAAGGCGCTTTGGCGCGGATCTTTCCTTCATGGGCGCGGGCTACCCCAACCGCCGTCTGGCCTTCAGGCGTCTGACCGCCTATAATTTCAAAATTTGGGGCACGGAATGGGAGGGAGAGGCGGCCCTGGCCGGCTGTCTGCAAATGGAAGGGCGGCGGATCAGCCCGGAAGAGACCGTGCGTATCTTCAACGCCGCCAAGATCAACTTGAACCTGCATTCAGGAACCAGGCGGGAGGAGACGGTGACCCACGGCGATTTCGTCAACCCGCGCACTTTTGAAATAGCCGCCTGCGGAGCTTTTCAACTGGTGGACAGGCGTACCCTTATGCCTGAGCTTTTTTCCGATGGCGAACTGGCCGTCTTTGACAGCCTGGAAGAACTGACCGGCAAGATCGAGCATGCCCTCGCCCATCCGGAGGAGAGGGCGGCTATGGCCGGGAGGGCCAGGGAGAGGGTGTTGCGCGAGCATACCTATGTCCACCGGATGCGCGTCCTGTTGGAATTCGCCGCCTCCGGCCTGCCGGGCTGGCCGCGTACGCGGACCGATTCCGGTATGGCGGCGGAACTGGCGAACCTGCCCGGAGATTTACAGGCCGGTCTGGCCGGACTCTTGCAAAGCTTGGAACTGCCCCCAGCCACGGATTTCGAGACCCTGATCGCGGCTCTGAGAAGCAAAAGCGGAGTTTTGAGCCCATTGGAGTGCTCCCTGCTTTTCCTGGACGAGTGGCGCAAGCAATACCGGGGCTGAAATTTCAGTCTTTGGCCTGGAACAGCCAGAACCAGGAAGAGTCTTCGAGATATGGGCGCTGGCTGTGCAAACGCCAGCGCGCGGCGAGTTCCGGCGGCAGTTCAGGAGCAGGGCTTCGGGCCATGATCAGGGCCAGGCCGGCGGAGGCTGTCCGTCCGGCGACCAGAGCCAGAAATTTATCCCAGGGCAGGAAGGCCCGGCTGAGGATCAGGTGGGCGGGCCTGGCTTGGGCCATGAATTCTTCCGCCCGCAGGCGGCTCAGGCGCACGCCGGGCAAGGAGAGCACGACCAGGGCCGCGTGCAGGAAGAGGGCGCGTTTTTCCCGCGCCTCCACTAGGTGGTATTCCCCTTTGTCCCAGAGCATGCGCAAGGGTAGGCCGGGGATTCCGGCGCCGGCGCCCAGGTCCCAGGTCTGTGAATCTTCCGGCCAGGGGAGGCCATCCAGCAGACGGGCCAGATGCAGGCTGTCCAGGATCAGTTTGTCCAGAATTTCCCGCCAGCGCGACGGTCCCACCAGGTTCATCTTTCGGTTCCAGCGGACCAGCAAATCCAGGTAGGCGTATAATTGATCCAGAGGGCGATCTTCCAGGGAAAACCCCGCCTCCTCCAGGCAGGCGGCCAGGACGGGGCGGGTCAGGGCGGGGAGCTTGTTTTTGCTGTGTTCCAAGATTATAGTCGCTATTTGTTGCTGTCCGGCATACCGCAAAACCAGGAAAAAAGCAAAAGGGAGCGGCGCTTCCTCTCCGGTCCTGGACCGGGGTTTCCGCCAGGAGATGAGTTATGATTATAATAACAAAAGACATGGAAACCGGAGTCGTCAAAATTGATAAACAACACATAGAATTGATTCGTAGAATAAATGATGTAGTATTAATTGGAACAAAGTCTGTGTCAAAAGAAGAAATGCAGAAAACAATTGATTTTTTAGACGAATATATTGTCGAACATTTCAAAGATGAAGAGGAGTTACAAATACAATGTAATTATAATAAATATGGATCGCATAAAGAAAAGCACCAATCTTTTATTAGTTATTTTCAAAAGATGAAAGGCGAATTCTCCGCAAACGGTCCTTCCGCTGTATTTACAGCGGATTTAAACAATTATGTTATTAATTGGATAGTTAGTCATATAAAAAATACCGATGTTGAATTCGGCAGATTCTATAACAAAAAAAACCAGCAAGAATAAAAATGCGCGCATGATGCGGAAGCCTTTCTAAATGCTGCGTCATTGTCCTCCGGATGGCGGCTTTTTGGCAATGCCGGTGAGCGCCCGGCCTAGGGGCATGGTGATGCTGACCTTGCCGTTGATCGCCCAGCCAGATGCCTCCAGCAGCGGACCAAGGGTGCGCTGGCGCAGCTTTATGGCCGCGCTGATCACCGAGGGGCCGGAAATGAACAGGAAGATGACCAGAAAAACCAGGGGTATCTGCCACCAGCGCAGGGATACCAGAGCCCCGGCCAAGCTGGCCAGGGCCGTGCCGATAGCCCCCAGGGCCAGACCCAGAGCGGCCAGGATGCCCATGTTTTTGCCCAGGTCGAACTTGGCGGGCGCGGCCCCGCCTCCGGCGGCCGGCGGTTCATTCAGGGCGGCCGGCAGCCCGGTCACCGCGGTCGTGGCCCGGTTTAAGGTTTCGGCATCCTTCTGTCCGGCAAATTGCTGGATCTGCTCGGAGATCATCCGCCCCAGGCGTTGGTAGGGGCTGAACACGGCTTGGCGCAAGCTGATGGGGTTGCTGATCACCTTGATGACTGTGGCGTCCCAGATGCGGCCATGCTTGTCCAGGTA